>OFEK01001211.1_pt1 | contig 18579 bp, 19 predicted proteins | sample 1521131 | NCBI WGS metagenome assembly OFEK01 (sample SAMN05720209, study PRJEB24109) | activated sludge metagenome | isolation source: Anaerobic digester | place: China | collected 2015-12-16
TACTGTATATCACATCAATACCATTATGGCTATATTTATTTGCCGTGGTAATAATTATTCCGGGAACTTTTTTCGAAAGTTTTTAATCGTTACGGAAATGTCCACAAGATAAGCAAGGACAATCCAATGAATTTGAAAATGGTTTAGGGGACATCACCGTAAACCGCGCCAATGAACTTATCCTCAAGAGATGGCACTTACAGTCACTATAGCCCTGTTTTGCGCGAAACTTGCCGCAGGGGATAAATTCCGGAGGAATGCGTGACAGCTCTGATTTTCAAACTCTTTGGTGGCATCGGCATGTTCCTTATGGGCATGGCTCTGCTGACGGATGGTCTCAAAGCCTTCGCTGGCGACGCGCTGAGACGGGCGCTGGTAAAATTCACCGGTACACCCAATAAGGCTTTCTTTTCGGGTGCACTGGTCACGGCAATGGTACAGTCTTCCAGCGCGGCAACCATAACGGTTATTGGCTTTGTTAGTGCCGGTCTGCTGACCTTCCCGCAGTCAATCGGCATCGTTTTCGGGGCAAGTCTTGGCACTACAGGCACGAGTTGGATTGTCGCGGGCCTCGGTCTCAAGGTAAGCGTCGGATTTTATGCCTTACCTCTTGTTGGTCTTGGCGCTATCATGAGAATCATTGCCCATGGGCGCTGGCGATCCATTGGTATGGCGCTGGCCGGCTTCGGTCTGATCTTTATCGGCATCGAAATGCTGCAGGAAGCAATGCGCGGCCTGTCGGGGGTATTCAACCTGGCGCGTTTGCCCGGAGCGGGATTGCGGGGGCACCTCCTGGCGATGGTTATCGGCATAGCAATGACCATCATTATGCAATCCTCGAGTGCTGCTGTTGCCACGGTTCTGACTGCTCTACACGCGGAAGCGATTAACTTCGACCAGGCAGCTTCACTGGTCATAGGCGCAGCGGTAGGCACGACAGTGACAGGGGTGCTTGCGGCAATCGGAGGAAGTGTCCCGGCTAAACGTACAGCTCTGGCGCATATTTTATTCAACCTTGCTACAGGCTTTATTGCTGTGGTGTTTCTGCCTCTGCTCCTGTGGGGAATTGCTTTTGCCCAGCGATATGCCGGCCTTGATCCGGGAGCGATGAGCCTTGCTGCATTTCACACCTTGTTTATAGGCGCCGGCGCAGCAATTTTTTTGCCGCATGTAAATGGATTTGCCCGTGTTATCGAACGCTTTCTTCCCGACAAGGGGCCACCCCTGACAAAAAACCTTGATGCTACGCTGCTGCAAGCGCCGTCGGTAGCGCTGGAGGCAACTCGCCGTGATCTTATAGAAACAGCCGCGGAGACTTTTAACTTGCTGCGGTCGGGTCTTGGCAGCGGGATCAGAGTTGTGCAGGAGAGCCGGACAAACGAACTGCGAAACTCACTGAACAGCATTCAGGAGTTCTTTCGCCAGATCCCTTCCATCGCCGACGACGAGCCTCTGTCTCAAATCCGCGTGGCCCAGATGCACGCCATTGACCATTTGGCTCGCCTTCAGATGCGATTGAATATACCCCAAAGCGTGATACATATACTGGATGATCTGCGTTTACGGCCTGCAAAGGAACTCAGTTACTATATTCTGGAACAGGGAGCAACGGGGCTGATGGGAAATGCGCCAACCGACTGGTTGACGCAGCTGAAACAGGAAACTGCGGAGTTAACTGAATTGCGCCGAAAAGAGCGTCCCCTCATTCTTCAGCAGACGGCAAGGGGGGGGTATGCGCCGACTACTGCCGTGGAGCTGCTCGACGCCATGCGCTGGCTCGATCGCCTCGGTTACCATGCTTGGCGTATCTGTATTTATCTCTGTGCCGCAGGTAACGGTGATTCTTCTTTGCCGTCAGACTCTCCCGATAAACGACTTTAAAAAGATTATTCCCAAACATCTTCCGTTATCAACACAAATTACTTCCCCTGATCATCATAAAACTGATCTGTCGGCCGGTAATGCCGCCGGAGCCGCGGTGGGAGAAAAAAATATTCTGATTGCACATGGTGCAGTAGCCGGATGATTCGATGTTCTCCTCCGGAATGCCGCAATCCAATATCTGTCTGCGGTTGGCTTCGGGTAAATCAACCATCCATTTGCTGCTTTTGACGGTATTCGGAAACAAAAAAGATTCGTTGTCTTTTTGTTCCCGGAAGGCTTCGGCGGTGAAATGGTCGACTTCATAACAGCAAAGACCGATGGACGGGCCGATGGCGGCCAGGATATCCTGCGGCCGCGACGCGTACCGCTTGCGCATCAGGCGGATGACTTTGGCGCTGATGGCTAAAGCCGTGCCCTTCCAGCCCGCATGAACCGCCGCAACAACTTTTTTTGCCCTGTCCGCAATCAAGACCGGTACGCAGTCCGCCGTTTTGATGCAGATAGCCAGGCCGGGTCGGTTGGTGACAATGGCGTCATAGTTGAGATCGGTTTGGAAGAGAGCGTCGGCGTCGTCCGCTTCAGCGACAAGAATACCGTCGCCGTGAACCTGGTTCAGAACAAGAAACCGTTCGAGGGGGATGTTAAAAGACCTGGCCAGCATCGACCAGTTTTGCTGCACCCGGAATGTTTCGTCGCCTTCACGGAAACTCATGTTCAGGCTCTTGTAGTCGTCCAGTGAAGTGCCGCCATGCCGCGTGCAAAAGGCATGATCGAGAAAATCACATTGGCCAAGAATTGCTGATTGCATATACGGGATGGAATTCTTCTTCGCAGATTTAAACATAAATTCTTATGATTTTAGAGGGTTTTGAAATAACATTTTACCCGATTGCGGCCCGCATTCTTGGCTTCATAAAGCGCGTTGTCCGCCGCTGAAATCAATGCATTGTCGGTATCCCCGTGCTGCGGATAAGAGGCAATCCCGAACGAAGCCGTGATATTAATCACCGCCCCGGCAGCTTTAATTGGAGTAGCGGACAGCGCCATTCGTAACTGCTCCGCCCGCTCATAAGCCTTTTCACCGGGCATGTCGGGGCATACCAGCAAAAATTCCTCGCCCCCGTAACGGCAGTATATATCGCTGCCGCGGGAACAGTTCATTATCAGTTCGCCGAATACCTTTAAAACCTCATCTCCTGCCGGATGGCCGTATGTGTCATTTACATTCTTGAAGTGATCGAGATCCCCCATTATTAAGCTTAAAGAGGTGCTCCGGCGCTGCGCACGAATCAGTTCACGGCCAAGGGATTCTTCCAGATACCGGCGGTTAAAAAGGCCCGTCAGGGGATCGCGGAGTGATTGCTCGCGCAGCCGGATGTTTAGTTCCTGCACTTCTTTCTCCGCTCTTACTCTCTCGGTAATATCCATAAGTGTGAAGATCAGGGCATTTTTCCCGCTGATGCTCATGCGGATGCCGGTGGCCTCAACGGAAATCTCTACGCCGTCCTTGCGTAATCCACGGTAGATAAAAGCTCCTTCTCTTTTCTGATCATCGGTCAATACTTTACGGATTCGTTCCAGGAGGCGGGGATGATCTTTCTCGACGATAATGTTCAGTGGCCCTAATTGCAGAATTTCGTCAATGCTGTATCCGAAGATTTCGGCCAGTTTGGAATTTACATAACTGAATTTAAAATTCTCGATGATGCCAATCCCGACCAATGATTGGCTGACCAGCCCCCGGAATTTTTCTTCCGATTCTCGCAGCTCACGAGTGATATGCTCGTTTTTCCGTAAAGACGCTTCCAGTTCCTCGGTGCGGCGACGCACCTTTTCTTCAAGCACAATCGTTGTCTGGAAAAGATTGAAGTCTGAATCCTGCACAGATGTGTTGCGTTCAGCGCGGTTCATCAGGGCCTGAATGATCTTGTTTAAACGGACGATTTCAGCACGTAAATCTTGCTCATCCATTTTGTCTTCCGGTATCTGCTGGTCAGACATTATTTGCCTCTTGAGCAGTGCCTATAAAAATACCGGTGAGAGTCTGATTGACATGCACACCATGAAACTGTTCTCCATAAGTGCTGAAACCTATTGTATTATGGCGCCGGAAAATCTCTCCGATAGAATCTCTGATGCCCATTTGGTCGATTTCCAAAGCCCGCAGAATGCAGTCAAATCCGATAACGAGTTGCGGGAACCCTGTTTCTTTGCCAATTTCGTCAAAAGTTAGCTGAAGATCCTTCTCCAGATTTATGCCATAAGCAACTCTCAGGACCAGTCCCTCTTCAATGGCGCAAAAAAAGCTCAGGCTGCCGTCAGGGTTGACTTTTTGGATAGAGCGAACATAATCTGCGCCGTTAATCATCACCACGACCGGCCAACTGGCATAGAGACTGGGGGTGAGATCGCGCACTTCAACGCCCAAAATCCGGGCGTATGCTTCGGCGGCGGGCATTCCGTCTATTTCCTTGACAATGCGTTTTGCCGTGTCGGCTTCCGTAACTACAAGTCGTTTGTCTGTTCGCACAAAATGCTGTGTGCGGAATATTTTGAAAGGCAGGGAGGTGGTAATCAGGGTCAGGATGGCGCTGTCGGAATGGAAACGACCGTCATAATAGACTTGTGTTCTGATGAATTTCATATCGTCACCCGCCGAACCACCGACAAGGGGGAGCTTGTCCAGTGCCAGACTCAATGTATGCGTCACCAGTTCCTCGCGCATGGACAAACCGTCGATCAGCATAAAAGCGAAGCTGTTGCCGGCCTCCGCCTCAGGCGCTTTGCCCTCCAGCCGCTGCAGCAGGGTTTGGGCGAAAGAGTAGCCGCGGGTAACATCGAACTGCTGCAAACCTTCAAGCAGCCCGGCAACAACCTTGCATCTGCCGGCGGGAAAACTCGCTCCGGATAAACTTTGCTGAAGATAGCCGGCAGGGCCGATTTCTCCTGCCGTGGTGCATCCGACTACTTGTGTTCCTGCAAATAATTGCTTCAACTCATCAGCCAGCGCTTCCAGGTCATAGTCGCTCGAGCAGAAGAAAACCACAAGTTCCATGTCCGGCTGAACAACTCCCGCATAAAGTTCCTGCGCGGCTCGGCGCGCTTCAGCGGTGTTTGTTTGGAATGTGCGAAATTTATCCTGAACATTCATAATTGCTTCCACCTTTTTGCACCAAGGATCGACACTCCCCGATTTGCGCCGACGTTGACTAATAATGCTGAAAATTGTTGAGAACTTGAGATTTTGCATAATAAAATAAAATTATCAAGCAGGGATTTAAGGTATTAATTTGACGGTAAACTGGGTCTGTCGGGACGCAGAACATTCGCATATTATTAAGAAAATGTCTTTTTATAATGGTGCCTTGCAGAATTTTTAAACGCGGCTTTTCAATTGTGCGCAAAGACCGGCCATATCTTCAGGCATTGCGGCTTCAAAAACGACTTTTTCGCCGCTTTGCGGATGAGTAAAGGAAAGTCGGGCCGCATGCAGCGCCTGCCTGTTCAGCGCTTTGAATTGCGCCTTCAAAACCGCATCGGTGACGGTGCGAATTTTGGATGCATTGCCGTAAACGGCGTCGCCCACAACAGGATAGCCCCGATCGGAGAGATGTACCCGGATTTGATGCGTCCGGCCGGTCTTGATTTCCACCTCCAGCAGTGTGGCCAGGCCGTAGCGCTCTTTTACTTTCCAGTAAGTAATGGCTTCTCTGCCGCGTTTACTTTTTGTGGACATCTTTTTGCGATCGCCCGGATGCCTGCCCACGGGCAGAATTATCTCACCCCGATCGCCTTTTATGTCGCCCCAGACCAGCGCCAGGTAGGTTTTTTCGACTTCATGATTTTTAAATTGAGCTGCGAGGCTGTGGTGCGCCGCGTCGGATTTGGCCGCAACAATCAAACCGGAAGTTCCCTTGTCCAGGCGATGAACAATTCCCGGACGCAAAACACCGCCGACGCCGGACAGATCGCGGCAATGAAAGAGCAGGGCGTTGACCAGGGTATGATCGTAATTACCCGGAGCCGGATGAACGACCATTCCCGCTTCTTTATTCACGACGATGATCGCCGCGTCTTCGTAAATTATATTTAAGGGAATTTCCTGCGGGAGGGCGAGAGCTTCTTTGGCCGTCTGCAAATTAAGCCGGATCAAGTCGCCTTCCTTCAAACGCTGGCCGGGTTTGGGCGCAAGGTCGTTGACCAGTACTTCACCTTCTTCAATGGCGCGCTTAATCCGGGAGCGGGAAAGGGACGGATCGGTTTGTGTCAGAAATACGTCGAGCCGCCGGCCGCTTTGACTGCGGTCAACCGTAAACTGTTTATCCATTCCCGAGGACATAATATTTAATCACTTTTAAAAATATTTACGCAATGTTAAACAATATGACGCGGATGTTCAACCGCAACAAATCGAGACACGCATACTACGCGAAATGATTAAAACATTATATGGCCTTTTTCAAGGGAAATACATGTTCCGAATTAAGCTTTTCATTTGACGTTTAACGTATGACGTTATATAATAATTTTTATGATTAAATCTTTCCATGGCAAAGACACGCAGCTTTTATTTGAAGGTAAATGCCCGCGAAAGTTCAAACCAATTTCCATGGTAGCGGAGAGAAAACTGCAGATGCTGGATAACGCTTACACATTGGAGGATTTAAGTTCTCCACCGGGCAACCGCCTCGAGGCACTGCGTGGTAATCGCAAAGGATTCTGGAGTACTCGTATCAATGATCAATGGCGGATTTGTTTTCGCTTTGAAAACGGTGATGCCTTTGATGTGGAAATTATAGATTATCATTAAAGGAGTCCAGATGACGACTGTAAAAAATAAAATGCGACCCATTCATCCCGGCGAAATATTACGCGAGGAATTCCTCGTACCGCTGGGAATGAGTGCACATGCGCTGGCAATGGAACTTAAAGTTCCGGCTCCGCGAATTAACGATATTGTGCGTGAACGCCGTGCCATTACGCCCGATACGGCGCTTCGTCTTGCGCGTTATTTGGGAACAACTGCTCAGTTCTGGCTTAATCTGCAAACAAGTTATGATTTGAAAATAACGGAAAAAGCCATAGGCTCAAAAATAAACAACGAAGTTCATGCACGGCTTGTTGCTTAGGAGTTCCAGAAATAGGTGATGAATCCAAATTGATTTCCAGTAATAATTTATTGGCCGATCAGAATTTAATCGAAATATTCCTCATAAATGACATCAGTTGATTCCCGCCTGTTTGCGGCAATACTCGCGGAAGTTATTCACAGCGATAAAGAATTCCCGCATCATGATCACCCAGAAATAGCGACCCCGCGGTGTCAAGTGTAACTCCGGAGATAAATAACGGAAAGAACCGGCCAGCGTAAAGGCGATCAACTCCTTCCACAGCGATCTCAAAAATTTTCCGTCATATTTTTTTTCCAGTTCGTTTACATTGATTTTTGTGCTGAAAAGCCTCATCAAAAAGTCATAGCTCATTTGATCGTGGAGATTAAAGCTGCGGGAGGCCATCAGGGGAACTATATTTTGCTCCAGGGAAGCGATGTACTGGTTGATGTCAAACGTATTGGCGTAGCAGGTTCCCCGGAAAAAACCTATGGCGCCGCTGCCCAGCCCGGCATATTCATCGTAATCGACGACGTATTCGTCAATCATCGCTTCCTTACTGCTCTTACGTGAAAAGCACCAGGCCGAGGAATAATCGTAATCGTTATACAGACGCCAGGCGATCTTCTGATATAATTTTTTTTCCCGGTGGAAATCAACCATTCCGATTGTCCTGTCCATTAGCCCCTGGGTTATGGAAGAAACCATTAACGGATAGAAAGTTATCTGCTGCATTTTTAATTTCAGCAGGATATTCAGATCGGCATCCAGCAGTTCCGGTGTTTGCGTGGGAAAGTTGAAAATCATGTCGGCGTTGACGGTATCGAAGCTGCCTTGAATTCCGGCGAGCTTTTCGGCGATTACTTCCCCGGAGCCGTATTTTTCCAGACGGCCGATTTTTTTCAGCAGATCGTCGTTAAAGGTCTGCACGCCGACGGAGAGGCGATTGACCCCGGCCTGCTGCAGAATGGTTATATTTTCCGGTGTCAGATGGTTGGGGTTCGTTTCCACCGATATTTGCCGGATGGGAAAGTTCTCGCGGGCGCATTGCAGCACACCGGCTAATTCATCAATCAAAACGGTGGGCGTTCCTCCGCCGGTATAGATGCCGGTAAAGGAGTAATTTTTTTCCCGGTAAAGCTGAATCTCTTTGCACAGCGCCCGGAAATACCTGCGGGCCAGTTTCTCATCAAAACGCACCCGGTGAAAGGAACAATAGGGACAGAGTTCTTCACAAAAAGGAATGTGGATATAGAGAAGGCGCTGTTTCTTATCGGTGCAGGGGGGCAGGGAAGGAACGGGGCCTTCTTCAAACTGCAGCGCCTGGGCGAACTGATTTTTGGCAATTCTGGTGATTATTTGATTTATCAAATCTACCTCTTAATATTAAATAGAACTGGAATAAGGTGTTTAGCAAAAGAGGGGCTGTTATTGCAAGCTACAATTCCTTGAAATAACGACCAATAGATGTTATAGCCCGGATGAAATATTTAACAGGTGGTAAATTAATGGTTAAAAACAGAGTTTTAACGTTGTGGAATGAAGAAGGCATCGATAAAGAGGACACCGCCGTTTTACGGAAAAAGTGCTCTGAAATTGCCGCGCCCCTCGACAAGGAAGCACGCGGCGACGTCCAGACTCTTATTGATTCTTTTTTGGCCAGGGACGATGCCTCCGGTCTCGCCGCTCCGCAAATCGGCATCAGCAAAAGAATTATTGTTTTCCGCATCAAAGGCTTCGAGGAAAAAGGGAAAATAAAGCCTGACGAGTATGAAGTGCTGATTAATCCGCGGATAACCCAGGCGCGCGGCGAAAAAGTAAAAATGGCCGAAGGCTGCTTATCCTGCCCGGATATTCAAGTGGAAGTCAGCCGTTTTCCGGAGATTAAGGTGCGCGCCCTGAATGCCAAAGGGGAAAAAATCAGTAAAAGATACGTTGATTATGTCGCCCGTGTTGTTCAGCATGAGACCGACCATCTGGACGGCAAATTAATCGTCGATTATGAGGGAGATATCTATTATCCCAAGAAAAAAGAAAGTTTCTTTAGAAAAATTTTTGGCTGAGCTTGATCAATTACGGATATAATCTGCGAACTTTAAATAACTACAGCACAGGGGATCGAGGCTGGGTTGATGAAAAAAATCCCACTCCGTGGGGAAGGAATCCCCGCATTGCCAAACTCCCGAAAAACGGAAAAAAAGCAAAAACAAATTAGCAAACAATTTCAGAGATATATGATTGTTGGGAAAATTTTTTGTTTGGCATTAAGATTGCTTATAGAAATTCCGAAAATCAACAGAGGATCGGTGCTGCAGGCAAGACTGATTTCACTGTGAACATCGATTAGCCGGAAAAATAAGATCCCTTACTCTTTAAGGGTGATATAAAAATGAAAACAAATTTAAAGGAGGATTTAAGATGAAGCGTTTGGTATTGTTGGTTGTAGCACTGGTATTTGCAATGGGCACCACCGTTATGGCTGCTGAAAAGGCCGCTGCCCCCGTAAAGGAAGAGGCCGCAAAGGTCGAAAAAGCTGAGGAAAAGGCTCCGGCAAAGAAAGCTGCCAAAAAAGCAAAGAAAGCAAAGAAAGCCGAAAAGAAAGTTGAAAAGAAGGCTGAAGAAGCAGCACCGGCGGCAAAATAAGTTATAGTGAACTTATTTAAATTTCAAAAAGGACAGGCTTTGCCTGTCCTTTTTTGTCTTGCCTGAAGCTTTTCCCTATTAAATCTTGAAAACTATTCCTACTTGTAGTAATTTCACACCGTCTATGCTGCATTGACGCAGAATGTCAACGGATCGTCGGTTGTTGCCGGGAAAAAGTATTCGTCTTGTCCTTTTCTTGCTTTTTTAAACATCTGGTGAAATAAAATGAAAAAAACGCCTTTATATGAAAAACACGTTGCTCTGAATGCCAAAATAATCGACTTTGGCGGCTGGGCCATGCCTGTCCAGTACACGAATGTTATCGACGAGCACAGAACAACCCGCAACGCCGCCGCCCTTTTTGATATCTGCCACATGGGTGAAATAGTGGTGAAAGGGCCGCAGGCGTTCGATCTGCTGCAGTATGCCCTGACCAGAAATTTAGCAAACCAGAAAAACGGGCAGATTAAACTATCCGCACTGCTCACCGATGGTGGTGGAATAATTGATGATTTAACAGTTTACAGGGTGACGGCGGATTTTTATGTGCTGGTGACCAATGCCACAACCTGCGAGAGGGACTGGCGACGGATATGCGCTTTGCGGGAAGATAAAGGATTTGAAAGCACGGTAGAAAATGTTACGGAGAAAGTGGGCAAGTTGGATTTGCAGGGGCCGTCCGCGCAGACGATTCTTTCCGCATTGACTAACTATGATCTGAATAAAGTTCTTTACTATCATTTTGTGGAAATAAAGGCGGCGAATCATTCGTCGATTATCTCCCGCAGCGGTTATACCGGTGAAGACGGCTTTGAAATTTATGCTTCAGCCAGGGCGATCGGCGATCTCTGGGATGCGATTATGGAAGAGGGTCAAAAATTTGGCTTAAAGCCCGCGGGACTCGGCGCCCGTGACACGCTGCGGCTCGAAGCAGGCATGATGCTCAATGGCCAGGATATTACGGAAAGTGTGACTCCCTATGAAGTTCCCTATGGCTGGCTCGTTGATTTGGACAAGGATTTTGCCGGCGCTGCTGCTCTCCGGGCGTTGCGACCATCCAGCGTCAGAAAAAAACTGGTTGGCCTGGAAATGACCGGGCGGGGTATCGCGCGCCACGGTTATAGAGTTTTCCAGGGAGATAAAGAAATCGGCGTCGTTACTTCGGGAACCTTTGCGCCGACTTTGAACAAGGCAGTCGGCCTGGCTTTCGTGGATGCTGACTACAGCGCACCGGGCAACGAAATATCCGTTGCTGTCCGCGAATCGTTCAGCCCCGCAAAAGTTGTGAAAATTCCCTTCTATAAACGGGAAAAAAAATAAGCTTCTCAAACAATAACCTGTAAATGATGAAATCTGATACAGTCAACCCGGCGGCTGCCGGGTTCTTTTTATCAACGGGAAAAATAAATCAAGGAGAACAAAGATGTCCAAACAAAACCCGACTGACAGACGCTATACCCATGACCACGAGTGGGCTAAGGATAACGGCGATGGTACAGTCCTGATCGGCATCAGCGATTACGCGCAGGAGATGCTTACTGATATAGTTTTTGTCGAACTGCCCGCTGCAGGGAAAAAAGTCGCCAAGGGTGAACCCGTGGCTGTTGTGGAATCGGTCAAATCGGTGTCCGATGTCTATGCCCCGGTCAGTGGCGAAGTCATCGACGTCAACAACAGACTGGAAGACGAACCGGGGCTGCTTAACCAGGATGCTTTCGGCGACGGTTGGATCGTCCTGATGCGTCTTGCGGACAAAGCCGAATATGACGCCCTGCTTGATGCCGCAGCCTATGAAAAACTTGTTGCCGAGGAAAAACACTGATGAACTATACGCCTCATACCGGTGAAGACGTAGCCCAGATGAAAGCAGTTGTCGGCATTACCGATATCGAGGAGCTGTTTGCCGATATTCCCGCCCGGTACAGACTGCAGCAGCTGCCGGATATTCCCGCGCCTCTTTCCGAGCAGGAAACCATCGCCTGCATGAACAGTCTGAGCCGGAAAAACATAATTCCGGAACTGACGCTGACCGGCGCCGGCGCTTATCATCATTACATTCCCGCAGTGGTCGGACACATAATCGGCCGTGCTGAATTTTACACCGCTTACACTCCTTATCAGGCGGAAATCAGCCAGGGCATCCTGCAGGCTATTTACGAATACCAGACGATGATTGCGCGTCTGACCGGTACGGAAATCGCCAACGCTTCCATGTATGACGGGGCCTCGGCCATGGCCGAAGCAGCCGTCCTCTCGGCGAAAACGCTGAACCGCTCCAAAATTGTTGTCGCCCGCTCCGTTCATCCGGAGTATCGGGCCGTTGTGCATACTTACTGCTGGTCCAATGGTTATGAAGTACGTGAAATAACGTATGCTCCATCCGGACAAATCAATCTCGATTTGCTGAAGACGGAATTGGATGAAAATGTGGCGGCAGTCCTGGTGCAAAGCCCCAATTTTTTCGGTTGCATCGAAGATATTGCCCCTGTTGCCGAGGCGACTCACAACTGCGGCGCTCTTCTTGTTGCCGGTTTTACCGACGGCACGGCGCTGGGCATTCTCAAACCGGCAGGCGAACTGGGGGCTGATTTTGTTGTCGGCGAGGGGCAAAGCTTTGGTAATCCGCTCAATTACGGCGGCCCTTATCTGGGAGTTTTTGCCGCTCGGGAAAAATTCCTGCGCCGCATTCCCGGCCGTCTGGTGGGCGCCACGGTGGATAAAAACGGGAAGCGCGGCTTTGTTTTAACTTTACAGACCCGTGAACAGCATATCCGCCGCGAAAAGGCCACATCCAACATCTGCTCCAACGAGGCGCTCTGCGCACTGGCGGCGGGAGTCTACCTGGCTACGCTGGGCAAAAATCTGCAAAAACTGGCCGCTCTAAATGTTCAGAAAACGCAATATCTAAAAAAGCAACTTCTGAGGCTCCCCGGCTGGCAGGAAGTCTTTGCGGCGCCGATTTACAATGAATTCGCCGTAACCTGTCCTGACTCGGGGGAAGTAAACGAAAGACTGAAAAAAGAGGGGATCGGCGGAGCCTTTGATTTGCAGAAAAGCTATCCCGAATTGAGAAATGCTCTGCTCTTTTGCGCCACGGAGATGGTTTCTAAAGAAGATATAGATAAGATTGTCGCCATCCTCAAGTAACTCTACCTCTTTAGTTCCTCTCCCCCGGCGGGAGAGGTCAGGTGAGGGGGATAAACAAAAAACGCCGTAAGTTATTATTACAAGAATATAATCAGAGGTTACTCATGGAGTTGATTTTTGAAAAAAGCCACCGCGGACGCAGCGCCGGAAACATTCCCCAGAGAGATGTGCCGTCGGTAAAGATAGAAGCCGTTATTGGCGAAAAATATCTGCGTACGGAGCTTGATTTGCCGGAAGTGGCCGAAGTGGATTTGATTCGCCATTACACCAATTTGTCGCGGCGCAATTTCGGCGTTGATCTGGGCTTTTATCCGCTGGGCTCGTGCACCATGAAATACAATCCCAAAGTCAATGAGAGTGCCGCTGCTCTGCCCGGTTTTACCGGCCTGCATCCCTATGCCGATGATGAATCGGCGCAGGGGAACATGCAGTTGATGGATGAGATGCAGCAGTACCTGTGCAGCATTTTCGGGATGGCCGCATTTACCCTGCAACCGGCGGCGGGCGCGCACGGTGAGCTTACCGGCATGATGATGATCAAAAAATATTTTGAGAAGAAGGGTGAGAAACGTCATCGCATTCTCATTCCCGATGCCGCCCACGGCACCAATCCGGCCTCCAGCGCTTTATGCGGTTTTGAAATAGCGACTCTGCGCTCCAATTCTGAAGGCGGCGTGGATATTGATCATCTGCAATCTTTAATGAATGAAGACGTCGCCGCTCTGATGCTGACCAATCCCAATACGCTGGGGTTGTTTGAACGCAATATTGAAGAAGTCTCCCGCATCATCCATGAAAAAGGCGGCCTGCTTTACGGAGACGGTGCCAACGCCAATGCTTTCCTCGGCATTGCCCGCCCAGGCGATATCGGCTTCGACGTGATTCAGCTCAATCTGCATAAAACATTTTCCACGCCGCACGGCGGAGGCGGCCCCGGCAGCGGCCCAGTGGGAGTAGGGAACGCGCTGGTCGATTTCCTGCCTGTGCCGCGCATTGTTAAAACAGACGATAGTTACCGGTGGTCGGAAAATTTTCCGGATTCCATCGGCCGGGTGCGGACCTTTTACGGCAACTTCAACGTTATCGTCAAAGCCTACGCTTACATCCGCTCACTGGGTGCAGAAGGTCTGAAGAGCGCCACCGAAATGGCTGTGCTTAACGCCAACTACATCAAGGAAAGATTGAAGCCATATTTCGATCTGCCCTACGATCGTATTTGCATGCACGAATGTGTTTTCTCCGGCAAGAGGCAGGTTGTTGAAGGCGGCGTCCACACCTCGGATATAGCCAAAAGGCTGATCGATTTCGGCTATCACCCGCCGACAATTTACTTCCCGATGATTGTTCCCGAAGCTCTGATGATTGAACCGACGGAGACGGAAAGCAAAGAAACGCTGGACGCTTTTTGCGAAGCGATGATTGCCATTGCCCGGGAGACTAAAGAAAATCCGCAGCGGGTAAAAGATGCGCCTTTGAATACAGAGGTAAGCAGGATGGACGAAGTATTGGCCGCCCGCAAACCCGACGTGTGCTGGAAAAGGAAATAGTATTTGGGAGGAACAGATGACAGACGTGAATAATCTTGTCGGGATAGTTTTAAATATGAAGGACATGGTCTCTTATCAACCCGGAGCAGTTGTCAGCCGCACTGTTATCGATAAGGATGCGGGAACTGTTACTTTGTTTGCCTTCGACAACGGACAGGGATTAAGTGAGCATACCGCTCCTTTCGATGCGCTGGTGCAGATTATCGACGGGACTGCGGATATAACAATAGCCGGTTCGTTACATGCCATCAAAGAAGGGGAGATGATCATAATGCCGGCCAATATACCGCATGCCTTAAAAGCAAACCCGCGGTTTAAGATGCTGCTCGTTATGATCCGAAAATAGTGATGACGAACTCCCGGGAAAAACCACAACTCCTGCGCAAGCCTCCCTGGCTGAAAGTTCGCCTGCCGCATGCACAAGAGAGCCGCAAGATCAGAACCACGCTGGCCGGGTTGAACCTGCACACCGTCTGTCAGGAAGCCGCTTGCCCCAATATCGCCGAATGTTTTGCCGCCGGTACGGCGACTTTTCTTATTTTAGGAAATATCTGCACCCGGAATTGTCTTTACTGCAATGTTCAGCATGGCGCTCCGCTTCCTGTCGATGAAAAAGAAGTCGACCAGCTTATTGCGGCAGTGCAGGAAATGAAATTAAAATATATCGTCATAACTTCAGTAACGCGGGATGATCTGTCGGACGGCGGTGCCGTAATTTTTGCCGACTGCATTAAAAGGCTGCGCGTAGCCAGGCCGGAATGTAAAATTGAAGTGTTGATTCCCGATTTCCAAGGGAACGTTTCCGCGCTGGAAAAAGTCATCGAAGCACATCCCGACGTGATTAATCACAATATGGAAACTGTACGAAAGTTATTCCCCCGGCTGCGTCCTCAGGGCAATTACGATATTTCCCTGGAACTGCTCAACCGGGTATCAGCATCTTCCGTTGTCTCCAAAAGCGGTTTCATGATCGGTTTTGGCGAAAGCCAGGATGACATTTTGCGTTTGATGGATGATCTGGCCGCTGTTTCCTGTGCACGTCTGACCATCGGGCAGTATCAGCAGCCCACGCTCCAACATTGGCCGGTCGTTAAATACTATCATCCCGACGAATTTGCCCGGTTGAAGGAAATTGCCTGCAGCATCGGATTTCGGTACGTAGAGGCGGGGCCGCTGGTGCGCAGTTCTTATCATGCGGTGCGGGCGGATCATTAAGAAAGTCATAGCAAAAACCCCTGTTATCCGCTTCTTTCGTTATCATTAAGGTTTGCTTCGAGTTTAAACAGAACGTCATTATGTTATTGACATAAAAGGCTTTTCTCTTTATATTCTCGACAAACAGAAAACTCGCTTGTTCCGGTAGAAAAACATATAAGGAGATAATGTAATGGACAGCTATAGCGGTGAAAATAAAACGCGTTGGAAATTATGGCTTGTGGGTATTATAATGGCAGCTCTAATCGGTTTTATTTTTTATACCTGGTTTACACTCACCTGGAGTTTTTCCAAGGGCGAACGGGCGGGGTATATCCAGAAACTGTCCAAAAGCGGCTGGCTATGTAAAACATGGGAAGGCGAAATGGCTATGGTAACGATGCCCGGGGCCATTCCGGAAAAATTCCTCTTCAGTGTCCGGGACGAGGAAGTAGCCCGGCGCATCAACAAGCTGGCCGGTAAACGGGTTATCCTGGTTTATGAACAGCATAAGGGGGTTCCGACAAGCTGCTTTGGCGAGACTGAATATTTTGTTGTCGACGCCAAACCCAATGAATAAAAATTATTTCATCTTTTTTCGCAGGAGTGACGATGGCTGCAGAAAATAATTTCGTAACAGATAACATCAAAACAGAAGAGGGGGATTTGTCAATCACCTTTCTCGGTCATGCAACCTTAATGATTTCCTTCAACGGAAAGATCATCCACATCGATCCCGTTTCACAGTACGCCGATTATTCCAAAATGCCGAAAGCCGATTTGATTCTTGTGACCCATGAACATTATGATCATTGCGATCTCGAAGCGATTGGCGCAATTCGAACGGATAAAACTCTTATTGTAATTCCGCCGGATACCGCCGAACAGGTCAAGGACGGCATCATCATGAAAAACGGTGATAAAAAAACGATACAGGGACTGCTGATTGAAGCAGTTCCGGCCTACAATCTCGTCAATATGCGCAGCCCCGGAGTTCCCTACCACGGCAAAGGAATCGGCAACGGTTATATCATTACCTGCGGCGGCAAGCGGATCTATATTGCCGGGGACACGGAGAATATCCCCGAAATGAAAGTTCTCAAAGACATAGATATTGCCTTTCTGCCGATGAATCTCCCTTACACGATGACGCCCGAAATGGTTGCCGACGCCGCCGGCGCTTTCCAGCCAAAAATCCTTTATCCTTACCACTACGGTGAGACAGATGTGCAAAAACTGATCGACCTGCTTAGGGATGAAAAAAATATCGAAGTGCGCATCCGCAAAATGATGTGATAAACTAAAAAATTAATCCATGAAAATATTATACTACGATTGTTTTGCCGGGATCAGCGGCGACATGAATCTGGGGGCGATGATTGATCTGGGTGTGGCTCTGGATTATCTTCTCGGCGAATTGAAAAAACTGGATGTCGGCGCATACGAAATCAAAGTTGCAAAAGACAAGAGAAAAGGCATTACGGGAACAAAAGTTGAAGTCGCGGCAGACAGCGGTGTTTGCGCAGGCCACGGACATCACTGCGGGGAAAGAACATTTAAAGATATAGTCGATATTATCAGCAAAAGCGATTTGTCGGCAAAAGTCAAAAGCATCAGTCTTCACATCTTTGAGAGGATTGCCGCGGCGGAAGGAAAGATACATGGATGCAGGACGGAAGACGTCCATTTCCATGAAGTCGGAGCGGTAGATTCCATTGTTGACATTGTCGGGGCGGCGGTCTGTCTGGATTACCTGCAGCCGGAGCGCATCGTTTCTTCCCCTGTTGAGCTTGGGAGTGGTTTTGTCCGCTGCCATCACGGGATCCTGCCCGTGCCGGCGCCGGCGACGGTAGAAATCCTGCAGGGCATCCCCGTAAAATCCGGCGCCGTTCCCTTTGAAACAACAACACCCACGGGAGCGGCAATTCTGGCGGCTACCGTTGATGCTTTTGTAGAAGAGCTTTGCTTTACGCCGCAAAAGATCGGCTACGGCATCGGTCACCGGGATACAGAAATTCCCAATGTCCTGCGCGTCTATCTTGGAGAAATGCAGGCATCGCAAATTATCCAGGGCGATGCGGATGACACGGAAAAACAGTCGGCCTTTCTGGTGGAATGCAACATCGATGACATGAATCCGGAATTGTATGAAGATGTAATGGAAGCGCTGTTCGCGAAAGGGGCCTACGACGTATTCCTCACCCCTGTAATCATGAAGAAATCCAGGCCGGCAACGCGGATCAGTGTCCTTTGCCGGGAAGAAGATAAACCGGCGATTGAGGAAATTCTCTGGCTGCGAACGTCAACTTTCGGACTCAGGCTTCAGCGGATATCCAAAGTCATGCTGCAGAGGGATTTTTCGACCTTGTCTACGAAATTCGGGGATGTTGCCATGAAGAATGGCTACTGGCGGGGCCGTAAAATCAAATCCAAACCGGAGTATGAAGATTGTAAAAGACTGGCAAAAGAAAAAGGTGTCAGTGTAAAAGAGATATATGATCTTTTGCTGGACTTGCGCAGTACCATAGTGGAGCCGATTAACGGGGAGAAATAATTCCACTTCCGAATCATAGTGATAACGCGGCGGAAGGGTAACTGTGTTGTAATTGCAAGGGTATTATTTGTGTCCTCCGCAGGAGAGACTGTGTCGCAATAGCTGATTGTCATTGCGAAACGCCTCTCAGGCGTTGTGACAATCTAATATTTTCAAGATCTTACGAGATTGCTTCGCTCATTGTATTCGCTCAATGACATTAGGACACAGTCTCCAGGCGGAGGTGTCACGAAGTGACGGAGGTGAAAACAAACGGCTTCCGGCTCTTTTGAGAACTAAAGGATTATCAAGGAAATAACCTCCCCCTGCACCCCCTCCAAAGGGGGACATAAAACGTGTTCGACAAGCTCACCATGACGGACTATGAATTATAAGCCTGTCCTGAGCCTGCCGGAGGTCCAACAAAGGTAGCGCTTGATTTGGAAATGGAATAAGGAAGGTTATTTATTGTCCCCCTCGGGGATTGGGAGAAAAACCCTCGCCTTCAGGCGAAGACTTT
>OFEK01001215.1_pt1 | contig 18565 bp, 21 predicted proteins | sample 1521131 | NCBI WGS metagenome assembly OFEK01 (sample SAMN05720209, study PRJEB24109) | activated sludge metagenome | isolation source: Anaerobic digester | place: China | collected 2015-12-16
GCTATATTAGCTTTATCAATTGAAGAAGAAGTAGAGATCATTATTACTCCTGCTAGTATTCCAATGATTACTATTACTACTAGTAGTTCTATTAAAGTAAAAGACTTGTTTTTGTTCATATTATAAATATTATAAAGCCTTAACTCAAAAAAAACAAATTTAGCATGCTGAGCAAAATACTATAAATCTCTTTAACTCAAAAAAGAAGATACAATGTACCTCCTTTTTTCTTTGGTAGGTTAAATCAAATTACAATCCTATCTTTCCCCTAAATCATGGATTCTTAAAGAATATTCTTCGTGCGAAACAAGCCCGCTCTTAAATAACTGCTCTAATCCTAAGACATAATCCTGTCTAATTTGAGATAAGCTTAGGGGTGCGTTATACAATCTGATATCATCTATAGAACCATTAAAGGCTGCGTCTACAACTGTGGCCCCTGGCCTATTTGCTATTCTGATTGCGCCAGCAGTATTTGACAAAGGAATGCTTGTGGTGGCAGATGCTTTCTCAATACCATCAACATATATTTTTCTCATAGTATCAGTAAAAGTTGCTGTTACAAACTGCCATTTATTAAGAGTTATTGCATTGTTTGCAGATGATAATACCGCTCCATTATTAATTGTAAGCGATATTTGATTACTAGCATTTAAATGAAAAACATATCCACCAGTACCAGTTAGTGTTGAACTTTTATCAATTATTCTTCCAATACTACTTGTACCTAAACCTTTTGGATAAATCCAAGCACTAATAGTTCCACCCCGATTCAATCTTAATTCTGGATTATCCGCAATTTCAACATAACTAGTGAGTGTTTGGTTGAATTCAAAACACCCATTAGTCACACAATCGCTATTACCTTTAAATGTTACTGTTGAAATAGTTCCATTACTGCCGCCCCCATGAGTCCACTGCAACTGTACCACTAGTTTCATCTAGTTTCCACCTAGATACCATGCCAACTGAAAGATTATTTTGGACACTCTCCTCAAATACTTTTCCTTTGGCAATATTTCCTTTAGTAACCGATGATGATGTAGAAATCATAATCGTTCCTGCAAGTATTCCAATTATTACTATAACCACTAAAAGCTCGATCAAAGTAAATGATCCCAAGTTGTTTTTCATATTTAATTTTTACTTATTATAAATGTGTTCTAGAATAATTATAATCTTTTCATTGAAAAAAAACAAATTTTCAAATATGATGAGTGTATGAAAATATTAGCTATTGAAACAAGTTGTGACGACACAGGAATTGCTATTCTCGAAAGTAATAAAAAGATAAAAATATTATCTGATTTTTTGTCTTCTCAAAATGACATACATGCTGCATATGGAGGAATCCACCCAAGCTTAGCTAAAAGAGAACATACTAAGAATATATTCCCTCTTTTTTTGTCTTCTTTAAAAAAGGCAAAATTACTAAAAAAAGGTAAAACAGAAATTAGAAAAGAAACAGATGAGATTCTTGAAAGATATCCAGAATTATTAAAAGATTTAAAAGAATTTTTGAATAGTTATGAAAAACCGGACATTGATCGAATTGCAGTAACAGTTGGCCCAGGATTAGAACCATGTCTTTTTGTAGGAATTAATCTAGCCAAAGCACTTGCTTTAAATTGGAATATTCCTTTAATTCCAGTTAATCACATCGAAGCTCACATTTTAGTAAATCTTATCGAGGGTTATAAAAAAGAGGCTTTTCCTGCTCTCGCATTAGTACTTTCTGGAGGAAATACAAAGATGTTTTTAATGCAAAATATTGGAATATATAAAGAACTAGGAGGAACTAGGGACGATGCCATTGGAGAATGCTTTGATAAAACAGCAAGACTGTTGGGATTACCTTATCCAGGAGGTCCACAAATAGCCAAAAGAGCAGAAAGAGTTAAAAAAAGTAGATTCAAGCTTCCTCGCCCAATGATTCATTCTAGTGATTACGATTTTAGTTTTTCTGGACTTAAAACAGCTGTTTTTTATGAAATAAAGGATAAAAAATTAAACGAAGAAGAAATCAATGAAATGTGTTTTGAAATAGAAGAAGCTGTTATCGATGTTGTTATTAAAAAAACAGAAAAAGCAATATTAGAATTCAATCCTAATTCCCTATTTGTAGGAGGAGGAGTTTCTTCAAACAAAAAATTGCAAAAAGCGCTTAATAATTTAGCAAAAAAACATAATATAAAATTACATATTCCTAAATATACAACAGATAATGCCATAATGATTGGAGTGACTGCTATCCTATCGCCCAAAGAGGAAAACTATGATAAAATAGAAGCAAATAGTAATTTAAATTTAAATGACTGAAATTAACCAAGCTCTAATCTATACATTATTTGCAATACTTCCTGGATTTATCTGGATGTTATTTTTTTTAAATAAAGACAATCATCCAGAACCAAAAAGAGTTATCTTAAGAGTTTTTATTCTAGGAATGCTAGTAACATTTCCTGTTTTTTTTATAGAATATGGATTAATACATCTTTTAGATAAATTAAATCTTGATGGTGATTTATATGATTTTATTCAATATTTCTTTATAGTTGGAGTTGCCGAAGAATTGTTTAAATATCTCGCTTTTAGATTTACTGCTTTTAAATCCCAATTTTTAGACGAACCAATAGACGTTCCTATGTATATGATTGTAGCTGCTCTTGGTTTTGCTACAGCCGAAAATGTAATTTTATTTTCTCAAAAAACATTCGAAGTTTTAATGGAGCCAGCATCGCTTGCAGTTATAAGGTTTGTAGGAGCAAACTTCTTGCACGTTCTTTGTTCTGGAATATTTGGCTTCTATATAGCTGTTTCTTTTTATAGAACAAATAAAAGAAATTTTCTTTTTTGGGGAGGTTTTTTGATTGCTGTAATCATACATGGTATCTTTGATTTTTTCCTAAAATACTCTATAATAGAACATGGAGGAGAAACAGAATGGACGCCAGTAATTGTAATAGTTGCAACAGCTTTAATTGTTTCATATATCCTTTTAAGGCAGGCCCTTAAAAAATTAAAAAAATTAAAAACTGTTTGTAAAATATGAAAAAAGAAGAAAACCAACAAATACAATTAGAAAATACAAATGATGCTGGAGAGTTAGTAGTAGATGTGTATGAAACAGATAAAGAAGTTGTAGTTGAATCAGCAATTGCAGGAGTAACTGCTGATGAGCTAAGTATATCGCTTGAACAAGATATCTTAATTATTAAAGGAGAAAGAAAAGATCCAGCAGAAGCAGATAAAGAAAAAAACTATTTTGTAAAAGAATGCTATTTCGGACCGTTTGAAAAAGAAATTATTCTTCCAAAAGAAGTAGATACATCTCAAATAAAAGCAAAAATGAAAAACGGATTTCTAATAATCCGCCTTCCAAAAGAAAAAGAAGGAGATTCTCAAAAAATAGAAATAAAATAAGATTGTTACCCGTAACAATCTTTTTTTATACACCCCCCATTATTTACTTGCTAAATCGCAATATGCATGATAATAAATAAGTGCTCGTTTAAAAGGTGACTAACAATGACTAAATTAGGCGTGTATGCTGGAACATTTGATCCTATTACCAATGGTCATTTGTGGATGATTGAACAAGGTTCTGAGTTGTTTGATAAGCTCATTGTTGCAATTGGCATTAATCCTCAAAAGCAATGTATGTTTTCGCTTGAAGAACGCCTAGAAATGATAAAAGGATCGATAACACATCTCCCCAATATTAGTGTCTGTAGTTTTACTAATGAATTTCTCGTAAGTTATGCTCATTCAATGGGTGCTAAATACATATTAAGAGGTATTAGAAATGAAACAGACTACGCCTATGAGAGAATAATAAAAAATATTAATGGAGATTTAAATTCTGACATTGTCACAATTTTCTTAATACCGCCTCGTGGAATTGCAGAAGTGAGCTCAAGCATGGTTAAAGAATTAGCTCAGCCAAATGGATGGGAAAATGTAGTTAAAAACTATGTTCCCGAAGCAGTATTATTGAGATTAAAAAAAGCTCATAACTAAGTTATGAGCACTTTTTTTATGAATGTGCCGAGGGAGGGATTTGAACCCTCACACCCGAAGGCATATGCTCCTAAGGCATACGTGTCTGCCAGTTCCACCACCTCGGCATAATAAAAACCCTATTAAGGGTCTTTATTATTAATAAACTATATATAGCATATTATCCAACGATTGACAATACAATACCTGGTACTGCTTTAGCTAAAAGTGCAACCACAATACCAATGGCTGCAAATAAAATTTTTTTATTGGCAGCAGCTATTGCATTAGGTTCTCCTGACGATGTCAAATAAGTGAAAGCACCCCAAATAATCATACCAACAGCCACAACCATTATAATCAAGAACGCCCAATCAGTTATATTGTATATTGTATTTATAAGACAACATGTTCCACAATCAGAATTTGTTACAAAGTTACAAGTCTTTTGACAATTATATTCTTTTTCAGCCATCATGTTTAAAACAGTATCTGAAAGTCTGCATGATTCATTAGCTGCTAAAGTAGGCAAAGCCATAAAACTTAGTAAAAATACTGTAGCAAATAATTTTTTAAAATTCATTTAATATTAACATTAACTAATAATTATCTAAACGACCTTTATTGTTGTACTACCAAACCACGAACAATGGTTGTTAAAACATTAGCCATCAAAATTATTCCCAATCCTATCATCGCCCACTTAATTATATTCTTTGCATTTGCAACATTCTTCTCGTTTTCATTTGATAAGACCATCAACACTCCGGCTATGATAATAGAAAGCACTGCTAATCCTCCTCCAACAGTTGTTAGCCAGATATTAATATTTTTAATTGTTTCTGTTATTGCATCTTCTGCGAAAGTTGCAAAAACAGGAATAAATGCTGAAATGGCTACTAATCCTAATCCTTTAATTTTATTATTCATACTTATTTTATAAAACCTTGTAATACTTCAACTAATGATCTTGCCAATACTATTACGAAAATTCCAATAGCGGTATAAAACATTAAATTTTTTGCATTTTGAATTTTTGTTGCGTTTCCAAATGCTGTGGCAAACATTATACCTCCAACAACAAACATAAGAGGAGCTAATATAATGCCTATATTAAATAACCATGTTGCAATAGCATCTATTAAATCTGAAAGGCTTTTTATATCAATGGGCGGTACCAATCCTCCCTCTCCATCTGCAAACACAAATCCTCCTAAAAATAATAAAGCTAAAATATTTAATAATAATTTTTTATTCATTTTTGAAAACTAATGCAAAATGATAATTACCTGAATCAAACTCTTCTTTTAAATTTAAATTTAATTCACTGGCTATAATAATCATATTTTCTCTTGATACCGCTCTATTTTTTGCTCCCATACTTTCTATTTTTTTCCAATCAATAATAAGTAAATGTCCGTTGCTTTTCAAAATTCTTTTACTTTCCTCTAATGCCCTCTTTTTATCTTCAAGCTCAAACAAAACATTTGATAAAATAATAAAATCGATTGTATTATCTGCTATTTTAACACCTTTTTCTATATCTGCCAATAGAAGCTGAACATTAGATACTTTTTCACTATCTAACTTACTTCTTAACGCAGAAAGTGCCTCCTCTTTTATATCTATGGCGTAAACTTTACCATTATTAAGTCTTTTTGCAAGAGGAATTGTCCATCCACCAGAACCAGAACCAATATCACACGCAACCATTCGAGAATTTAAAAATGATAAATTATGAATTATTTGTTTTGGATTTAAGAAATCAAACATTATAATGTTGTGGCAGAGACAACCTTGTCTCCTGCTCTTAATTTCATTATTTTAACTCCTTGTGTATCACGACCCAATTTAGGAATGCTTGATATTTTAGTTCTTATTGTTTGTCCTTTTTGAGAAATTACAATCAAATCTTCTTGATCTTTAATAATCTGTGGCTTAACAATGCCACCAGTTTTTTCTGTAACTTTTGCAATTTTTATACCAGACCCTCCTCTTCCTTGTATTTTGTAATCAGAAAATTGAGTAATTTTACCATATCCATTTTCAGATAAAACTAAAAGTCCTGCATCTTGATTTTCCTTTGAAACAACAACCATGCCTACAACCTCGTCATTTCCTTTTAGTCTAATTCCTCTTATTCCAGATGCTTGACGTCCCATTGCTCTTACATCAGTCTCATTAAATCTAATAGACATGCCTTGTTTTGTTGCAAGCAAAACATTGTCACCATCATTTATTCTCTCAACTTGCCTTAAAGCATCATCTTTTTTTAGATTAATTGCAATTAATCCATTCCTTCTAACATTCTCGAAATCTTTCAACTGAGTCTTCTTAACAACTCCTCTGGCTGTTGTCATGATAAGGTATCCATTTACATCTTCTTTTTTATTTAAAGCCAAAATTGATAGAATCTTATCACTAGGAGCTATCTCAAGGAAATTCATTATTCCCTTTCCTTTGTTTGCTCTTATTCCTTCTGGAACTTCGTAAGCCTTTGTTCTAAACACTTTTCCAGAATCAGTAAAGAAAAATAAGGTATCATGAGTATTAGCATGCAAGAAATGCTCTATTTCGTCCTCCTCTCTTGTTTTCATTCCAACTGTGCCAACGCCACCTCTTTTCTGCTTCTTATACTCATCAGGATTCATTCTCTTTATATATCCGCCTTTTGTTAAAGTAATAATTGATTCTTCTTCTGGAACTAGGTCTTCAATTGAAATTTCTCCTGCTCTTCCAGGAACAATAACTGTTTTTCTTTCGTCTCCATAAACTTTCTTAACATCTTTAAGATCCTCTTTCATGACTTCTTTTTGTCTTTCTTCACTGTTTAATATTAATTCTAGATCTTTGATCAATTGTAAGATTTGTTTTAACTCCTCCTCTATTTTTTGCTTTTCAAGCTTTGACAATTGATGTAACCTAATTTCAAGGATTGCTTCTGCTTGGGGAATTGTTAATTTGAATTTATTAACTAAATTATTCTTAGCATCTTCTTTTGATTTTGATGCTTTAATAGTCTCAATAACTGCATCAATATTATCTAAGGCAATCATTAAACCTTCTAATATGTGCTCTCTCCCCTTCGCCTTTGTTAACTCGAACTTTGTCCTTCTCAAAAGAACATCCAATCTATGATTTAAATACTCATCTAATACATCTTTTAATCCTAAAACTCTTGGCTCTATACCATTCACAAGGGCAATCATATTTAAGTGATATGTTTTTTGAAGGTCTGTAAACTTATACAAAGAATTTAAAACTTTTTTAGGAATTACTCCCTTATGAAGATCAATAGCAATTCTCATTCCCTCTTTATCGGATTCATCTCTAATATCCTTAATTCCCTCAATTCTTTTGTTTTGTACTAAATTAGCAAAGCTAGTAATTAAAACTGATTTATCAACTTGATAAGGAATCTCTGTAATAATTAATTGAGTTCCGCCCTTTTCTTTTTCAATAATATCTACCTTCCCTCTTGTTACAAATGAACCCTTTCCTTGTAAGTATGCTGCCTGAATTGCTTTTTCATCAAATATAAAGCCTCTTGTAGGAAAATCAGGTCCTTTTATAAACTTAAATAGTTTTTCTGATTCAGCATCTCTATTATCAATTAAATATATTAAGGCGTCACAAACCTCATTTAAATTATGTGTAGGAATATTTGTGGCCATTCCAACAGCAATACCAGTAGCTCCATTTAAGAGTAAGTTTGGCAAAGGTGCAGGCAATACTTTTGGCTCAGTTCTTGTTGCATCATAGTTATCCATAACATCCACTGTTTCCTTTTCGATATCCTTAAGCATCTCTTCTCCTAACTTTTCAAGTTTACATTCTGTATACCTTTGAGCTGCTGGAGGATCTCCATCAATAGAACCAAAGTTTCCTTGCCCTCTTATAAGAGGGTATCTTAAAGAAAAATCTTGAGCCATTCTAACTAAAGCTCCGTAAACAGAAGAGTCTCCATGTGGATGGTATTTACCCAAAACCTCACCAGTAACAGCTGCTGATTTTCTAAATTTAGTATCATGCCTTGCTCCCATTCCATACATAGCATAAAGTATTCTTCTCTGAACGGGCTTTAATCCATCTCTAACATCAGGAAGTGCACGAGAAACAATAACGGACATCGCATAGTCAATGTAACTATCTCTCATTTCTTGTCCTATTTCTCTGATTTTTACTTTTCCAATATTGTTAATTTGTGGTTCTTCTTCTGCCATAATTTACTATTTTTTATTTAAAACAATAATTTCCGCTTCTTCTAAATTATCAAAATCTTTCTTTTGCACCTTGTAATAATCTGTCGATTCTTTATTACTTTCTCCTAGTTTCTTCAAAAATCCTTCTACGTTATCATAGTCCATAGGAATTATTGTTGCAGGTTCTAATTGTTTAATTATTCTTGTTTTGTCATCTTCTTCTCCAGCATTTATAAGCAAGATATCTATTAGTCCTAATTTTCCTAATTCATCATCTGAAAGTTCTTTTATATCTGTTTTTCCTAAGTGACAAATTTTTATTCCTTCTGATTTTATAATAAAAATAAGACCACCTTCTTTTAGTGGAATTCCTTGAACATAAACGTCTTTAATTTCATATTCCCCAGCAGCTGAAATTGTAAAGACTTTTTCTTTTTTATTATATTCAACAGCGTGAGTCAAAACTAAGATATCAGTGTCTTTTTTAGGATAAGTTTTGTCTATAGGATCAATAATAACTGAAACTGGCTCTTGAGTTTTTTCGTTAATGATTATTTCAAAACAAGTTTTACCGTGCCAATATATTTTCATAAGCTATTTAAAATTAATTATTGGAGCGGGCGAGCAGAATCGAACTGCCGTTTCGACCTTGGCAAGGTCATGTAATAGCCACTATACGACGCCCGCATGCATATGTGCTGAAGCTCGGAATCGAACCGAGATGGCATGTTTTTCAGACATGTGCCGTGACCGCCTTGGCTACTTCAGCGAATTTTGTGTGGACGCATCAGGACTCGAACCTGAAACCTTCTGTGTGTAAAACAGATGCTCTAGCCAATTGAGCTATGCGTCCGTGTTTATGTGTGTGGGCGAAGGGAGACTTGAACTCCCACGGGATAACTCCCCTATGGCCCTCAACCATAGATGTCTACCTATTCCATCATTCGCCCTTAAATAACATAATAGCATTTCTAATTTTATTATATTTTCTTTCTAGAAAAAAAATATTGCTATCATAATACATTTCGTAAAATAATTTAAGGGTTTCTTTCTTTGCGAATCTTAAAGAATATTCCCTATTACCTTTCGTCAAAGAACCTTTTATCATTATTCTACTATGGATCTCTTTTCTTATCCACTCTAAATGATTCTTTGAGGCAGAATGAAAACTAATATAAAACATAAAACTATTTTTCCATCTTTTGTCAAAATAGGAATAAAAACTACCATCTCCATCAAAGTGCCCTCTTAAAAAATCATAAAAATATTCTTGAGGAATAATGACCTTATCTATAGTTTTACTTTTATTATTCGTAATTCCTATACCATTTAAATACTTGTAAAATTTTACATTTCCAAATTGTATCCGGTAATAAGTATTTTTTGTTTTTCCATCAGACTTTATCGATATTTTATTTTTAAGTTTCAAAATTTTTTTAAACTTTTCTATCAATTCTAAATCTTTCGATGTGAATTCTATGTGCCTTCCATCCTTTGAAAGATATCCATCTGTAGCAATTAAACCTATTATATATGCTATTTCTGGACTACAATCCATGGAACGGAGATTAGCCTCTAGCTTTCAATCTAGCCTTTCTTCCCTTGGCTTCTCTTAAGTAATAAAGCTTTGCTCTTCTTGCTTTTAATTTTTTAACGACCTCTATCTTTTCAACTAATGGTGAATGAATAGGAAAAGTCTTTTCTACTCCTACTCCTGATAATACTTTTCTTACTGTTATTGTTGCTCCAATTTCTTTTCCGTGTTTTGCAAATAATACCTGACCTTCAAATACCTGAACTCTTTCCTTATTCTTATCCTTGATTTTCTGGTAAACCTTTACCATGTCTCCTGCTCTAATTTCAGGAATATCTTTTTTTAATTGTGCAGCAATAAAATCTTCTTTTTTTAAAATCTCCTCTTCTTTTGTAGGAGTTTTTTCTGTTTTTGTTTCTTCTTCAATTTTTGTTTCAGTAGTAGCTTCTGTAACTTCTTCTACTTTTTTATTTTCTTCTGCCATACTTCTTACGGTTTAATTATAATGTGGGCGTATCCTGACTCGAACAGGAGGCCTTCACGATGTCAACGTGACGCTCTAACCAACTGAGCTATACGCCCAATGTGTCTACGAGCGAATAACTATTTTACTTGTTTAGTATATTGTATTTTATGAAATAAGTCAATAAAGATAAAGGCGGATATTATCTTCCCCTGTAAGGAAATATTGATCCGCCTTTTTGCCGTCGGAGATACCGCAGAGAAGGAGAGTCTATCCCTCATGTTGTTCAACGTTCTTACGAATCCCACCGTTAAGGTAGGAGGTGATTTGTTCTCTTGGAACACTGCGTTGTGACACTGAAATCACTAAGAGAACAAGCAAGACGACGTTCGACATGCGATACTTTTATTCGACAACCTGTACGGTCTATACTTTTGCCAGCATAGACAACCAATGACTAATTAATATCTATCACATTTTTAAAAAATGTCAATAAAAAGTGGTAATGTCACCACACATGTGGCGGTTTTCTACAAAGTATGAAAACATCTAAATTAATGTGTACAAAATTATCAAACGATCAATTAGAAGAAAGATTAAGATGGGTCCTGCCCGTTGTTTCAAGACAAATTAGATTGGTGGATGCAAGCAAAGTATTTCATGGAAGTAAGAGGACCCTTGAAAGATGGGTTTCTCTATACAAAAAGCATGGAGAAGAAGGTTTAATGCCTAAATCAACAAAACCTAATACTAATCCCAATGAAACACCGATTAGAATTAAAGAAGAAATCATAGAAACAAGGAAAAAAACAAGACTATGCGCTACAAAGATTAAATACAGACTAGAAAAAAAGATATCTCTTCCAAGTGTAAAAACCATAAACAAGATCATTAAAAAAGAAGGGCTAGCAAGAAGGTATAGGACAAAAAAGATTAAATACGACTATGTCAAAGTAATGCCGTCTTTAGGAGATTTAGTAGAGATAGATGTTAAATATGTTCCTCGTAAGATTAATGATAAAAAATATTATCAATTTACAGCAATAGACTGCTATTCAAGATGGAGATATTTGAAAGTATATGATGATATTTCTAGTTTTTGCGCTATTGAATTCATGGATGAATTGATGAGAGTAGCTCATTTTAAGATTAGAGCTATCAAGACTGATAATGGTACTTGTTTTACCAATAGATATGTTGGATATGCTAAGTCAAAAGATCCTTTGGATCCAAAGCTACATGCTTTAGATCTATTCTGCCAAAAACATAATATTATTCATTACCTCATAGATCCTGGAAAGCCTGCACAGAATGGAAAAGTAGAAAGATCTCATAGAACAGATCAAGAGCATTTCTACGATCTTAATCATTTTAGAGATATTTCTGATCTTGAGAAAAAGATTAGAATATGGAATGATAAATACAACAATTTAGAACACATTTCACTTAATGGAAAAACTCCAAATGAAATGGTTTTGAATTCATTAGATAAATTTAATTCAAAACCGCCATATGTGTGTTCCTAAAACAAAGTAAAAAGCGGTGAACTAATAGTTCAGCCGCTTGCTTAACAACGATGCCTCCCAGCATACCTTACGCAAGATTGTGCGCAAGAAGCTGAGAACATCTCTTTATCACAAACTGTTAATAAAGAGATCAAGGAGAATTCTATCTTCAACACAAGGCGCTAGGGAGTAAATCCCTTTGTGCGAGAAGATATATCTCCGCCTCTTCCCGAGGCAATAATTAAATGATTACCATTTTCACTCCTCCATGAGTACCTTTCGGTGTGTATTTGAACGGAGGCACGCAGCGCGACGACTGGCGCTGGCTAACCGCAATTCTTTTTTCTTCCATGGCGGGGATCTGTTTTTTTGCCCCTTTTTTGCTTTTCGCGCCTCTTCCCGAGGCAATCGCTAAAGAATAGTAAACATTCTCTCCTCTATTGGTTTTTGATTACTGTGTCTTGTATAACATAAATTACAAAATTTGTCTAGAGGGCAAGTTAAAAAATAGGCCCAAAAAGCAAAAGAGACAGTATTTTGTCTTCTTTTAAAAAACAATATACTGCCTCAATCCTTCAGCGGGATAGTCCGGGGGGAAGTGGATCACACTGAAGGATAAATTTTTTTTGGATCACCTCCACATAGAATATTCTCCTCCTGTTCTGCACCTGGTGGTTAAATCTGTCACTACAAACAATGACCCCCTTATTTCTGCTTAAAGATTAGCACAAGCAATTATATTTTGTCAAATAGACCTATTATAGCAAAAAGACCCTTTTTATCTAACAATAACTGTTAAAATAAAGAGCCTTTAATAATTTTTACTTTTTTTCATTTCTTCGTAACGGAACTGAACCTGTCCGATTATGAAGCAAAGTACTAATATACTCACTACACATACCACATAGGTTGCGACGCCAATAGTCCCACCAAGAACAAAGGCCAATGCCGCCCATGTGAGCACAGAGATGATATTTCCCTTAGCTGCGTAGATCCAATATATCATCATGCGAACCTTCGATATAATAAAATAAATTTATATTTTTGTCAAATAGTGCGCGAGGTGGGACTCGAACCCACGACCTTATGTTTATAAGACATACGCTCTCACCAACTGAGCTACACGCGCTTAAGCATTCAATAACTTCTCATATTCTTCTCTTTCAAGTGTTTCCTTAACAATCAATTCTTTTGTTACTCTTTCTAAAATTTCTTTATACTTAGCTAAAATTTGTTTAGCTTTTTCCTCAGCTTCTAATATAATACTTTTAACTTCATTGTCAATTTTTATAGCAGTTTCTTCTGAATAATTTTTATTTTCAGGGCTTTCATAACCTAAGAATACTTCTGTATTTCTCTCACCAAAAGCAATTGGCCCAAAAGAAGACATTCCTAGTTCTTTAACAACTTTTCTTGCTAAATTAGAAGCTCTTCTAAGATCATCAGATGCTCCAGAACTCACTTCTCCATAAATCATTTTTTCAGATAAGTATCCTCCTAAAAGAACTGCAATATCTGATACAAAATCAGATCTTCTTCTCAGTTTTCTTTCTTTTTCGGGAACTTGAAGTGTATAGCCTGCGGCCATTCCTCTTGATATGATCGATATTTTTCTAACAGGTTCACTATTTTCTACAAATGAAGCAACTATGGCGTGCCCAGCCTCATGATATGCAGCAATTTCTTTTTCTTCTACTGCAAGTATTCTGCTTTTCTTTTCTGGTCCAAGTAAAACTTTTTCAATTGACTCTAAAACGTTTTTCTGAGAAATACTTTCTTCTCCATTTTTGGCTGTTAAAATAGCGGCTTCGTTGATAACATTTTCTAAATCAGCACCAGAAAAGCCAGGAGTTCTCTCTGCAACCTCTCTTAACTTAACATCACTTGATAATGGTTTTCCTTTAGCATGAATTGCAAGTATCTCTTCCCTTTCTTTAATATCTGGGAGATTTACAACAACCTTTCTATCAAATCTACCTGGGCGAAGCAGCGCAGGATCTAAAACATCAACTCTGTTTGTTGCACCTAGTATAATGATTTTATCATTTTTTTCAAAACCATCCATTTCAGTTAGTAATTGGTTTAATGTTTGTTCTCTTTCTTCATTTCCTCCTGACATTGATAGTCCTCTTACCTTACCAATACTATCTAATTCATCAATGAAAATTAAACATGGCTGCTGTTTTTTAGCAGCTTCAAAAAGATTTCTAACCCTGCTTGAACCAACTCCAACAAAAAGTTCAATAAAAGATGAACCTGATACATAAAAGAAAGGAACATTACTCTCACCTGCTATAGCTCTTGCAAGAAGTGTTTTACCACATCCAGCAGGACCAACCAAAAGAACACCTTTTGGTATTTTAGCTCCCATTTTTAAATATTTTTGAGGATGTTTTAAAAAATCCACAATCTCTGTTAATTCTTCTTTTTCCTCTTTTAATCCAGCAACGTCACTAAAAGTTACCTTCTTTTCTTGAGCATTTTGAGAAAACATTTTGGCTTTTGGTTTTGTAAAATCAAAAGTCTGAGTTATTCCACCCTTACTTTTCTTAAAGAAAAACCAAAAAAATACAATAAGTAGTATAAAAGGAAGAACAACCATTAAAAGAAATGGAAAAAGCCATTCAGAAGTATCTTCGTGGTATACAAAGCCCACATCCTGCATTTTGGATTCATCTATATCAAAATATGATAAATTTTCTGTCAATGTAATACCTGGTTCTTTTTTAATTTCAAGCTTAGACTCGTTCTTAAGATGAGCCACTACATTATTCTTATACACTTCTACCTTAGTAACTTCTCCACTATTAATGTATTGAACTAGTTTAGGAATAGAAGATTCTTCTACATTATCATTACCTAATTTAAAATCTGTTAAACTTAAAAGAGCCCAAAGTGAAATAAATATAAAAACAACAAAAAATATATTTTTTAATAGTCCCTTTAAGAAAGGGTTTCTTTTTTTCATAAGAGAAATATTATTATTTTTTTATGAGTTTAAGAGACATCCAATGTCTTTCTGGTTGAAAGCTTAATATCTTAAAATCATACTCCTTGTTTAGTTCAAGTTCTGTTTGCATTTTCTTTTCTGTGCCAAATTCAGAAACGTGAATTAATCCTTGAATTTTAGAATTGTCATTATCAACGTTTTCTCTTAAAACTTGAACAAAGGCTCCAAATGAATTTAATTTCAAAATCTTTCCTTTGATGATATCTCCTACCTTATAGTTTAAGCTTTTCCAAGGATCTTCTTTCAACTTCTTAATTGAAAGAGAAATTCTTCCTTGAGAAACATCAATAACTTCTGCCTTAACAGTTTCACCTATTTGAATAATTTCAGCTGGATCTTCGATTAATTGCCAGTCAAGTTCTGAAATGTGAACTAATCCTTCTACTTCCTTTCCATCAATATTTATTTTCATAAATACTCCAAAGTTAACAATTCCTGATATAGTTCCTTCAACAACGTCTCCTACGCTAACCTTTGAAATTACGTCCTCGATTTCTCCTGCCTCCTTTGAGTCCTCAGTTAGGATAATTTGACCTTCTTTTTCATCAAAATCTAAAACTTTAACCTCAAATTCCTTACCAATGAAAGATTGTAATTTTCTTAAAATCTTAACCTTATCTCCTTCTGGAACTCTTGGATAATTAACTGAAGATAACTGTGATGTTGGTAAAAATGCTGGAAAACCAAATAATTGAGTTATTAATCCTCCTTTATTTACTTTTTCAATCTTAACAACAAATGGTTCTTTTGATTCTTTAACTTCCTTAACTTTCTGCCATGCTAATTCACGAGCAGCTTCCTTAAGAGATAATTCTACAAAACCATCTTCGTTTTCTGTAGTAACAACCTTTACTGAAATAGGATCACCTATTTTCAAATTCTTTAAAATATTCTTTGCACCCTGATATTCTGACCCGTAAATAACACCTGTTTTTGCTGGACCAATATCTAAATAAATGCATAGATTCTCAATAGCCAAAACAGTGCCATTTATGATGTCACCCGGTCTTGGTACCTTTACTGCGTCATTTAATTTTTGTAATAATGTCTCGTTTTGCATACCCTTCTTATAGCATAAAAAAAACACATAATCAAGGGTCCCACCTTATCTACTCTTTTTCTGCTAATTTCGCAATTTTATTATCATAATCCTCGCTTGAAATCATTCCTTTTGATAATAAAGAATCAAGTCCTGCGATGTAGTTTTGTTTGATTTGAGCAGAAGTTAGTGCTATGTCGTATATTCTGACATCGTCAATTAAGCCATTAAATGGTCTACTTAATCCAGCAGTTCCACCTGCCCTCCAGATTCCTATTAATATTGTTTTTAAATGATTTTCACCTGTAATGACGATTGCATTTGAAATAATATTAGATCCATTAAGATATAGCGCCGATGTTTGGCTTGTAACTAGCACAATATATAACCAAGAATTCGCTACTACATTATAATTACTATGCTCTAGTCCTCCTTCAATATTTGTATCATCAGAAAAGCTTCTACTATAAACCTTATTTAAATGTAACCCTAAATTATCTTGTTCTCCACCAGTATCTGCCGACCACCACCAATCTCCTAAAATTCCATTGTAATCGTCTAAAACATTAGAAGGATTTACCCACAAACTTATTGTTTTATTGCCTCCCTTGAAATATGTATTCGTATCAACATAATCATTAGCTCCATCAAATCTTAAACAAGTTCCAAAAACACATTCACTTGCATTTGCAAGTCCTGAAATAGATGTAGCCGGATTAGCAAAATTATATAGTGTTCCATTATTATTTCCCCAAGTGTCTTCTCCTATATTTGAAGCATTATCAAATGCCCATTCAGACACTAGATTAGACAATAATTCTTCTTGAACAGTACTTGAGAATGCTTGAGCTTTGGCAAAGTTAGCTTTATCAATTGAAGAAGAAGTAGAGATCATCATTACTCCAGCTAATATTCCAATGATTACGATTACTACTAATAACTCAATCAAAGTAAAAGATTTTTGTTTGTTTCTATTTATTATCATAGGCTAGTTCATTTATTCTTTCATTGTATTCTTCCTTAGATATACTTCCATTACTTAGCATTGAGTTTAGTCCTGCGATGTAGTTTTGTTTGATTTGGGCGGAAGATAAAGCAGTATTGTATATTCTTACATCATCCATCAAACCATTAAAGTAATATCCGCTGGAAAATTTACCAATAACAAAATCTGTCGAATTAATCGTCGAAGCTTCATCGGGGGCATTGTTTGCATTTTCTTTTTTCCCATCTACATACATCTTTAGATTATTTGTTCCGCTTGTGCCATCCCAAATTCCAACAACATAATGCCATAGATAATCATTAATAGATGTTACGCTAACTCCCGATTGGTAATAAATGGATCCTATTTTTCCTCTTCCATCCATGCCCACCCTGCCGTCGACATTCGTATATAGAAATGCGCCTCTCGTCTGATAATCACATAAAAAATATGCACTACTTGCAATGCTTATTGCTTTTATCCAAGTAGCATAAGTTAAGCTTCCCTCCCATTGTAAATTAGTAGAATTACCAAAATTTATATAATCACTCGTTCCATTAAAACTATAACACCCTCCCGAAACGCATTCTCCAGAACCTTTCGACTTGTAAGCTGCTCCAGAAACTGTTCCATTACTACTTCCCCAACTATCTTTAGTTGCTGTATACGGAGAAACATCCTCATCAAATAACCATTCAGAAACTAAATTCAAAAGTAGCTCTTCTTGAACGGTATTCGAAAAAGTTTGAGCTTTTGCAAAATTAGCTTTAGTAATAGAAGATGAGGTAGAAATCATAATTACCCCAGCTAAAATCCCAATAATTACGATAACAACCAAAAGCTCAATCAAGGTAAAAGATTTTCTTTTGTTTCTATTTGTCATATGCTAGTTCATTTATTCTTTCATTGTATTCTTCCTTAGATATAGTTCCACTACTTAGCATTGAGTTTAGTCCTGCGATGTAGTTTTGTTTGATTTCTGAAGAAGAGAGGGCAGCTGTATATAATTTTGGTTCATCTATACATCCACTGTAACCATCATTTGTCCAACTTGTATCAGCAACACCAAAGTATAAATTACCCGTAGTGGTTGTCATTGACCCACTAGCTGTTATTTGTTGATACAAATTTCCATTAATATATAATCTCATATTATTAACAATAACATCTTTATCATAAGTTCCTACAACATGAATCCATTTATTAAATGGTAAATCCTCAACCATTGCTATATTATTTATACCGCTTAAATAAAACACAGCGCGATTGCTGTTTTGAGCGATGCTTATGTAATATCTCCAATGCTTTCCAAAGATAAATGGGTAAAGTTTTGTTTGGTTAGAAAAAGTCTTTATCCATAGTTCCATTGTTAGTCTATCTGTTATATTCTGTGTCATGTTGTGAGGCATTAAAACATAGTCACCAGAGGAATCAAGATAAAGGCAAGATTCAGAAACACAATTTTCGCTAGTTTTCCACGCACCACCAGTCAATGTTCCATTATTAATGTTTTCCCAAGAATCATGGATTGTTGTTCCAGACTCTTCATCAAGATTCCATTCTGAAAGTAAATTTAGCACCAAATCATCTTTTACACTCTCAGAAAAAACCTTTCCCTTAGCCATATTAGCTTTATCAATTGAAGAAGAAGTAGAGATCATTATTACTCCTGCTAATATTCCAATGATTACTATTACTACTAATAGCTCTATTAGTGTAAATGATTTATTCTTATTCATAAGCTAGTGTATTTATTCTTTCATTATATTCTTGCTTAGATATACTTCCATTACTTAGCATTGAGTTTAGTCCTGCGATGTAGTTTTGT
>OFEK01001217.1_pt1 | contig 18511 bp, 16 predicted proteins | sample 1521131 | NCBI WGS metagenome assembly OFEK01 (sample SAMN05720209, study PRJEB24109) | activated sludge metagenome | isolation source: Anaerobic digester | place: China | collected 2015-12-16
GAGCGCATAGGAACCTCGTCAAGCCTGGATATCATGACTGAATTCGAAAGCTGATTTACCTCTACACACACAGAGCAGGCTGGCTACCTTGTCGGCATAATTCAGGTTAAGCGTTCTCGCCAGCATAATCCTCATTTAGTATTTAACGGAACATAAAATCTTACATTTTAAGACAAATAAGTGCTATGTTTTAAATCACTGTCTTGTTTATTGCTCGGCTAAAAAGCGAAATAATAGAGAGCTTCTCAGAAGATAAAAATTGATTCTATAATACCATCTATTGTAAATTTGTTAGTATTAACACAAATTAAAACAAGTGAGTCACGTTACGAATTATATTTAAATATATTTATTATAGATAAATAGTATTATTAATACTTGGTTGTTGACAATCATGTTATAGATTATATATGCTGATTTCGTGAAAGATGAAAGAAGAAAAATGATACTAGAGTATCTCGATATTCACCAGTCAGCAACAGTCCGTGAATTAGCGAGACAACTCAACGTTTCGTTAATGACAATCCGCCGCGATGTTGATGCTCTCGCAAAAGATGAACTCGTCAAACTCGTCCATGGAGCCGTATTAGGTAACCAAAGAGATAGCAAATCATATGCTAGCAAGTACTTCCTTCTTGATGCATGCAATCATAATATCGATCTTAAGTCATCAATTGCGAAGAAGGCAGTGTCGCTTCTTAAGCCGAACGATGTGATCTTCATCAGTTATGGATCCACAACCGAGATTTTTGCCAAGGCTATACCTAACGATTTACCTCTTACTGTGATCACCAACGCCTTGAATATTCTAATGGAAGTAAGAAAAAAACAGAAATGTAACATCATTTTCCCTGGAGGCTTCTTTCACGAGGAAACCTTGATGTTTGAAAGCTTGGAAAGCGTGGAATTTATTAAAAGAAACAGGGCTACAATGTTTTTCACAAGTGCAAGTGGTGTGAGCGATAGGATGGGTGTAACAACAATGAATCTATATACTACCGAAATCCTGAAAGCTACGCTCGCATCGAGTCTGACTAATGTCCTTCTGGTTGATTCTTCGAAGTTCGACCACGTGAGTCCTGCTTTTTTTGCCAATCTGAGCGATTTCGACATTACTATTACCGATGAAAATGTGCCACCCAAATATGTCAATATCATTAATAAATTAGGCAAAAAGATCTACCTAACCTGAAATTTTAAAAGTTCCTCGAATCTTGTTGCGAGTGAAGCAAGGATGGGTGCGGAAAACGTAGGGTGAGTATGAAATCCTTTTCACCCCTTCTGCGCTCGCGTCAGCTGCATCCATCACCAGCCTCACTCCACAGCACCCTACCAATCCTATATCCTTTTGGGCTCCTACCATACAAAGTCTTCGGAAGAGTACTTAGATACCGCTGCACTGCCTGCGGCAAAAGCTTCTCACGCCAAACCTTCCGCCTGGACTACTATGCCAAAAATATCCTCTCGTATAAGGACATCATCCAACGTCTGTCTTCTTGCGAAAGTCTTTCAACCATAGAACGAGCAGTAGGCGCCTCACCAGATACCATCTCCAACCGCATAAGCAGGGCTCCCGACAAGCCCTTGGCCTACACGCCGATCTCAGCTCATCTGTCCATCCCGATGAAGCGCTCGCCGCCGACGGCTTTGAAAGCTTCTGTTGCTCCCAGTACTTCCCGAATACCATCACCCTCTTAGTCGGTGCCTCATCCCAGTATGTGTATGCAGCCGATCATGTCACGTTACGAAGAAAGGGCGGAATGATAGAACAACGGTCTGCTTTGGCAGGAATGTGAGTCGGCAGATGGAGCGGTTGTCGGTGTACCTACTGTGGCACAATACGATGAAGCCATATAAGGCGCGGTAAGGACCGAGAAGCAATGCGGACTATGTGAGTAATGAGGGAGTAAGAAGTGAACGAGAGGGTATAAGAGGTTATGGGAGCGGCGGTTCTGGCGGACGCTGACTGAGCTTTCGGATGAAATGATAAAAACTGTGTGCGGCTCAGAAAACGCTGTTATCGGAGCGGGATAATTATCTGCCTGGGTATGCGCTGATGTAGGGAAGAAACAAAAAGAAAGCAGTCGCTCAGGAAACCTAAACGACCGCTTCTCCAACAAGGCTCGAGGAAGTAATTTCAGGTTTTGGTATTATATGGTATTAAAATACCATATAGATGGTATCTCAATATATAAATATGAAAAAAAAATGTAAAATTAAACTTGACAACAGTGCTAATAATGATATGATGAGATCATGAATGGTAATATAGCACAATGCCGAATTATCGAATTGCATATAGCAAAAAATTTTAGCTTTAATGATACATGTGTAAGTACATTTCTCGTCAATAAATCTGTATAAAGTATTCTAATATTAGGGGGATTTATGAAGGCCGTAGTATTCAACAGAAAAGTTGGTAGACCTGAAATAGTAGAAATCCCTGTACCTGAAATTGGTGATGGCGAAATACTCTTTAAGCCCATGGCTTGCGGAGTTTGTGGAAGTGATGTCATCGACTGGAACATCGCAGGTCCTGGAACCTTCGGGCACGAACCAGCTGGGTATGTGGTGAAGACAGGGAAAGGCGTCACTAGCGTAAAAGAGGGGGACAGGGTGTTTATTCACCACCGGGTACCCTGTCTTACCTGTCACTTTTGCCGCCGGGGTCATTATACCATGTGCAAGGATTATAAAGAATACGGTTTTGACCCCTCGGCCTACTCAGAATATACCCGGGTAAAAGAGCGACATGTACGCACGGATGTCATTCATTTGCCTGATCATGTTCCCTTCGAGGTTGGGTGTTTGATAGAACCCATGGCGACTATGTGGCGGCTAATGAATCGTGCTGGAATTCGTGGAGGGGATACAGTCCTGATTATCGGGGCAGGCGCCTTAGGCTTGTCTGCTGTTCAGGTTGCCCAGCACCTTGGCGCTGCCATGGTGATCAGTAGCGATTTTAATGAATGGAAACTGAAGTATGCACAAGAACTTGGCGCAGACTTGACTATCAACCGCAGCATATGTTCCGAACAGGAGGCAGCTGAACGCATCCGTTCTAATAATGAGGGTCGTCTGGCTGACATTGTTGTGGTGATCCCTCCAAACATCTCAGCGTTGCAAGAGGGGATTCGAATGACCGAGAAGGGTGGACGCGTGAGTCAGTTTGGTCCCACCGGCCCCGGCGAGCTACTAACGATCGATCCAAATGAGTTTTTCTTTAAGGAGATCACATACGCCTCTAGTTACTCCTCATCGCCACTTGAAACCAAAGAAGTTGCTAATCTCATTTTCAGAGGAAAACTAAAGGTTCAACATCTTATTACCCATCATTTCCGTTTGGATGAAATCATGGAAGCACTCGCACTCAAGAAAGAAGCTGAACACTCCCTGAAAATTATCGTCCACCCGCATCCGGAGGAATATTTCGGCTCCAAACCCAAAGAGCTGAAGTTGTAAGGAATAAAGTCGTGAGGAAGGATAAAGAGGGGATTTCTCATGAGTAATTATTATCTTATCGGTATTGATATTGGGACAACGGTTATAAAAACTGTAGTGTTCGACCTTGTTGGAAATGAAATCGCCAAAGCATGCTCAGCAACAGAAATCATCCACTCGCGACCTGGGTGGGCTGAACAAGATATGGACTCCGTCTGGCAAGCTACAGCGAAAAGTTGTATGGATGTTATTTCCAAAACTGGAATTAGGCCAAAGGATATCCTTGCTGTCTCCCTCTCTGGCCAGGGTGCGGGAACGTGGTTGATTGACAAGACGGGTAAGCCGACAAGGCATGCGGTAAGCTGGTTGGACGGTAGGGCTCAGGATATCATCGATGCATGGCAGGCAGACGGAACTAACGATAAAATAACCAGGACGTGTGGCTTGGTCTATTATGCCGGGAGCGGGCCAGGAGTAATTTTTCGTTGGTTCATAGAGAATGATCGAGCGTCACTTGAGAAATCGAAATCTGTCTTATGGGCTAAAGACTGGGTACGTTATTGCCTGACTGGCGAAATCATGACCGACGAGACCGATCCTTCAATGGGAATGATCGACCCGCCCAGTCGAAAATACTCGTCACACGTACTGGAACTAACCGTAACATCTGATTACGCCTCTCTTCTCCCCCTTATCCGCCCTTCACAAGAGTTGGGGGGGAAAGTCACAAAGGCTGCTGCAGAAGCAACAGGTCTCGCCGAAGGTACGCCAGTTGCTGTCGGGGCATGGGATTGTACATCAACGGCGCTCGGTCAGGGGTGCATCAAATCTGGGGATGCATTTTCTATATTAGGGACTGCGGGCATCCATATGGTGGTGAGTTCAAAACCAACAATCAATTCATCTTACAGCCTCTCCTGTCATACTGTTCCTGGTCAATATCTCTTTCACTCGATGGCCATGACAGCTGCCAATAACCTCGATTGGTTTGAACGCGAGTTTGGCCTCGCGGAAAATCAAGCAGCGAGGGGGCAGGGTATAAGCAAATACGACATCATTAACTCCAAAGTGGCATCGGTTCCTCTAGGGGCTAATGGTGTGTTTTTTCTGCCTTATCTACAGGGGGAACGGGCGCCTTTTGTGGAAGCCCGCGCACGTGGAGAGTTTGCCGGACTAACCGACTCCTCGGTACGTAGCGACCTCTACCGAGCTGTGTATGAAGGGGTCGCTCTTGCAACGCTCCACAACTACAAGGCAATGGAGGTCTCCAGTTCTTTCAACCGAGTTAGACTTGGTGGAGGCGGTGCCCAAAGCATGGTATGGAGTCAAATCCTAGCAGACTGCACCGGTCGAGTGATGGAAGTTACAACGGGTAGCGAATACGGCGCCCGTGGAGCAGCTATCAATGCAGCTTTATGTGCAGGGGTCTATAAAGACCATAAAGAAGCTGTTCAGCAAATGGTAAAAATCAAGCAGGTCTACCAGCCGGACCTTAAGAAAACTCGTGAATATGCAGAGTGCTTTGAAATATATATAAAACTGATCGAAAGCCGCCGCAAAATTTGGGTGGATATGTTCAGACTCGCAGAAAAGCGCAAGTTTACAACGGAAAATAAGGATGGAGTCTGAAGATGCAGAAACACCCTTCTTCATTATTGCAGCAGCGCGCTTTCCAAAAAGCACATGATTTCTTAATTGCAGGCTGGAACTGTAGTCAATCGGTTTTACTAACGGTTCAAGAGTTGTTGGATCTACATGACCCCGCGGCACTAAAGGCAGCAACGGGATTCGGTGGCGGTATAGGGAACAGTGGTTCAATATGTGGCGCGTTAGCAGGCGGAGTTATGGTACTTGGACTCTTGTATGGAAGAAAAGAACTCTCCGAGTTTGCTCAAAAGGAAAGAACCTATTCTGTATGTGCTCAATGGTATGATCGCTTTTTAAATATGATGGGAGGGTGTAACTGCTGTGACATATTAAGGGTCGATCTGAAAGACCCAATAGTACGTAAAGAATACTGGAGAAATGCGCAAAATCGGGAGCGCTGCGCATCCCAGGTCGTCGGAGTTGCCGCCCAGTTATTGATCAAATTGATCGAAGAATCTGAGACTGTGGTAGATGGAAAGATGACAGGGATATCTAAAACTAGCTCATAAAACGAGGGAAGCTGACTATGGGAATTCGTGTCGAGAAACTCTGCAAGGAATACGAAGGAAAATACTTAATCAAGGACCTTTCCTTAGAAATTCCATCAGGAAGCTTTACTACAATTTTTGCTCCTACGGGAACAGGAAAGACTACACTGTTGCGTATACTCGCCGGTATAGAGAAACCTACTTCTGGAAAAGTGTACTATGATGATACTGACGTAACTCATCTCGCGGTACAGGCACGGAACATTGCAATGGTCTATCAGGAATATGTCAATTACCCATCGTTGACCGTCTACGAAAATATTGCATCACCTTTACGAGTTTCGCGTAATAAATATAGCAAAAGTGCGATTGATGATAAAGTTCATCACATAGCTACAGTACTAAAGATCAACCATGTTTTAGACCACTTCCCTGAACAGTTAAGCGGTGGCGAAAAACAAAGAACTGCCATCGCCAGGGCACTTGTCAAGGAAGCTCGATTTATTTTTCTGGATGAACCTTTAGGCAACTTGGACTACAAACTGCGCGAGGAACTGCGTGGCGAGCTCAAATCGGTATTCAAAGGCTGTACTATTATCTACGCCACTCCAGAACCGATCGATGCACTCGTTATGTCAACACATGTCGGATTCCTCAGCATGGGCAAGATTACCCAATTCGGACCAGTCAATGAAGTGTACTCAAGGCCCGGGTTCGCCGAGGTAGGATATTACTTCAACGACCCTCCGATGAATTTGCTCGACTGTCGGCCAATTGATAGGAACGGAATACTCTACCTGAAGGCAAGTGAGCATTTGATGTTCGAGGTTAATAGGTTTCGGGAGATGCTGACAGATACTGAATATATCTTAGGTCTCCGTCCGCAACACGTCGTCTTGAGCGAGACACCTATCGCCGACTCTATCGCTTTGCAGGTTAGTATCGATTTTTCCGAAATAGTTGGTTCTAAGACGACTCTCCATTTAGTGCATGAGGACATGAAACTGGGTTGCGTAGTGAATAAACTGCAGAAAATGCATCGGAATGGACAGACAATAACAGCGTACATCGATCCTTGCTGCTTGTTCGTCTTTGAAAAGAAAACAGGGAGGCTTGTGATCGCCGATAGCGAGGCAGTGTGCCGTTGAAAAGAAGCTAGTGAGGAGGGTTGTAGAATGGCGAGGATTGAGCTGAGAGATATTACTCATATCTATAACCAAGGGAAGAAAGAAACTTGCGCACTGCACGGATTAAACCTCGTCTTTGAAGACGGAGTCGCTGGAGCCCTGCTCGGACCCTCAGGATGTGGCAAGACGACATTGCTTAATATTTTATCCGGGCTAGTTCGTCCAACCAGCGGTCGAGTATTCTTTGGTGACAGAGATGTGACTGATTTACCCACAGAAAACCGAAACATCGCTCAGTTGTTCCAATTCCCTGTGGTTTATGACTCCATGAATGTATATGACAACTTAGCCTTTCCACTTCGTAACCGCAAGATTTCGGAAACCGATGTGGACACACGAGTGCAAGAAATTGCCGAGCTTTTAGATCTTTCTAATGTTCTATCGCTAAGGCCGAAACAGCTAGGTCCTGGCGAAAGGCAACTTGTCGCCTTAGGTCGAGGAGTTGTCCGCAAAGACACAGATGTTATTCTTCTTGACGAACCGATGACACAAATAGATCCACACAAACGTTGGTTCTTGCGGAGAAAATTATGCAAGGTCCAAAGCAAGTTGGGTGTGACTATGATTTATGTTACCCATGATCAGTACGAAGCTCTTACATTTGCAGAGAAAGTAGCAGTAATGCGCGATGGCCAAGTTATCCAAGCTGATGGTCCAGAGGATCTTTATGATAATCCTCAAAGTCCATTTATCGGTTATTTTGTTGGAACTCCAGGTATGAATCTTTTGGATTGCGCTGTTCAAGGCGGGAAATTACTATTCCATGATTTTCACCTTGATCTATCAAATTCCAGCATTGCTATACCTCTTACAGAAGGAGAAAAGCTTCTATTTGGGATTCGACCCGAGTTCGTTCATTGTAGCCCCTCCGAGAGAAGCGACTGGATCTCTACTAAGGTGAAACTTATTGAAAATATGGGAGAGTACTGGGTACTTACTCTCCAGATAGGAGAAACATTAATTAAGTGCCGAACATCAAAAGAATACTCGTATGCAGAGGGTCAAGATGTTTGGGCAGGGCTGCTGTCGGAAGCTGGCAAAGCTAAAATTTATCGCAACAACAAGCTTGTCTCTTAAGTAAACCAGAGGGGATAGCATATGAAAACAGAAGTACTTGATTCACAAAAGTGGACATTGGGAGATAGAAAACGCAGAGAAACCCGGACAATCATGTTTTTACTGCCAACACTGATAGTCATGTTCGGTGTCGGTATCATGCCTCTCATGACTGTTGTGAATTATTCGCTGCATATTCTCTTCTCGGGTACGATTCCTCACTTTAATGGCTTGCAGAACTACTATCAAGCACTTCGGGACCCTGCATTTATGTCAGCTATCGGGAAGCAATTTATTTTCACTGCGCTTATATTAGTCATTCAGATCCCCCTTGGGGTTGCTCTCGGCATGACACTCCCTGAAAAAGGCCCATGGGTTGGCGTGATTCTAGTTCTATTAGGTATCCCTCTGCTCATCCCTTGGAATGTAGTTGGCATAATTTGGCGAATTTTCACTCGACCAGACATCGGTGTAGTAACCAAAGTTCTTGAAAAGATTGGGCTTGCATATAATGTTGCAAAGATCCCAGGTCATGCTTGGTGGACTACAGTGATCATGGACACTTGGCACTGGACGCCACTCATCATCCTCCTCACATTTGCTGGATTGCGTGCGATCCCTCCTGAATTTTATCAAGCAGCCCGCGTTGACTCTGCTTCGCGTTGGGCGATATTTAGGTATATAACTCTTCCTAAGCTTAAACACGTTTTAATAATTGCTGTTTTGTTGCGTGTAATGGATTCGTTCCGGATTTATGACGAAGTTTTTATACTCACCGCCGGAGGACCAGGCAGTACCACCTTATTTATGAGTCATTACACTACTAGGCAAGTTGTAGGTGGTTTTGACTTGGGTTATGGCTCAGCGATCTCGGTTATCTATTACATCATTGTTATGATCATGTGTTTTCTCCTATATACAGCTATGATGAAAGTAGGACAAGAACGATGAAAAAAAAATATATCATTTTAATTTTTTATTTTATTTTCCTTCTTATACCGATTTATTGGATGCTGAATACGTCATTCAAGACGAATTCGGAAATAAATCAGGTTTTGACCTTTTTCCCGGCAAACTTCACGATTGAGAATTACCTTAAAATTTTCACTGATCCTTTATGGCAACGCAGTTTTCTGCAAACAATTTCCTATGTACTAATAAACGTCACTATTTCAATGCTTGTCTCAATCCCTGCTGCTTATATATTTTCTCGTCGCAACTTCAAAGCTAAATCACATCTGTTTTTCTGGTTGTTAACTAACAGAATGGCTCCCGGCGCGGCTTTCCTCGTTCCGTTCTTCATTCTTTTTTCTGCTTTCGGCTTGATGGATACCATGATTGCAGTAGCTTTAGCCCATTGTCTCTTCAATATCCCGCTCGCTATATGGATCCTTGAAGGTTTTATCTCGGGAATTCCTAAGCAAATTGATGAGACAGCCTTCGTGGATGGTTATGGTTTTTTTCATTTCTTTTTTAAGATATTTCTCCCTCTTATTTCACCAGGACTCGCAGTCACCGCATTTTTCACATTTATGTTCTCATGGGTAGAATTACTTATGTCCAGAACATTAACCTCCGTCGGAGTTAAGCCAATTACCGTAACACTGACTCGCAGTCTTGGCGCTGCAGGTTGGGATTGGGGTGTCATTGCGGCAGCTGGAGTGCTCACGATGATTCCTGGAGCGGTTGTCGTTTTCTTTGTTCGTAAACATATGGTCAAAGGTTTTGCCATGGGGAGGGTATAGCGATGTTAAGCAGTATGCTCTGGACAATGCCGAGCATAATTGGTTTTTGCTTAATCTTCGGGATCATAATAGCAATCAACATAATAGATGTTTTTCGACCGGGATATGCGCGTAAGGGATTTCTTCCAATTACTACCACCCGAGGCGAGAGGGTCTACATTTCCATTTTGAGCACTGTACTTGTTTTCTTTATTTGGATGAAGTTCCTGCCGGAAGGAACACTAATTTTCTCTTTAGCGGTGGTACTCCCTTTGGTGTTCGTACTTATAGCATGGGGGTAGATCGAATTTAGCACCAGAGACTGTTCTACACATGGACCGGAGAGGTCAAAGGAGGTGAGGAAAAAGAATCGATGAGAAATAAAAGGCATAGTGTTTTCTTTGACGATCAAAGGAGGTCGTATGAAAAGAGTTTTATTTGTCAGTGTTTTAGTTTTCGCCTGCTTCACAGTTGGAATTGGCGCTCAGGCGACTATTAGTGATGCGACGCTTAGAGAAGTAGCAGCGATGTTCCCAAACACGACACTCTCGCAAGAGGAAGTCATGAAGGAACTGCGTTGGTTCGCAGATGCTTCTAAGCCTTTCCGCGGTATGTCTCTGCGGGCAGTCGCAGAAAGCATGGGAGTGCATGTATATGAGGCCGATGTTATAGCTAAGGCGTTTCAAAAGCTTACAGGCATCAAGGTACAACAGGACATCATCGATGAAGGCTCCGTCATCGAACGCATATATACCCAGATGGCGACTGGTAAAACAATCTATGAGCTGTATGTAAATGATTCTGACCTTATTGGCACACATTTACGGCGAGGACTAGTACTCAATTTGTCCGAATTTATGAAAGGTGCGGGCAAGGATGTCACAAATCCGTATCTGGATCTCGATGACTGGCTCAACCTTGACTTCACCAAAGATTATGATGGGAACATCCTTCAGCTGCCAGACCAGCAGTTCCCCGCCATTTATATCTTCCGCTACGATTGGTTCACAAATCCAGAATACAAGGCGAAGTTTAAAGCAAAGTATGGATATGAGCTTGGTGTCGCTTTGAACTGGACTGCCTACGAAGACATCGCAAACTTTTTCATGAATGATATTGGAACAATCAACGGCAAGAAAGTTTATGGACATACTGATTACGGGAAGCCCTCCCCAGACCTCGGTTGGCGCATGAGCGATTCCTGGCTTGGTGTCGCAGGTGTTGGCGATAAAGGTCTGCCTTTCGGCTATCCTGTTGATGATTGGGGCCTTAGGGTTGAGGGAAAGATTCCTGCCGGTTTTTCCATGTCCCGCGGCGGCGCTTTGAACTCCCCTGCCGCAGTATACGCGGTCCAGAAGTACATCGATTGGATGAAAAACTTCGCAAATCCCGAAGCAATGACTCTAGGCTGCTTTGAGTCGGCCGACCGTTTTGCAGTGGGTGACATCGCGCAGCAAATATGGATGTATGGAGGCTTCCTTGCTTCGGATGCTTATACCAAGAAGGGAAGTCCTGTTGTGGATTCTAAGACAGGACTACCGCTGTGGCGTGCCGCTCCTGTGCCGCATGGGAAATATTGGCAGGAGGGAATGAAAATTGGTTACCAAGACGCGGGTTCCTGGACTCTTCTCAACTCTGTCCCTTTAGAAAAACAGAAGATTAGTTGGTTGTATGCCCAATTTGCTACAAGCAAGATTGTGGACGTCGATAAGTCGATCGTCGGCCGCACCTTCATTCGCAAATCAACAGTCTTCTCAAAATGGGCAGAAAAGGCAGAAGAGAGTTTTGGTGGAATTCTAACGTTCTATCGCTCACCGATGGAGAATAAGTATACTCCTAGTGGTCCTAACGTTCCGGATTACGGTCTCCTTGCTGAGCAGTTCTGGCGATTCCTTCCCAAAGCCCTGAATGGAGAGATGACTGTAAAGCAGATGATGGATGAGATGGCCGCACAAGATGATATGTTACTCAACAGACTGTACCTGAAAGAATACTCTCCGAAATTAAATCCCGAGAGAGGCGAGCAATACTGGTTAGACGCACCAGGAGCTCCTTGGCCTGAAATCAAGACCGAAGAGAAGGGGCGGACAATCGACTACGATGCGATGGTTAAGATGTGGAAAGAGGGAAAGAATACCTTCTAGTGTTCATGAGAATTAGCTTTTTATGATAGAGGTTGCGGCTTTAAAGCCGCAACCTCTATCGTTGCTTATTGTTGGCAATCGGCTAACAGAGATTAGCATACGCGAGTTCCAGTCTTCATATTTGTTTTAGCATTTCTGTAAAGGATATTTCTTTTTTTAAAAAGGGAGAAGCCTAACTCCCTCGAACGTAAATCGTGTTAACGCAGCAGTATCGCTTAGTTTGATTCAGGAGGGTTGAATGAAAGCATATGATGTTTTGCCTTGTGACGTAAAACCGCGCAAGATCGTGATGCCCGAGATTCTGCTGTTCCGTTACACACCGACATTACGTGAAGAACTTAACGATGGAATTATCACTCAAGATGAGGCCTTGAGGCTCTACAGAGCGATGGTGTTACAACGTAATGTGGAGTATATGGTACGGGATCTTGAAGTTAAACGTTTTATTCCTTTTGAGGGATATGAATATCGGGGTACATCACACTTGAGTGTGGGACAAGAAGCCACGGCAGTGGGGGCGATGTCCGTATTAGCTCGCGATGACTATATCACAAGTAACCACCGCGGCCATGGACACTGCATCAACAAAGGGCTCTACGCTCTGTTGGAAATGGATGAGGAAGCCTTGGCGGAATTTGTGAAGGATGCTGAGAAGAATGAATTTCCCCTCCAGGAGTATGGAAACATAAGAGATGCGGCGATTGACTATCATATTTACCGCACGATCGCTGAACTTCTTGGAAAAGAGGCAGGATACTGTAAGGGGAGAGGTGGAGGAATGCACATCGCTCACTTCAGCGTGGGTAATCTTGGAGCCAATGCGATTGTAGGCGGAAGTATGGGGATAGCGACGGGGGCTGCTCTTGCCGCGGACCTGTTGGGGCAGAAGAGAGTTGTAGTATGTTGCGTTGGGGATGGAGCGATGAACAACGGAATTGCTCACGAAGCAATGAACTTCTCAACAATGGCGCAGTTTGATCATGGCCTTCCGGTGATTTTCTTTGTCGAAAATAATCAGTATGGATACACGGGTCAACAGAAGGGAGAGGTGACCGATTTGGAGCATCTATCTCAACGTGGTGCTGGATATAACGAGAAGGGTATGCACGCTGAGACGATCTGTGGCATGAACGTACTTAGTGTGCGGGATGCTCTCCGTCGCGCGAAAGATCTCTGTCTTAAGGGAGAAGGCCCTGTGCTGATAGAAGCTGAGACCTATCGCTACTGGGGACACAATTTTAAGGACAAGGGGACCTCCTATCGTACTGATGCTGAAAAAGAAGCATGGGGAAAAAAGGACCCAGTGGAATGGTTCAAAGGACAGCTGATCGAAAATGGGATCATGACAGAATCTAAAGCTGAAGAGGAGTGGACTCGAATACGAAAGAAAGTGGAGTTACAGACGATACGCGCAGTCACGAGCCGGGACCCCGATCCACGGTATATCCTTGAGGGCATGTGGAAAGATAGTACAACAAGCGAAGGGATCGGAGAAAATTACAAGACAGTGAATCTCCTGAAAGAAGCGAGGGTTTTCCCAAGGGATGGCGAGGGTAAGATTCTCGTGCGTCATGCTGTAGTGGAAGCATTGATGGAGGAAATGATACGAGACCAGCGAGTTTGTATCTGGGGAGAAGATGTTGCTGAGGCGGGGGGTGCCTACATGGCAACATCAGGATTACTAGAGATCTTCGGACGAAAGCGAATCTTTAATACAGCTATCTCAGAATCAGCGATTGTTGGGACAGGGATCGGAGCTGCGATAGCAGGCCTACGGCCTGTAGTAGAGCTGATGTACATTGATTTTATGCTGCAGGCGATGGACCAAATCGGGAACCAAGCGGCGAAGGCTCGATATATGTTTGGCAGCCAGTACTCTATTCCGCTTGTGATACGGGCAACGATCGGAGGAGGCAAAGGATACGCCGGCCAGCATAGCCAGAGCCTTGAGTCCGTAGTAACTCACTTTCCAGGTATAAAAGTGATTGCGCCTTCGAATGCCTACGACATGAAAGGCCTTTTAAAGAGCGCAATTAGGGACGATAATCCTGTGTTTTTTATCGAACATCAATGGGTTTATCTCGAAAAGTCAGTCGTTCCAATAGAAGAGTATACTGTACCGATCGGTGTCGGAAGAGTGGCGCGAGTAGGAAGTGATATCACTGTAGTGTGCTACTCGAACATGGTGCCGCGTGTTCTGGCTGCAGCCGAAATTCTTAAAGCCGAAGACGGTATCAGCGTAGAAGTGGTTGATCCGCGTACACTCGTACCATTGGACATTGATCTGCTTTCCCTGTCGGTCAAAAAGACCGGTCGTGCAATGATTGTTGTACAAGCTGTGTATACTGGAGGATTTGCCAGTCATATAAGTCACGAGATCATGCGAACAAGCTTCACTAGTCTTAAAGCGCCTGTTCGCATTCTGTCAGCATATGATATCTCGCCCCCGATGGCAGTCTCACTCGAGAACGAGAATATTCCGAATGTGAACAAGATTGTACGGACGATCAGAGAAGAGTTGAAGGTGAAAACAGCTTCAAAATTGAAGCAGCATTGAGATTGATACTATGGCAATTAGATCAGGTGTAGTTGTGGAGTCGGAGATGAACGATACCAGAGAGGATGAAATTATTCAGTATCGAGAAGAGGAAGCATCTGCCTTTCGAAAACTAATCGCAAGGAGGATGATTCAAAGCAAGCTCACCGCTCCGCACTTCTACCTTTCGGTGGATGTTGATGTCAAAAGATTGATAAAGATCCGAGACAAGGCGAATGCCCAGAATGAAAATAAGATTAGCTATAACGACATTATCATGAAGGCGATCGCCCAAATCTTGGCCATACACCCTGAGTGTAATGTGTCATATGAGAATGATAAAATCCGCTACTATAATGAAGCCAACATAGGCATCGCGGTCGCTGTTCCTGGCGGGCTGCTCACTCCTGTAGTAAGGAACTGCGAGAAAAAAACCATTACGGAAATCAGTGACGAAGTGAATACTCTCATCGCAATGGCACGTAATAAAAAGCTTAGACCTCGAAACAGTCAGGGCGGTACCTTCACGCTGACAAATCTCGGTATGTATGGAATCGAGGAATTTGCTGCGATTATCAATCCACCGCAATCGCTAATTCTTGCTATTGGAGCGATCCGAGAAACCCCGGTAGTGATAAAGAAGAAAATTGAGGTCGGGAAAAGGATGAAAATGACTCTCTCCTGTGATCATAGGGTGATCGATGGAGCTACAGGAGCAATCTTCCTCTCGGAGTTGAAGACATTACTGGAGATGCTTCCGCAGGAGAGTATCTCTTTAGTATCCCCGTCCATGAACGTCACTTGAAAAGGATTGGAATAGATCAGGTTGATTAGATGTAGCTCCTTTATTCTATACGGAGCAAAGCGAGGAAGACAATAAAATGAAAGAAGCGGAGTTGAAATACTCAACGGATCATCTCTGGGTGGCAGTTGAAGGCGATGCAGCGCGCCTTGGGATCACTGACTATGCCCAGAACCAGCTGGGAGACTTGGTTTTCATCGAGTTTCTTGAGACTAACAACCGGCTTGTCCAAGGCGAGGTGTTTGGGCGCATCGAATCCATGAAAGTAGCCGAAGACCTTCGATCCCCGATTACGGGTGAAGTGGTAAGTATCAATAAAGTTGTGAGCGATATGCCGGAAGTGGTCAATAAGGATCCTTATGGAGAGGGGTGGTTGATCCGAATTCACATGACGATTCAAGGCGAACTAGAGGGCTTAATGAGCTATGAGTCCTATCGGAAAAGTCTGCAGGGATAAATTCTCTTAAAAAAGAGAAGGAGCATCCAATGAAAGTAGCGATCTATAACGCCAAGTTAGGCCAACCGGAAATCGTCGAGCGACCTATTCCAGAAATTGGAGACGATGAAATTCTTCTTAAACCCATATCTGTCGGTGTGTGCGGAAGCGAAGTATTAGGCTATCGATTATCGGGTCCGGGCAGTTTTGGTCATGAGCCTGCCGGAATCGTGGAGCGTATTGGTAATAACGTCAAGAGCGTACACGAGGGAGACCGAGTATTTGTTCATCACCGAGTCCCCTGTATGGTATGCCGATACTGCAGGAGGGGGCATCCGGCGATGTGCACGCAGTATCTCGAGATGGGGTTTGACCCATCCGCATATGCAGAGTATACGAGAGTAAAAGCAAGAAATGTTCAATTCGATATGACTATACTCCCTGATCACATCAGTTTTGATCAAGGATGCCTCATCGAGATTCTATCTTGCATCTGGCGGACCTTGAAACGAGCAAATATTTATTATGGTGATACCGTGATGATTATCGGGGCTGGGTTCGTCGGGGCGGTAGCTGTTCAAGTGGCTAAGATTCTGGGTGCAGGAAAGACATTCATTAGCGATCTTGTTGATTTTAAGCTTCAGAAGGCTAAGGAATTAGGAGCAGATGTGGTGATCAATCCACATCGGGAGGATACCCTTGAGCGTCTTTTACAGCTCAACGGAGGACGAAAAGCAGATGTTGTCGTGAGTATTGCAGGAAGCATCAGGGCGTTGCAGGACGCGATGAGGTTAGTCGATAAAGGAGGAACTCTTGCCCAATTCGGTCCCGTCGAACAGGATGCTGCTATGCAATGGGTTCCAAATAATTTTTTTTACCAGGAAATTAGTTACATTCCAACCTACTCCTCTTCACCATATGATACTAAGGAGGTTGCGGAGTATCTTTTCGATGGGCGCATAATTGTCGATTCGTTAATTACACATCATTTTCCACTCACGAAGATCCGAGAGGCATTAGCATTAAAAGAAAAAGCGGAGACTTCCATGAAGATAATTATTCACCCTCATTCGAAGGAGTAATTGAATTTTAAAAAAGTCCTTATTAATTTTGTAGCTTATTATTGGTCTAGTATTTTTTATATCTAAAAATCTTCTTCAATTATTCCATATCCTCACGGGACTATAATTGCCTTCATAATACTTTCGTTATTCAATTCAGTAAATGCAGCTTCGATCTGCGAGAGCGGAAACACATTTTTGGTAAAAGTTTTTATGGACAATTTTCCTGAGGCTATCAGTGTGAGTGCCGCCTTGTTCTGAGGAGCAGTTGATGCATGTACACCGTACACTGAAATTTCTTTATAGTGGATGAGGTTGCTATCGATGAAACCAGTAGACGGCGTATCGTTCGGGAGTCCGCCGAAGAGGCTAATACGACCTCGCTTGGCAACGATTTTCATGGCATCGCGCTGGGCCTCTCCGGATGAGCATGCGGTGATGGCAACGTCTACGCCGTCTCCCCCTGTAGCGTCCAATATCGATTCTACTACCGAACTCTCTGTAGGGTCGATGGCGATGAGTTCTGAAATGATTGTTTTTGCCATCATGCGTCGATGTGCATTAAGCTCGATCATGAAGACTCTCGAAGCTCCTTTCATCCGTGCTAGTTCTGCGTGCATGCAACCTATAAATCCTGATCCAAAAATTGCAACGCTGTCTCCTTTATTGATATCAAGGTACTCCTGCGCGTTGACCACACAAGCTACTGGTTCAGCGAGGACGGCCTCGATGGCGGCGAGGGATGTATCTAACTTAGTCACATTACCCATTGAGAAAGCTGAAGCTGGGATCTCCATATACTCAGCAAAAGCTCCGTCATATTGAAAACCGATAGTCTTGAGATTGTCACAGAGATTTGTATGTCCTCGGATACAGGATCTACATATGCCACAGCCAATGGCCGGCGCAATCTGTACTCGATCACCGATAGAAAAATCTGAGATCTTAGAACCCAGCGATTCGATCCTCCCGACTACTTCATGGCCAATAATCCTTGGGGGCATAATTTTTGTGGATCCAAAACGGAACGTTCTAAGATCGGTACCACAAATCGAGGTCGCGAGTATCTTGATTACGGCACTGTTTTTTTTGTGGTGAGGATCGGGGACTTTTTTAAGTGCAAGTCTATTCGTTCCATCGTAGACATATGCCAACATACAATCCTCTTTTCTTGAGTAAATTTCTTGTTTTCTCAAAACAATGATATAACAATACCAAAAAATAGTCAATATGATTTTTATTGACACAGCAAGGATCATATTATATCATATATTAAACATATATGGTTTAATAATACCATAATGGAGGTTGAAATGTCTTACCCACGGATTTACCTGGCGATGGATAATTGTTTCGCTATTAAAAGGTGGGTAAGACCTTCCGACTGGATGCCTCTTATTAAAGAGCTTGGGGTGAATTGTGTCGAAGCGAGCACGGACAATGAAATTGATCCTCTTTTTTCGCCTGATAACTATATGGATTCCTGGCTTAACGAAGTGCAGACAGAGCAAGAACGGCTTGAAATGCGCGTGGTCAATTTTTTCACGGGGTATCAGACTTACAGGACCATTGGAATTGCTCATCATGATGAACGCGTAAAGCGACTTCTATTGGAAGGCTGGTTCGGGAAGCTTATTCCATATGCTGCTGAGCTCAGAGCAGGTATAGGGTTCTCCTTCCATGCAATTCCAGAGAAGATACTCCAAAATCCCGATGAGTTCGCCTCTAAATCGAAGGGGATTATCCAGGTCTATGGAGAACTGTCTGCACAGGCATGGAGAAAGGGAAGGGTTGTCCTTAGCTGCGAGCAAATGTACTCTCCCCATCAGCCTCCTTGGAGGATCGAAGAAACAAAGAAATTCCTTGCCGATGTATACGCAATCGGGAACTCTCCATTTTACACCACCATTGACGTAGGCCACATGGTTGGCCAGCGACGATTCCTACGCCCTGATGCTGAGATGCTCAGGCAGTGCATTACTACCATAA
>OFEK01001218.1_pt1 | contig 18489 bp, 19 predicted proteins | sample 1521131 | NCBI WGS metagenome assembly OFEK01 (sample SAMN05720209, study PRJEB24109) | activated sludge metagenome | isolation source: Anaerobic digester | place: China | collected 2015-12-16
CACTACCGGGATCTCGTCGCGGATTACGGCCTTGCGTTCTGCGCACGGCAGGCCGTGGCGGAGGACGAGCGATACGGCAACGGGAGGACCTTCTGATGCCCCCCTTCACCCTCCCCGTTTTTTGGCACGGCGATGATGAACAGGACGAACCGGGCGTCCCGGACTTCGTCGTCCTCGTGTCACCCTACGAGACCGGCCCGCGGGCCGTGTTGGTCACCCACAGGAGGGGAGACGAATGATAACGACCACCTGCGACGGCTGCGGCGCTGTCGTCGGGGAAGAGCACTGCCGGACGCACCGGGAGCGGGAGAACTTCTGGGGAGCACCCTGCTCCTACACGGCGATCGATGCGTATGTCTGCCCGGCGTACGGCTACGAGTGGGAGGCCTGAGGCATGGGATCGGTGTATGAGGTGGTCAGGGGACGGATCCTCTCCTCCCTCGAGTCCGGCGCGGTGCCCTGGCGGCAGACCTGGCAGAGCATGTGCCCGATGAACCTTGCCACCGGCCGGCCCTACCGCGGGATCAACCGGATCCTGCTCGCCGGCCACACCTGGTGGGGCACCTACAACCAGATCAAGCACCTCGGCGGCTACGTCCGGAAGGGCGAGAAGGCCTCCGGGATCGTGGTCTTCTGGTCGTTCGACGAGGTCCGGCGGACGGTGAGCGAGAACGGCGACGAGGTCGCGATGATCATGCAGCGGGAGCGGCCGCTGGTGCGCTACTACAAGGTCTTCAACCTCTCGCAGTGCGAGGGCATCGAGGTCGAGCAAGCCGGGGAGGTCCGGCCGGTCACCACCTGCGAGGACCTCATCGCCCGCAACCGGCCCCGGGTCGGCCCGGGCGAGCCGGCCTACTACCCGGCCGGCGACCGGATCGCCATGCCGGCACCGGACCGGTTCGCCTCCCCGGAGGCCTACTACGCGGCCTTCTTCCACGAGTTGACCCACTGGACCGGGCACGCCTCCCGGCTGAACCGGCCGGGGATCACCGAGCCGATCCGGTTCGGGAGTGAGCGGTACAGCCGGGAGGAGCTGACCGCCGAGATGGGTGCCGCGTTCCTCTGCGCCATGGCCGGCACCGATATGCCGGTGGCCGAGAACCAGGCGGCCTACATCGCGGGGTGGCTCCGGCATATTCGGGACGGCTCAGCGGCTGATGTGATCCGGGCGGCCGCGGATGCGCAAAAAGCGGCGGACTTCCTCACCGGGGGCGGTGAGGGGGCCTCTTCTTTTTCGAGGGCGGGAGCGGCCGGGCGAGATTCTTTGCTCCCGGTGGTCGCTGCAGAACATCGCCCTGGTTCTTTGCGGTGTACGGGGTCGCGGGCGCCCTCACTCGCTCGGCGAGGCCTCGCAGCGTGACGGCTGTTTTCGCCCGCACTCGCATCGGCGGCTGGCGCCAAGCATGCTCACGGCTGTTTCAGAGATGCCGGCACTTATAGAGTCTCTTTAATATTCCATCAAGATAAATGCAACAAAATAAGGGGTTAATTAAACAACAGGTTTCATATATCCATTGATATCATATTTCATCGTGTAATATTAGTTCCAGTAACGTTTGAAAAATTAGTCGTGGGAATGTTTGATGTTTATGAAAGAATCCAATATTTACCTAAAAAGAATAACAATTTCTAAGTTTCGAGGTGTTAGTTCAGATCTTGAACTTACTTTTTATAATCAGAATGGTAATAATGGAACAACTTCAACTGTAATCGTTGGGGACAATGGATCTGGAAAATCAAGTATAATTGATGCTATCGAATTGCTTTTGCTTGGCACAATTCATCGAAGTACTGGTTTAAACAGTAAATCAACGCCCGAAGTGATTTCGCAATTTTCCGATAAAGAACCATTATTAATTCTAGAGTTATCTAATAATGAGACTATAAAAAGACAAATTGTTGTTAATACTGATGGTCAAAAGAAATGCGAAATTGTGTCTGGAGAACATAAAAAGTTCTTTTTTTGTCCATTTATCTTAAGACGGTCCGATATCTTAATGTTTTGGAATACCCCGGACGTTCAAAGACAAAAAATATTTTGGCGCTTTGTTCCATATAATAATAAAAGTGAAGAAGCACCTGAATTTACGAAAATTGCCACAATTAATGAAAAAATATATGGGTTAAAGCAGGAGCGAAATATAGCCCGGGAAAAAATATCTGAAATGCTCCAAATTTCCATTGATGATATTCCTTACGAGATCCCCGAAATTTATGTTTTTATAAAGGATACTTTCTATAAAGGTAATAAATTAGGTGTTATTCAAATAATGCAACGAAAACGAAATGTTTGTACAGAGGAAGAGGAAACTTGTTTCCAATATATAGATCTTCAAGAACGCCTTCGGCAGTTGAAAACTGAATTAAATTGTTTGAAGAAGTGTGACTCTCCATGTGTATTAACAGCAAAAGAAAGAACCACACAAATATTTAATGAGTTATCACCTCGCATTACTCAAAACTTTATTAAACTCTCAACTACAGCAGATTTTGTAGAAAAAGTCGAAATTCTTATTAGTGATTTGTCTGAAATTTCAATTTCATTTATAGTAACATTAAAGAATGGAAACAGCGTTTATCCAGAACAAATCTTTTCTGAAGCAAATCTCGATCTATTAGCATTTGTTATTTTTATTGAGCTAATCCGGTATTCATCGGAGAACGGTCAACCTAAAGTGATGGTTTTAGATGATGTTTTTCAGAGTGTCGATTCGTCAGTACGGTTGAAAGTTATTGACTATTTACTGACTGATTTTAAAAATTGGCAGTTTATTATTACAGTTCATGATCGACTATGGAAAGAACAACTAATTCAATTATTCCGATATCAAAATTGTCAGCTAAATACTGTTGAAATCCTGAATTGGAATTCAGCTCAAGGCCCAATAATCACGAGTGAGTCTTTACTCATTGAAGATACGCTAGTAGGCTCTTTAGAGAAAGGAAGTACTAATGAAATATTATCAAACGCTAGCATTTTACTAGAAATGATCTGCAGCAACCTGAGTTATCGCCTTCCCATTAGTGTGACCAGAAAAAGCAACGATAGGTATACAATTGGAGATCTATGGCCTGGGATTGCAAAAAAATTGAGAAAAACATCCATTTCTGAAGAAATAGAAGATTTAAATCGGTTAATTTATTTAAGAAATGTGCTGGGAGGTCATTTCAATGATTGGGCAATGTGTCTTTCTCGTGGTGAATCTCTAGAATACGCAAATTCCGTTCTTAATTTACTACCTAAAGTAAAATGCAAAGATTGTAATCGATGGATTGAAGTCGTAAAGATTGGTGACAAGTTACAAGATGAATGGTCCTGTAGGTGTGGATCATTAAAAATCAAGAAATTAAATCCATAACCCCTGCTCTTACCCGGCTGTTCGTGACCCGAACGTCTACACGTCGTGACTGCTACATCCCCTGCTGTGCTGACCAGTGCACCCCCACGCCGCACGCACATTGCTCTCCTCGGTTGCATGCTGCGTGCGGCTGGTTTCACGAGCATTTCACGGTAAACTCCTCGGGAGAGGGCATGAGGTCGTCTTGGTGAGGGACAGTCGCAACGCCAGGGGTGTGGGGGGGCAGTCCCCCACTAACAGGGGCACTGGACGGATCACAACGAGAACCTGCACCCGGAATCTCATTGAAAAAGAGTATCTCTTCAGTCCCCGTCTCGTCCCGTCCAGAAGACCGCATACACCGGATAGTGATCCGAGACATCCTCCGCTATCGTCTGGTTCAACTCGTAGACTGTGGCAAACCCGAAGACCCCAGCCTCGCCCGCATAGTCGGTGCCGGCGCCGCCGGTGACGATCCGGTCGTAGGCGACATCCGTGCTCTTTGTGGTGGTGTCGAAGTCGTTCGTGATCAGCCAGGTTTACTCCTCACCCTTCATCGTCGTGGCGCCGTCCTCGTCGAAGTACGACCCGTCGGTTTTCAGGTCGTCCATAACTATGAGGTCCTGCTCAGCAGGGTAGATCCCGCGGGCGTACTCCACCACGGCGTGAGGGCATCGGTCTCCTCGGTGGCCTCGTCAGGATTGGTGTGGATGACAATGCAGACCGCATCGAACGTCCCGCCACGCGCCGCGAACGGAGCGATGAACGGCTGCCGATGGAACGGGTTGGTGCCCTCCGGCTCCGGGTAGGTCGCGCCGGGCGCCGTCAGTTCGATGGTGCCCTGGTCGTAGAAGTGGGCGTACTGCTCCTTGCTGCTCGTCCGGCCGAGCCGCTCGCTCTCGATGTAGGCGTAGTCGGAGCCGTCGGCGTTCACGGCCTCGAGGAGTGCCGGCAGTGTGGTGCCGGAACTATCGTGGACCTCTTGGAAGGCGACGTTTGTGACCCATAACAGCCGATAGAGTTGGAAGAAATCTCGACAAAAATGAATTCATTCTCAGGACGAAAAGAGAGGTAAAGAACCTCTCTCTCACTCCAGTGCGCCGGCGGTGTCGGCCCAGGTCTCGACCGCGTCCATGATCGCATCGTCCTGGTAGGACGAGATCCGGACGGTCTTTCTGGTGAAGGTGACGTAGTAGTCCTCACCCGAGGTGTCGTGGCACTTGAGCTGAGCGTAGTAGGTCTCGCCGGGGCCGTTCCGCACGGCGTCGCCGCCCATCGCGGTCGCGATCGCCGCGTTGCCCATCACTGCCGCGGCGTTCGCCTCGAACGCGGCGATCGTCGGGGACTGCAGGGAGACGTTGCCCACCCGCTTGCCCTCGCCGTTGAGGAAGTTCACCTTCGCGGTGTAGTGCTCGCGGTTCCGGACGACCGGCTCGACGGGGACGCCATCAGAGCCGGTATACCCGACGCACCCGAAGGGGTTGTCGTCGATGATGCTCTCGATGATGTTGTTAAACGACGTTACGTTGGCGATCGGGTAAGTGAGGTCCCGGACCGCCGTCTTGTTCACGGTCTTCTGCACGAAGTCTGCCATGGAGTTCTTCTCCTGCCTGCATGCTCCCGGGAATATGACAGACAATCATAGGATATGCGCTACGGTAATATTAGCCTGACTTTATCCTGGGGCACAGATCTGGCCCGGATTCCTGCGTATATCTTTTACGGTCAGGCTTTTGGTTCCGAGTGCCCATAGTCCTCCGGGAGGGTTACCAGGATGACCGGGGAAAAGACCACCAGAGAACTCATCTACGAGACGAACCGGGATGTAAAGTGGATCTGCCGGGCGCTGCAGAGAATGGAGGCGCAGGACGAGGAATTCGAGGCCCGGATCCGGGCGCTGGAAGGCTGGCGGGCTGAGAAAGCAGGGGAAGAGCGGCGGCTCTCGACGATGAGCGCCGGGGCCGGCGGGGTCGTGGGCGGGGTGGTGGCGGTGCTGGTGAAGGTGCTCGGCGGATGATCAGCCACATTGAACTCTCGCAAACAATGCCTCTATCGGACCCAGCAGAGGCAGTATGAGCGCAGAAGTCCTCCCGGCATAATCCCTTTTTCACTTTCACCATGCGCACGGTCCCCGCTTAAATAACCGCCTTCCGACGATCCTTGTATGCGAAAGCGACTCCTCATGTCCGACCAGACACTCTTCCGGAGCATCGATGTCTTCGAGATCGACTACGTTCCAGAGTTCTTCAACTACCGCGAAAGCCAGCTCAAAGACCTTGCCTACCAGGTCCGTCCCGCACTCGAAGGCGGGCGGGCGCTGAACGCCGTCTGCAGGGGTCTGCCCGGAACCGGGAAGACGACCAGCGTGCTCCGGATCTTTGCCGAACTCGAGCAGACCACGAAGAAGATCCTGCCGGTCTACGTGAACTGCCAGAACGACCGGACGAAGTACATGGTCTTCTCCCGGATCTACGCAGCGATCGTCGGCCACGCTCCGGCGCGGACCGGGATCTCGATCAAGTCGGTGATGGACGCGATCGGCGGCGCCCTGCAGCGGCGGGAGATAAGCCTGATCGTCTGCCTGGACGACGCGAACCTGCTCCACTACAACAACACGCTCGGGGACGTCGTCAACTCCCTGCTCCGGCTGCACCAGGACTATCCCGGTGCCCGGGCGGCGGTCTTTGCGACGGTCAGCGACATGGACCTTGACCTTGCGAGTGAACTGAGCAGGTGGGTCATCTCGCCGTTCCGCCCCTCAGACATCTACTTCCCGCCCTACGATGCCGAGGAGATCCGGGGCATCCTCCAGGAGCGGATCCGGGTCGGGCTCTATCCGGGCGTATTCCCGGCAACGATCCTGGATGATATCATCGAGCAGACTATGGAGTCGGGCGATGTGCGGGTGGGGCTGGACCTGGTGAAGCGGGCGGTGCTGAACGCAGAGTGCGCCGCCCGCACCGAAGTCATCGAGGAGGATGTCACGGTCGCCTATGAGCAGGCGAAGCACATCCACCTTGCCTACAGTATTCGGGCGCTCTCCGCCGACGAGCGGCTGCTGCTCCGGAGGATCGCGGAGCTGTCGCAGGAACAATCTGGCCCGCTGGTCTCCGGCGCGATCTACGGCCGGGTCGAGGAGACGCCGAAGGTCGGCTACACGGTCTTCTCCCGGCAACTGCGAAAACTTGACTCGCTGCGATTGGTCGACCTGATCCGGGTGCAGGCCGGCGGGAGGACGAGCGAGGTTGCGTTGCGCTATGAGCCTGAGAAGGTGGTGCAGATCTGCGGGAAGCGGGAGGCCGCTGAGAAGTGAGGGCCGGCTTCTGTTCGTGGTGCAAGAGATCCGTCTTTGTATGGAGGCTGCCGGTGGGGGTCCTGCCAATGGATTTCCCTCGGGCACAAACCTCACTCCGGTCATCGAGCATCGAGAAACGGTCTGGACTGCATAAATTCGACACACCGGGCTGGACGGCCCGCTCCGGGTGTAGTCCGGCGAGGTCATACGCACCGGGAGATATGAGGGAGATGTATGGGTGACGGAGTCCGGGTTTGAACCCGCGTTTGAACCCTTCGACGTTGACGGGAGGAACACACGGATGCGTCGGTCAGTATTATCACCACGAAGAGAGATGCTATTCTATCGGTGAGATCATGAGGACGTTCACGGCCGTGCTCTACAGGGAAGAGGATATGTATGTAGCGGAGTGCCCGGAAGTCGGCACCGTCAGCCAGGGCAGGACAGTGGAAGAAGCGGTGGCCAACCTGAAGGAGGCTACGGAGCTCTATCTGGAAGAATTCCCGCTGGAAGACGGGAGAAGGCCGATCATCACGACGTTCGAGGTGGCCGAGGGTGCCCGGGCTTAAACCCATCTCGGGCGAGACCGTGATCAAGATACTCTCGAAACACTACGGATTTTCTGTGACCGGGCAATCGGGAGCCATGTGCGCCTTTCGAAGGCGACGCCCGATGGAAAGGTAGGTACTGTTGTGCCGTTACATGACGAGCTGAAGATCGGCACGCTCCGCAGCGTCCTGAAACTGGCGAAGATTGATCCCGACGATTTTGCCCGGTATCTTTGAAGGGGGAGTCTTCTCGGTTGGTCACAAGCCGCGCTATCTACTCGGAGTTCGTGCTAACAGGCGGGGTGTCGAAAAGATCTTGAAGATTAGTCACGTTTTACAATCTTCCCGTAGCCTTTTTGCTCAAACTCAATTGCATCGTCCTTATTGATAGGCCACATGCATCCGTATGGATTGATGTATTTCCACCCCCGTTGCGATACAGGGGAGACAGTGGGCAGCACTTTCAAAAATTCGAAGTCGACCATCTCATTGAGATAGAGGCTATATTCCCGGGACATACCGAACGCTCCGGAGGATGTGCGGTGCGAGAGCCGGCTTTATGGCATCGCGGTCGACGAGGTCGACTTTCCTCCCGAAGAGATCTTCGAGGAAGAACTTGAGGTCCATGTACGTGTCAAAGGAGCGCCCTCCTTCCTTGAACTCGATGAGGATATCGATATCGCTCTCTTCGCGCTCTTCGCCCCGGGCAAACGACCCGAAGACCCCGATCCGCCGAACGCCCAGGCTCCTGATCCGTTCGCGGTGTTCCGCCAGCGCACCGAGAATGCCATCAGCCGTAAGCATACTGTATCATACTCCTGTTACCCGCCCATCAGGATAACGCTTTTCCCCCCCGGGGTTGTGCCGGCAGGCGTTCACCATCTCAGTAACGACATTGTTCAACAAGGTCGCGGAAGCCTTGAACGACGAACAGAAGTACCTCGTTATCAGGGGTCTGCTTCAGGAGATGCGAAAGGAAGGGACGATACGAACTGTCGGGAGAACGAAGGCTGCTACGTGGGTTCTTCCGACCGGTCACATGATGCGTGATCGGCGAAGAGATTGAAGATGATTGTAGAAATGAACTCAATCGAATCTTGTCGAATGTGTAATCCAACAAAGAGAAACGGTCTTTTGAACCTACCCTCTGAGATGGTTTGTAGTAGTTTGTTGAGAGTTTGTACCTGCGATCTCTCTTCCCTCTTTCGCAGATATCGGCGCCACTCTTCATTTTCCGCGTCGTCCGGTCTCGAAGCAGGTGCAGTTCCCGTATCCGGCCATTCTTCAGGTGGCTGCAGAAACTTGATGCCCCCCCGACTGGTCGACCTGATCCGGGTGCAGGCCGGCGGATCCGTCGGTTAGGAACCCGTGCGATCGCGAATAATCACTCTTAATACACTTTCTCGCCATCGAATAGTTATATGGCAGATTTCCAGCACATCACCAGTTTTATATGGACTGTCGCAGATGATGTCCTTCGCGACGATTTTAAGCGCTCGAAATATCCCGATGTGATCCTGCCGTTCACAGTCCTGCGCCGCATCGACTGTGTGCTCGCGCCGACCAAAGAGAATGTGCTGAAAAAATACACTGAATTAAAAGACGAGATCCACAACCTCGACGGTGTTCTCAAACACGAATCGGGCTACGCCTTTTACAATGTTTCAAAATATGATTTCAAACGCCTCCTCGACGACCCGGCGAATATCCATAAGAACCTGATCGACTACATCAACGGCTTCTCCGAGAACGTCAGGGATATCCTGGACCGGTTTAAGATCCGCAATTCTATCCAGGCCCTGCATGAGAAAGGATCGCTCTATCTGCTCATCCAGAAGTTTGCCTCCGATACGGTGAACCTTCACCCCGACCGTGTGAGCAGCCACCAGATGGGCTATATCTTCGAGGAACTCATCCGGAAGTTCAACGAACAGAACAACGAGAATCCCGGTGAGCACTTCACGCCCCGCGAGGTGATCAAACTGATGGCGAACCTCATGCTCACGGGCGATGGGGATATGCTCGCCCACAACCATATCATCAAAACGGTCTTTGATCCCGCCTGCGGAACCGGCGGGATGCTTTCGGTCACCAAGGAGCACATCCTCGCTGATATCAACCCGAATGCGGACATCCGGCTCTTCGGGCAGGAGACAAACGACGAGACGTATGCGGTCTGCAAGAGTGACATGCTGATCAAGGGGATGACCGCGATGCAGACAATATCAAGCCCGACACCTCGTTCTCAAGAGATGGTCACCCGAACACGAAGTTCGACTATATGATCTGCAACCCCCCCTATGGGAAGTCCTGGAAGAAGGAGGAGGACTTCATCAGGGCTGAGTACGATCGCGGGTCGGCCGGGCGGTTCGAGGCGGGTCTCCCCCGTATCAGCGACGGGCAACTCCTCTTCCTGCAGCACATGCTCGCCAAGCGCAAGGTGCCGGAGGACGGCGGGAGCAGGATCGCGATCGTCATGAACGGCTCGCCGCTCTTCACCGGGGATGCTGGTTCGGGAGAGAGCGAGATCCGGCGCTGGGTTCTGGAGAACGACTGGCTTGAGGCGATTGTGGCGCTGCCGGGTCAGCTCTTCTACAACACCGGGATCAACACCTACATCTGGGTGCTCTCGAACCGCAAGGAGGAGAGGCGGAAGGGGAAGGTGCAGCTCATCGATGCGACCGGGTGCTACGCGAAGATGCGCAGGAGCCTCGGGGACAAACGCCATGAGATTACGGATGAGCAGATCCGGGAGATCACGGGGCTCTTCCAGACCTTTGAGGAGTCGAAGATCGTGAAGATCTTTGATGCCACGGAGTTCGGGTACCGGAAAATCACCGTCGAGCGGCCGCTCCGCCTCAACTTCTGTATATCACCGGAGCGGATCGAACGCCTGAGTGGCGAAGGTGCGTTTGAGAGGCTTGCGACGAGCAAGAAGAAAGGCGACGCCGGGGCTGCCGAGGTCGCCGAGGGGAGGCGGCAGCAGGACCTGGTGCTCTCCGTGCTCCGCGAGATGGCTGGTGACGAGGTGTATACCGACCGGCAGCGGTTCGAGAAGGTTCTGGTCGCAGGGTTCAGGAAACGCGGCGTGAAGCTCGACGGTGCGGTGAAGAAGGCGATCATCTCGGCGCTCTCCGAGCGTGACGAGACGGCGCCCGCCTGCCTCGACGCGAAAGGCATGCCGGAGGCCGATCCCGATCTCCGCGACACTGAGAACGTCCCGCTGAAGGAGTCCATCTCCGGGTACTTCGAGCGTGAGGTGCTGCCCCATGTTCCGGATGCCTGGATCAACGAGTCGGTGACGGACCAAAAAGACGGCCTGGTCGGGAAGGTCGGCTACGAGATCAACTTCAACCGCTACTTCTACACCTACACGCCGCCCCGGCCGCTTGAGGAGATCGAGGCGGAGATCAAGGGACTCGAAGCGGAGATCCTGGTGATGGTGAAGGGGATGATGGGATGAGTGCTCTCGACGCTGCATACGAGGTGCTCCTCGCAGCGGGCGAGCCGCTCCACTACCGCGAGATCACGCAACAGATACTTGATCGGGGTCTCTGGTCGAGCGCAGGGTTGACTCCCTGGGACTCGGTCAACGCCAGGATCACCGTGGATATCAAGAAGAATGGGGATCGGTCCAGATTCTATCGGGCAGCGCCCGGCGTCTTCGGGTGTCGTGAGGTTGGTGGTCATCCCCCCTCCGGGGAAGACGATCCGGAACCGGCCTCTCTGTCGTTCCTCGATGCCGCCGAGATGGTGCTGGAGGAGTATGCCGGGGGGCAGCCGATGCACTACCGGGATATCACCCGGAAGGCTCTCGACCTCCACCTGATCACAACCGGCGGCCTGACGCCTGAAGCGACGATGTATGCTGGCATCCTCACTGAGATCCAGCGGCAGGTCAAGCGGGGGGAACTCCCGAGGTTCGAGAAGTTCGGCAAAGGATACGTCGGGCTGACCCGGTGGCACGAGCAGGGTCTCCCCTACCAGATTGAGGTACACAACCGGGAGGTGCGGGAGTGCCTTCTGCAGCGGATCAAGACGATGCATCCTACCGCGTTCGAGGAGCTTGTCGGGGAACTGCTCGCAAAGATCGGGTTTGAGGATGTCGCGGTCACCAAGGCGAGCAATGACGGCGGGATCGACGTGCGGGGGACGCTCGTTGCCGGCGACGTCATCCAGACGAAGATGGCAGTCCAGGTGAAGCGCTGGAAGAACAACGTCCAGGCGCCGGTCGTCCAGCAGGTCAGGGGCTCCCTCGGGGCGCACGAGCAGGGGCTGATCATCACCACGAGCGACTTCTCCGCGGGTGCCCGGCAGGATGCGGAGCAGCCGGACAAGACGCCGATTGCCCTGATGAACGGCAAGCAGATGGTGAGTCTGCTCATCGAGCACGATATCGGGGTGGTGCGGACGAATTACGACCTCATCGACCTTGCGGAGGGTGAAGAATGACGACCGGAATCACGAGTTTCCAGAGCAACAAGGTCTTCCTGAAGGATATTCTCCAGGATATTGACAAGTGCAAGATTCAGCTTCCTGATTTCCAGCGGGGGTGGGTGTGGGACGACAACCGGATCCGGAGTTTACTCTCGAGTGTCTCTCTCTCGTTCCCTATCGGAGCTGTAATGATGCTCGAGACAGGGAATAGCGAGTGCCGCTTCAAGCCGCGGCCGATAGAGGGGTTACCCACTGAACCAGCCGTCGAACCGGATAAGCTAATCCTCGATGGGCAACAACGGCTAACTGCGCTTTTCCAGGCTTTGATTAAGTCGGGAGCGGTCGTCACTGAAGATATTAAAAAGAAGACGATCCTCCGGCACTACTATTTCGATATTGAGAAGTGTCTCGATCCTAACGAAGACCGTGAAGAGTGCATCCGGAGCATCCCCGAGGACAAGTGCGTTAGGAACTTCCGGGGCGAGGTTATCGAGGACTACTCTACCCCCGAGGAGGAATATGCAGCTGGCCTCTTTCCGGTGAAACAGATGTATAATGGCTTCACCTGGAGGATGGGATATGACAAATACTGGAATTATGATGGAACGAAGATTCAGACATTTAACCAGTTCTATATGGAGGTCATCCAGCGGTTCGAGCAGTATCAGCTCCCGGTCATCGAGATGGGAAGGGAGACGCCAAAAGAAGCGGTCTGTCTCGTCTTTGAGAAGGTGAACACCGGCGGGGTATCGCTAACGGTCTTTGAGCTCCTGACCGCCACATTTGCAGCCGATAACTTCACGCTTCGCGAGGACTGGGAGAAGATCTCAGAACAATTCACCAAGGAGGAAGTTCTGAGGAAGATCCCAAGCGACGACTTCCTCCAGGCGGTCACCTTGCTTGCGACGATGAAGCGGTATCGGGAGCATGTCGACGGAACGGATTCTGACGGGCGTGCCCCGGCGATCAGTTGCAAGCGCAAAGACATTCTCAAACTCAAACTCGAGGATTACCGCGAGCACCGGGATGCGGTGGTCGAAGGGTTCCTGAAGGCGGCCAAGTTCCTGCGGATGCAGAAGATCTTTACCGGCCGCGACCTGCCGTACCGGACGCAGATCGTTCCGCTAGCCGCCACTCTCGCGGTGCTCGGCGATGAGGCGGATAACGATACGGTGAGAAAACTTCTCTCACGGTGGTACTGGTGCGGGGTCTTCGGCGAATTGTATGGGAGCACGATCGAGAGCCGGTTTGCCAAGGATCTCCCCGAACTGATCGCATGGGTTCGGCGCGGGGACGAACCCACAGCGGTGAAAGAGGCCTCGTTCTCCGGAGCCCGCCTCAAAGAACTGACAAGCCGCCGGAGTGCGGCATACAAGGGCATCTTCGCGCTGATGATGCGGGACGGGTGCGAGGACTTCCGTTCCGGCCAGCCGATCGATATTACCAGTTACTACGATGAGAACGTCGATATCCACCATATCTTCCCCCAAAAGTGGTGCGACGACCACGCTGACGAGCAGGACATCAACAAGCGCCGGACGGCAGTGGACTGCATCATCAATAAGGCGCCTCTCTCGGCACGCACGAACCGGATGATCGGCGGGAGCGCACCGAGCGCGTACCTGCAACGGATCGAGAAGAACGAGGGGATTCCGGCGGAGCGTCTGGATCAGATCCTGCGCTCACACGTCATCGACCCGGAAGCGCTTCGGAACGACAATTTCTGGGCGTTCTACAACCGGCGGCATGAGGAGATCCTCGATCGGATCGAGGCGGCGATGGGCAAGCCGGCTATCCGCGAGGAGGCAGAGACGGCATGACGGTCCAACCCTACGTCCCGGAGCCGCTGCCCCCGGCCGGCATCGACTGGGAGACTCATATCCCACAGATAGCGTCGGCAAACCGTGCCCTCGCCCGATACGACGGCATCCTCCAGGCGATCCCGAACCCACGGCTCCTCCTCTCCCCGCTCCTGACGCAGGAGGCGGTGCTGTCGTCACGGATCGAGGGGACCCAGGCGTCGCTTGAGGACGTCCTGCGGTTCGAGGCGAACCCGAAGGAGCCGATCGGCGATGCGGCTCTTGCCGACATTCAGGAGATCATCAACTACCGTGAGGCGCTGAATACTGCAGTGGAAGCCCTCAAGACCCGACGGCTGGATCTGGCCCTCGTCTGCGACCTGCACCGGATCCTGCTCGCCGGCAGCCGGGGCATGGACCGGGAGCCGGGGTGCATCCGCACGATCCAGAACTTCATCGGGCGGGACGCCCGGATCGAGCACGCGATCTATGTCCCGCCGGCGCCGGAGGATGTTTCCGGGGCGCTCGCGGACTGGGAGGCCTACCTGCAGCGGGAGGAGAAGGACGTCCTCGTCCAGCTCTCGGTCCTGAAGGCGCAGTTCGAACTCATCCACCCGTTCTGCGACGGCAACGGGCGTATCGGGCGGATGCTCGTCCCCCTCATCCTTTACGAGAAAGGGCTGATCGGGAGCCCGATGTTCTATATCAGCGCCTACCTCGAGCGGAACCGGCCGGTCTACTACGAGCGGCTGCTCGCGGTCTCCCGGGACGGGGACTGGAACGGCTGGATCGCGTTCTTCCTCCATGCCATCGAGGAGCAGGCCGGGGCAAACGGCCGGAGAGCAACGGCGATCCTCGATCTCTACAACGAGATGAAACGGACGGTGCCGGAGGTGACCCGGTCGCAGTATGCGATCGCCGCGATCGATGCGCTCTTTAAAACGCCGGTCTTCAGTTCGGCCGAGTTTTACGAGCAGGCAGCGATCCCGAAGGTAAGCGGGGCAAAGATCCTCAAGGATCTGGAGGAGAACGAGCTCGTCCAGGTATTGCAGCGAGGAGCGGGCCGAAGAGCGAGCATGTATGCCTTCCCGCGCCTGCTCGCCATCACCGAGGGGGACCGGTTGTGAATACCCTGATATCTGCAAACGGTTTTGTGTCTATCAAAACCCCGATCCGATATACACAAAGTTCGTTGTGTATACCAGAGTATACACAAACCATATCCCGGGGGCGGTTGTGGGACACTGATGACCCACAACAGGATTTGTGGGACACCCATGACCCACAACAATATTTGTGGGACACAAAGTGGGGTTTCATGTCGCACAAAATGTCTTGTGCGACACCGGTGACCCACAACGATCGGACCCGGCCGGCCGCCGGGCCTGCGGTCTGCGGCGCGGGGGTGGCGGCATGAGCGCGGGAGACGTCGAGGGCTTCGCGATCGACCCGACGAAGGTGCGGGCGTGGAAGCGATATCCGGCGTATAAGGACTCCGGGGTAGAGTGGCTTGGGGAGGTGCCGGCGGGGTGGGAGGTAAAATGGCTGAAGCACATTTCAACTGTGAACGATGACACTTTGAGTGAGAACACACCCCCTGATTATCGGGTATTATATGTTGACATCAGCAATGTGGATCCAATCGAGGGTATTCAAAACATAGAAGAGATGACGTTTGAAAAATCCCCTTCTAGAGCACGCCGAATTGTGCAATCTGGGGATGTCATCGTATCTACAGTCCGTACGTATCTACGGGCGATAGCGCCTATCGTCGACCCTCCCGAAAATCTAATTGTATCAACAGGTTTCGCTGTAATTAGGCCAAATTCTAGATTTGATAGCAGGTTTGCTGGATACACTTTGAGAGGATCGCATTTTATTGAAAGCGTTGTTGCAAGATCGGAAGGTGTGAGTTACCCTGCGATTAATGCTAGCGAATTAGTTAGTTTAAAGATCCCTTTACCTCCCCTCCCCGAACAGCACGTCATCGCCGCCTTCCTCGACCGCGAGACCGCCCGGATCGACGCCCTCATCGAGAAGAAGCACCGCTTCATCGAACTCCTTAAGGAGAAACGCCAGGCCATCATCAACCACGCCGTGACGAAGGGGCTCGACCAGGATGCGGAGATGAAGGACTCGGGGGTGGAGTGGATCGGGGAGGTGCCGACTCATTGGGATGTTATAAACTTGAAACAATCATGGGACGTTATCGACTGCAAGCATAGGACTGCAGAATATGTTGATGATGGAATCCCGATAGTAAGTACGACTGAAGTCAAACCAGGGAGATTATCCCTCGAAAATACTCGCCTCACAACTGAGAGTGAATATTTGGATCTTATCCAAGGCAGATGCCCAAAGAAAGGAGACATAGTGTTGAGCCGTAATGCCTCGCTAGGTTCTGCAGCATATGTAGATACAGATCAGAAGTTTTGTATGGGGCAGGATGTTTGTTTAGTTAAATCAAAGGACTGTTCACAGTTATATTTGACGTACCAAATAAATAGCCCAATAGTCCAAAATCAAATAGTATCCACGATGGTTGGAGCAACGATTCGCAGAATAAATGTCAACCAGATAAAAAATTTACTTGTGGTTAAACCGCCGCGAGTAGAACAAGAATTAATCGGTCAATTCCTAGATTGTGAAACCGCCAAAATCGATACTGTCACCAATACCATCAACCAGCAGATTGAAAGACTCCAAGAATACCGCACCGCTCTCATCTCCGCCGCCGTCACCGGCAAGATCGACGTCCGGGGCGAAGGGGAGGCAGCATGAAGCGTGACATGGAACTGGTGCGGCAAATCTTATTCCAGATAGAATCTTCAACAGATGATGGTATTGCAAATATACAGATAAAAGACCGCTCGTCTGAAGAGATCGCATACCACGTTTACCTCCTTAACGATGCCGGATTAATTGAGGCAGAAATCTTTTACGGTATGGACTCGGTAAAACCAGATGATTACGCCATCTTCCGCATGACTTGGGCAGGTCATGACTTCCTCGATGCCAGTCGTGATGAGGGGCTGTGGCAGAAAGCGATGGGTATAATCGGTGAACAGGTGAAAAGCGCTCCGTTTGATGTCATCAAGGCGATTCTCGTGAAGATGATTGAACTTCAGTTGTGTCAGATGATCGTGTAAGTTCAACATCACTACTAGATTTGCCATCCAAAATATTGTTCTTCGCGGGCAATCTTCAGATCAGATCCGCCTCTAGCACAGCAAGCAGGTACTCGTGGAGAATTGAACAGATGATAATCCGGTCCTGCTCCAGGAACTCCGCTTCGGCATGGACTGCTTTGTTTCCCATGATACGGAGTGTATTGAGATAGGCAAGGGTGCAGGAGTCAAGGAGTTCGTAAGCCTTCACTATCCCGCACATCTCATCAAGGCTCATCTTCTTGGCCTGAATTTCCTGCCGGGTGCAGACATTCCTTGTGATATGTTCGGTGATCGTGCGACAGATGCTGACCACCGTTGCAGGCGTGGCTCTGACCAGATCACTGATTTGGTCAAGCGCCGCATACTCAGGATGACGGAGCATCAGATACTCGGGATCTGCAAAGACCTGCGGCTCCGGGGGAGTACCAGCCGAAGGTTCTCCTGCACCTCGACCACTCAGGGGCGGGGAAGGTGATAGCAGATATACAGGTTTGCACCCTTCCCCTTTGGTGGCGCCTTGACGATCTCGTCCCCGATCTCCATCGCCTGGTACATTGCCGAACAGCAGGCCGACATCCGGTGGTTTGATCCGGAATAACCACCCAGAGTCTTGTGGAGATCACCGGCCCGGATCGTGATCTCGGTCATGCCTGACGCTTCCACCTGGGAGAGACACTCCCGAAGTTCTCTCCGGAAATCATCGGTGGTGAGAGGCATACCAGTAAATCCATCCCGCCGTATTCAACAGTATCGATCCTGTTCTATTGTTCAGCCCCGGCAAAAGGCCCAATCAATACCTTGATGTCACATCAGGACCCATTTCCCATAATAAGCCACAAAACCGGCTCCCGAGCCCCCGGGATGCCGGGGAGGAGGCCGTCATGGTCACGACAGTATCCGAAGCGGACTTTGAAGAGACAATCGTAAAGACCCTCACCGGCGAGCTCCCGCCGACCCTCGACGAGGAGAACCCCTTCGTCGACCCCGGCTTCCACTACCGCCTCCGCACCAGCGCCGACTACGACCGCGACCTCTGCCTCATCCCCGCCGACCTCTGCGGCTTCATCTACGCCACCCAGGCCGCCGAGTGGGAGAAACTCAAGCAGCAGCGGGGGGCCGAGACCCGCCGGGAGTTCCTCGGCCGCGTTAAGTCCGAGATCGAGAAGCGGGGCACCATCGACGTCCTCAAAAAAGGTGTCCACGACCTCGGCTGCATCTTCCACCTCGCCTACTTCAAGCCCAACTCCGGCCTCAACGAGACGCACCGGAACCTCTACCGGCAGAACGCCTTCTCGGTCGTCCGCCAGCTCCACTTCTCCGCCCGGACGGAGCAGTCCCTCGACCTCACCATATTCGTCAACGGCATCCCAATCTTCACCGCCGAACTCAAAGACCCGCTCATGGGGCAGACCGTGGAGCACGCAATCCGGCAGTACCGGAAAGACCGCGACCCCAGGGAGCCGCTCTTTGCACACAGGCGGTGCCTCGCCCACTTCGCCGTCGACCCCTACCTCGCCTGCATGACCACCCATCTCGCGGGCGAAAAGACCGCCTTCCTCCCGTTCAACCGCGGCGATTCGAGCGACCCCGAACACCCTGAGAGGAACCCGAACAACCACAACGGCTACGACACCGCCTACCTCTGGGAGGAGGTCTGGAACACCGAGAGCGTCCTCGACATCCTTGAGCACTTCATCCGCGAGGTGGAGGAGCGGGACGAAAACGGCAGAAAGACCGGAAAAAAACTCCTCTTCCCCCGCTACCACCAGCTCGACGCCGTCCGCCGCCTCGTCCTCCACGCCCGCTCAAGCCCCACAGGAGAGAGTTACCTCGTCCAGCACAGCGCCGGGAGCGGCAAGAGCAACACCATCGGGTGGCTCGCCTACTACCTGGCCACCCTCT
>OFEK01001224.1_pt1 | contig 18410 bp, 11 predicted proteins | sample 1521131 | NCBI WGS metagenome assembly OFEK01 (sample SAMN05720209, study PRJEB24109) | activated sludge metagenome | isolation source: Anaerobic digester | place: China | collected 2015-12-16
ATATTGCACACCGCGGACTGGCACCTGGGCAGGATATTCCACGGAGTGCACCTGACGGCGGACCAGGCCTTCGTTCTGGACCGGTTGGTGCGGCTCGCGTCGGAAAGCAAACCCGATGTGGTGCTTGTGTCCGGCGATGTGTACGACCGCGCGGTGCCTCCTCCCGACGCCGTGGCCCTGCTCGACGACACCCTTTCCCGGCTTGTCCTTGGCCTTCGGATTCCCGTCATCCTGATCACGGGCAATCACGACAGTCCCGAACGGCTGAGCTTCGGTTCCAAGGTCCTGGCCCCCCAGCGTCTCCACCTGGCCGGAACGCCCGCCCCCGATGCGATGCCCGTCGTCATCCACGACCGTCACGGGCCGGTCTCCTTTTGTTCCCTGCCTTACGCCGAGCCGGCCCTGGTGCGGGAACGGCTGGACCGCAAGGACGTCGTCGACCACGATTCGGCCATGGCCGCTCAGATCGAATCGGCAAGGCGCCGCCTTCCCGCCGGAAGCCGCGCCGTTCTGGTCGCTCACGCCTTTGTCGCCGGAGGGATCGAAAGCGAATCGGAACGCTCCCTGTCGGTGGGCGGCGCGGCCGCCGTCGGGGTCGAGCATTTCGAGGGATTTCACTACGCGGCGCTGGGACATCTTCACCGTCCGCAACGGGCCGGGGCCGATCACGTGCAGTACGCGGGCTCGCTCCTGTGCTATTCCTTTGCGGAGGCCGGGCAGACCAAGTCGGTCAACCTCGTGGAACTGGATGCCGCAGGCCGATGCGCCGTCGAGCGCATCCCGCTCGCGCCAAGGCACGAGGTCCGGTGCATCCGGGGCGCGTTCCGGGAGCTTCTGGCTGGGCCCCAGGCCGCGGAATCGCGGGAAGACTACGTCATGGCCGTCCTGACGGACAGGGAACCGATCCTGGACGCCCACGGGAGGCTTTCCGAGATCTACCCCAACCTGCTGCACATCGAGCGGTCCCACCTTGCAGCCGCCGGCGAAACCGGGGGCGCCGCCCGGGACCACCGCCGACTGAGCGACCTCGAGCTCTTCCGGGCGTTCTTTTCGCAGGTGACGGGCGACGAGCTCACCCCGGAGCAGGCGGCGGCCTATGCGGAAATCGTGGAGAATCTGCGCCGAGCCGAACGGGAGGCCGACTGATGCGCCCGCTCAAGCTCACCCTGAGCGCCTTCGGGCCCTATGCCTCCGAGCAGGTTTTCGATTTCCGCGTGCTGGGAGACCGTTCCTTCTTCCTGATCCACGGACCGACCGGGTCCGGGAAATCCACCCTTTTGGATGCCGTCTGTTTTGCGCTCTACGGGGAAACGTCGGGCGGGGAACGGGACGTCCGTCATCTCAGGAGCGACTATGCGAGGGCGGGCACCCCGACCCGCGTGACGTTCGACTTCTCGCTGGGCGAGGCCGTCTACCGCATCACCCGCAGTCCCGAGCAGGAGAGGCCCAGGGCGCGAGGCGAGGGAACCGTCGTGCAGCGCCCGGCCGCCGTTTTGCACGACCGCACCGGGCTTGTCGACGAGTCGCGGGAAGGGACGCTGCTGGCGGACCAGTGGACCCGGGTCACCGATCGGATGGAGCAGCTTCTGGGGTTCAAAAGCAGCCAGTTCCGGCAGGTCGTGATGCTTCCCCAGGGGCAGTTCCGCAAATTCCTGACCGCGGATTCCCGCGAGCGCCAGGCGATCCTCGAGGTCCTGTTCCAGACCGGAATATACCGGCGCATCGAAGAAGCCGTGAAGGAGGCGGCCAGGGAAATCCAGCACGCCCTGGAAGACTTCGGCAAAAGACGGCGGCTCATCCTCGAACAGGCTGCCGTCGAATCCGAACGGCAGCTGGCGGAAGCAATGGAGGGTTTCGCCGAGCGGCTCGAAGCGCTCGGCGGGCAGATCGAGGCGCTCAAAAAAAGCGAAGCCCTGGCCAACGAAGCGGTGAACAAGGGCCGCGAAATCCGGCGCATCCTCGACGAAGCCGCGCGGGCACAGGCCGAATTCGCGGCGCTGGAAAAACGGAAACCCCAAATGGAGGATCGCCGGGTGAAGCTCGATCGGGCGAGAAAAGCCGCCGGGCTGCGCGGCGTCGAAGCCAACCTGGCGGCGAGGGAAAAGGAATTCGGGGACGCTTCCGTCCGGGTCCGAACGGCCGAAGTCGAGATCGAGAAGGCCCGGGCATCCAGGCAGGCGGCGGAAACGGCGCTGGCCGGAGAGCGGGAGCGCGAAGGCCAACGCGAGGCGGCTCGGCGCGACGTGGTGCAGCTCACCGCCATGATCGACCAGGTCAGGGAACTGGAAGCCGCCCGATCGGACCTGGGCGGAATGAAGGCCAGGGTCGAACGGATCGAAAGGCTGCGCGGGCTCAGAGCGGCGGCCCTCGAACGCTGCCGGGCCGAGATGGCCGAGGCCGGGGCCGCGCTGGAGGAGACCGAGGCGCAGGCGGTGCACGCCGAGCGTTATCGCCTCGAGGTGCGCCAGGCCGCCGCGTCCTACCGGACGACCATCCGCTTGAAGACCTCCGAGAAGCACCTGGTCCTGGCGCTCGCTCGCCGGGAAAAGACCGGGGCGGCGGCGGGCGCGGCGCTCGCCGCGTTGACCGACGCCAGAACGGCGCTGGACGGCATGGAAAAGAAATGGTTGGACGGGCAGGCGGCGATACTGGCCGGACGGCTCGCGGACGGCGTTCCGTGCCCGGTATGCGGCGCGACCGATCATCCTTCGCCGGCCGGCCACGAGGGCGAACTGCCCACCGAGGCGGCTCTCAAGAAGGCGAGAACCCACGCCAGGGAGCTTGAATCGAGATACGAAAAGGCCCGGTTGGAATCGGAACGCGCCAACCTGGAGGTCGTTGCGCTGCAGAGCGCTGCGGCGAACCTCCGGGCCGAAGCCGGGGAGGTTCCCGCCGAGGGATTCCGGGACCTGAAAACCCGGTTGAGGGACGCGTGGGCGAGGTTCAGGACCGCCGTGGCCTCCCGGGCGCAGGTGACGGACCGGGCCGTGGCGCTCAAAAGCGTCGAGGAACGGACGGCCGGGAACGAAAAGCGGTTGCGCCGGCTCGAAGACGGTCTGCGCGCGGCGGTGCGGCGAATGGACGGCCAGGCGGCCGTCATGGCCGAGCGGGAGGGAAAGGTGCCCGATCGGCTGCGGGACCTGAAGGCGCTCGAACGCGCCATTTCGACGGCTCAGAAGCGGCTGCGGTCACTGCTTGACGCACAGGAAGCGGCGAGAGCGCGTCACGAAGCCGCGGCGGCGCGGGCGGCCGCCTGCGAAGAAACCTTCCGGAACGCGGTCGAGGCCCTCGAATTTGCAAAAGAGCGGGCCGGAACCTGCCGGGAGGAGCTCCGTCTGCGGCTTGCGGAGGAGGGATTTGCAAGCGTTGAGGACTACCGGGCGGCGAAGCTGGACGGCAAGGACGTCGACCGCATGGAGCGTGAGATTGCGGACTTTCACGGGCGTCACCGGGCGGCCCGGGAGCGGCTCGATCGCGCCGTGGCTGCGGCGCAGGGGCTGGAAGCCCCGGTTCTGGAGGAACTGGAACGGAAGGCGCGCGAAGCCTCGGAGGCGCTCCGTTCGGCGATCGCGCGGCACGGGGCGCTCCGCGCCCAGTCCGATCAACTGGCCCGATGGAACGCGGATCTTCACAAGCTGGCCGGGGAGATGGAAGCGGCGCAGAACCGCTACGGCGTCGTCGGCCGGATCTCCGAGGTGGCCAACGGCAAGAACGCGCCGGGACTGACGTTCCAGCGCTTCGTGCTGGCCGCCCTGCTCGACGACGTGCTCGATGCGGCCTCCCGCCGCCTGCGCCGGATGAGCCGGGGGCGCTTCGATCTGCAGCGCTCCCGCGAAAGAGGCGACCAGCGGGCCGCCGCCGGCCTGGACCTGGCGGTCTACGACACCTACACGGGAACCACCCGGCCGGTGAATACGCTCTCCGGCGGCGAAAGCTTCCTCGCCTCCCTCGCCATGGCCCTGGGCCTGGCCGACGTCGTCCGGGCCTACGCCGGGGGAATCCGGCTGGAAACCATCTTCGTGGACGAGGGCTTCGGCAGCCTCGACCAGGAATCCCTGGACCTCGCCTTTCAGACGCTCGTCGATCTCCAGGAGGGCAATCGGCTGGTGGGAATCATTTCGCACGTGCCGGAGCTCCGGGAACGCGTCGACGCGCGGCTGGAAGTCATCCCGGGCATCAGGGGCAGCGATGCGCGGTTCGTTCTCTGATGCCGGAGAATGTTCGGGAAAGACGCGGGCGGGGATAAAGCGCGCCCTTTGTACGGACCAATGTGCCCGTCAGACATACAAGGGGAGGGCTTTGTGCCCTCCCGCCCAATGCACTCGGCTTGAACGCAACCTGGTCTCTCGCGCCTGCGCGTGGACCGAAAACCCGGTTGCGTCGGAATGCAATACGTCACGGGGGGAACGCCCGCCGGGCTCCCCTCACCCTTCCGGATCTAGACCTGCCCCGGAATGCGAAGAAAAGCGTTAACCGTCATCGCGACCCAAACCGGAAGCCGTCGGTCCGTTCAAGCTCTTCCGAACCACAGACGGCATCGTGGCCGCAGTTCCTGCCTGCATGATCGGCTTGGAGTCAAGATGGCCGACCTTGGCGTCATGTTCACCTTTGTTCACTCCACAAAACCTTGACAGTTGTGCCTCAAGATGTGATATCCTGCCTCCAATAATCCCATTCGATTGTCGGTAGGTAATGATTGTCGAAATGCATTGCCTGCCCGCTTTGACTCAATTCAATCCGGAGAATGCGTGCTATGGCTTTATTCATTACAAACTATTCTGAATGAAGAGTCGGACAATTCGACTTGCGACACTCCATATCGGCTGGTGATGCAGAGAACAGATCCCATTCAATCAATTTCAGAGGCAAGGTTTTCCGTTCAATGGGGACAGGCATCACGATGTTGACGAGGAATGGTTAGCAGACGTTTGTGCTTGCTGATAGGTTTGTTTTCTTGAGTCTGTAAATTTTAAGCTTTTTTGTAGCGGGAACCGGACTGTTCCCATGCGGTCTTTACTCTAACGGCAAGATCAGCCGCAGGGAATTTGCGCAGGGGACGAAGGATGAAGGCTCGATTTACGCAAACGCGTCACCGCAATCTCGAAGAGACAAAGCGCATCTCGAGGATCCTCGAGTTGACCCGGATGATCCTGGTCAATCCCCGCCGCTACCTCCGCCGCGACCTGTCATCGCGGTTCGAGGTCAGTGAGCGGATGATACAGAAAGACCTGGAAATCATCCGCCACGGGCTCAGGCTGCTCCTGGCGCATTCGCCCGAGGGCTACTACTTCGAGGAGACCCCCTCCTTGCCGCCCGTGAGGTACAGCTTTTCCGAGGCCCTGGCCCTCCTGCTGGCGGTTCAGGCCGCTCGGCGGCTCGCCGGAATCAGTTCCTCGGATCTTGCGGCGGCCATCGCCCGGCTGGAATCGCTGTTCCCGGCGGAATTCGCCCCTCATTTGCGGGCCGCGGCCGGAGCCTCGGGCATGAGAACCGGGCGCGAACACCGCCAGGAGATGTTGAGGCTCCTGAACCTGGCTCTCATCGAAGGGAGGAAAGTGCGCATCGTCTACGAGACGGCGTCCCGCGGGGGTGAGCGAAACGAGCGCGTGGTGTGCCCTTATCACCTTCTGTCCTATGTGCGTTCGTGGCACCTCATCGCCCGGTGTGAGCTGCGGGAGGCCGTCCTGGTCTTCAAGGTGGACCGGATATCCGAGGCGGAGCTGCTGGAACACCGCTACTCGATCCCGCGCGATTTCAGCGTGGACGACTACCTGGGCATGTCCTGGGGGATGATGCGCGGAGACTCGCAGGCCCCCGTGGATGTGGCGTTGCGTTTCACCCCGGAGGCGGGGCGCTGGGTCAGCGAAGAGCATTGGCACAAGAGCCAGCGCGTGGAAGTCGAACCGGACGGGCACGTTTTGTTCCGGCTTCACCTGCCGGTCACTCCGGAGTTTGTGAACTGGGTGCTGTACTACGGAAGCCGGGTGGAGGTGGTCACGCCCGAGTCTCTCCGCGAGATCGTCGCGGAAGAACACCGAAGGGCCGCCGGGCTTTACGGCTGTAATTGAAACGCTTCCGTCGCGCTGACCTGCTCTATGAACGGAGGGAGAGGAGACATGATCGCCGAACCGAAAATCGACCTGAGCTTTCAACTGCTTGGGCGCACCCTGCACGTGGACCACGGGTATGCCCTTTATGGGGCATTGAGCCGCGTTCTACCGTTCATGCATGAAGACAGAAACGTGGCTCTGAAGCTCGTCCGGGGACGGTACATCGGAGACGGGATGCTCGACATCGCCCCGCATTCCCAGCTGGTCTTGAGACTTCCCGCCGGTCGGATCGGAGCCTACCTCGGCCTTGCGGGAAAGACACTGGAGGTCCTGGGGCAGAATTTGACCGTGGGCGTGCCGCGGACAAGCGCTCTCATCCCGGCCGTGAAGCTGTACGCCCAACTGGTCACGAGCAAGAACGGTCACGACCAGAAACGTTTTGAGGCCGAGATCGCCGCGCAGAAGGAGAGACTTGGCGTCCAAGGCAGATGCACCATCGGCAAACGGCGAACCTTCCGGGTCCATGACAAACAGGTGGTCGGCTATTCGGTCCACGCCTCCGAGCTGACCGCCGAGGAATCCATTCTTCTCCAGGAGCACGGCCTCGGCGGCCGCCGCAAGATGGGGTGCGGGTTTTTTGAGGCGATTCGGAGTGGCAGATGAGCCTGGAGCCCCTGTTAGCAAAAAGCGTTAGAGATTCCAAAACGCCTCGTTTCGAGGAAACCCTCGAAGGGCACACGATGAAAGTCGTCGAGAGTTTCCAAACCATGTTTGGATCGTGCTCTGAGCATCCTACCCGGCTTTCCCGCCAGTGGCTGCGTTTCTTCAAACTCCACGAGAGCGACTACAGCCTGTTTCTTGTCCATGGGCTTCTCGCCTGTGTCCTCCACGATCTGGGCAAAGGCAATAGCGGTTTCCAGGACATGGTGGCTGGGAGGAAAGGTTTTCAAGCCATCTGGCATGATCATCTCAGCGGCTTGTTTCTGTGGCTGCCGCCAGTTGAAAAATGGCTCAGTTCCATCCCCGCAGTGGACAAGAGAATCGTGTTCGGCGCTGTCGTCGGCCATCACCTCAGGGCGTCTCTTAGGGATTTTGCTCAGCCGTTGACTCCCATAGGGCACTTTCAGATTTACCCTGACGCCATTCTGGAGATTCTGAGCAACCTGGCCAAGAAAATAGGCTTCCCCCTGACATCCTCAGGACTGCCTGAAGCCATTTGGACCTTTGACGAAGGAACGGGGCTTCACATAGGCGAGGTGCGTGAAAAGATAAAGAAGGATATGCGCAGGTTCCGGAGGGAGGCAAAGCCTCAATCTCATGTGAACTGCTTCCTCATGGCGGTCAGAGCCGCCCTTATCCAAGCCGACAGTTGCGGATCGGGTGTCGTCAGAGAGAACAAGGACCTCGGGGAGTGGCTGCAGCTGGCCTTTGAGATGAGCCTTGACGCAGGCTACATCGAAGACTCAGTCATCACGCCGAGAATCCGGCAAATTGAAACAAGTGGGCGCACGTTCGCGTGGAGTGATTTTCAGCATGCCGCTGAGTCTCTTTCCAGCCGAGCGCTTCTTCTAGCTCCTTGCGGCAGCGGCAAGACCCTTGCGGCATGGCGGTGGATCAAGTCGCGTCTCACGGACACGCCGACAGCCAGGGTCATCTTCCTCTATCCAACACGTGCAACCGCTGCTGAAGGCTTCCGGGATTATGTCTCATGGGCACCAGAGGCCGATGCCAGCCTGGTGAGCGGCACTGCCGCTTTTGAATTGGAAGGCATGTTTGACAACCTGGAGGACGAAAGGCACGGAAAGGATTTCAGCACCGAAGATCGGTTGTATTCGCTTGGCTTCTGGCAACGCCGGGTCTTCAGCGCCACCGTCGACCAGTTCCTGGGCTTTATGCAGCAGGTCTACAGGTCGGTGTGCCTTCTGCCTCTCCTGGCTGATTCCGTTGTCGTGATTGACGAGGTGCACAGCTTTGACAGAAGTCTCTTCTCAGCCCTGAAGCTCTTCCTCAAGAATTTTGACGTGCCCGTTCTCTGCATGACGGCAAGCCTCCCGTCTACTCGGAAGAATGACCTAGTAGAGGAATGCGGTTTGCAGGTGTTTCCGGGGATGACTGAACCATTTCCTGAACTCGAAGCAGGTGCGTCCATGCTGCGATATTTGATTCACCGTCTGGAAGGCGAGGATGGGGCCGACCAAATTGCCGTGCGGGCACTCGAGCAAAGAAAACGCGTGCTCTGGGTGGTGAATACGGTCTCTCGGTGTCAGAAGTGGGCAAGGAAGCTCAATGCATTGTGCTACCACAGCCGGTTCCGGCTTGAGGATCGCAGAGAGCGTCATGTTGCAGTGGTTAAGGCTTTTCAGGGAAATGGCGATCCGGTTTTGGCGGTAACGACCCAAGTTTGCGAAATGAGCCTGGATCTAGATGCCGATGTGCTCATTAGTGAAATTGCCCCCATTACGAGCATGATCCAACGACTTGGAAGGTGCAACCGCAAGACACGCCCGGAAGGCGATCGAATAGGCGAAGCATGGTTTTATCCGGCCGAAGACGAAATGCCATACACTCTTGCGGACTTGGAGGGAAGCGCAAGGTTCCTGAGCGAGTTGGAGGACAAGGCGGCAAGTCAGGTTCTATTGGAGAGGCTACTGGAAGAACTCGGACCTTTGGACGTGGAACCGGAACGCTACTCGGCATTTCTGGAAAATGGCCCCTGGGCTTTGGCAAGGGAACAGAGTCTGCGTGATGACAACCACGCAAGTGTAAGCGCAATCTTGTCAACCGATGTGGCTCGTTACTTCGCACTACGCAAAGAACGTGCCTCAACGGACGGCTTGCTCATCCCTGTTCCCCGACGGTTTGCGAGTACGCATCCTCGGATGGGTAGATTCCCCCTGGTCGCGGAATCCTCCCATTACGATCCGCTGTTCGGCTTTCTTGATCACCCTTTGGAGAAAATAATATGAATGGGACAACTCGACAGGAAGAGACACTGATTCTTGAGTACGACCTGTTCAGCCTCCCGACGGCTCAACACAAAGCGGGGCTGGCAGGATTGTTGGTGATGATCACCACGCTCGTCGACAGGAAGATGACGCCTTTGCCGACCATAGAGGACTTGACCCCCACCAATGCCCGCATTGCTTTCACTCAAGACAGCCTGCAAGCAGTATTTGACGATCTGTACGCTGCCGGGTGGATCGAAGTGGAGTCCAAAGAACCACGTCAGAGACAGGAACCCAAGTTTGTCAAAGAGATAAGTGTCGAAGTCAAGGGGAAGAGCAAGATTGAGAAGAGGTTTGTCTACGACGCCGTTCAACCTAAAGGGGAGTTCCTCCAAGCACTGTTCCCTGACGGCGACGGCGCTTGGGTGAAACTCTGGCGCGACATGCTTTGGAGGACACTGCGGGGAATACCTGCAACTCGACGAGTTTACAAAGAGCGCGCCGAAGGGAGGCGGTCATCTCTTGGAGAATTGTTTTGGATACTCTTGCAGGATTCTTTCAGAAAACGCAACAAAGGAAAAAGCCGGACAGACGGTTTCTCAAGCTCGCTATTCGTTGGAGCGGAGGATGCCAACGCGGAAAGAGTTCCTTTCAAGGGCACTGTGGAAAACAACTTGCTTTTGCATTTCTGGCCCATTGTTTCCATGATCTTCGTACCCCGAATTCTGAGCCGCGAAAAATCGAACGATCAAGAGTGGCCAATGAAAAGAACCGAATCAGGTTTTGTCCTGGCAATTCCCGAACCATCCCACCTGCAATTTTTCTGTGATGATGCCCGAGAAATGCTGAGAAGCCTGGAGCCTGATGTGGAGGGGTTGCGTCCGAAGGCGGCATTAATAGATCTGTACGAAGAAGGAGGTCTGGAGTTTCTTTATCAGTTCAGTAAGCAAAAGATCCAGGAATTGGACACAATCAACTTCAGCCTGGGTTCGGTAGAGCTCTACCACCTGCAAAAGCAAGGCAACCGAATTCGCAACTTGGCCGCTGAACGAATCGTCCCCCATTCCGCCGTTTTGCGTGACTATGCAGGCCTCCGCAAATACTCACGCAACCCTCTTTTTAGATCCCTCTACGTGAGGAATCTCCTGCACGGCAGAAAATGGTATGAGAAATCGGATGACACTCTGCAGAAGCATCCCCTGCCGTTTTTCATCTACAACAGAATTGAAACCCCCAGAGGAATCTCATTCTTCGGGAATGATGTGAGGTTTAGGTTCTCGTTGATGGAGTATGGCATGAAGAACAAGACAGAAGGAGGCAGCATGAGCGAAGAGGACCGTGACGACCAATTGGCGTTAAGAGTGTATCGCCTTGTTCAAAACTACGTCAACTACAGGACGGAGGAGAAGTCGGGAAAGAAATTCAAGGATTTCAGAAACCGGAGGGACGACAAGCAACGGATTATCTACCCACAAGAATACCGTGAGGCGCGGGAAAGGGTTTGCAGTGACGCTTTTCTGGCAATGAGAGGCAGGCGGGACCAGGATTTCACCGAATATTTTGCAGGGACCGTCTGTTCTGTGCCTCATTACATGTCGGAAGCTGACTACCTGGCGGTTTCCGGGGCGCTGATGAACGATTGGGAGAGAATAAAGATTCTGTCCATGCTCGCCCTTTCCGCCCATTCCTACCTTTCACCAAATGAATCAGAGGAGGTATAGCAGCCATGAATCTGTTCGGTACAGTCTTGACCTACGCCGCTCCGAGTTCCAATTACCGGGGCGAATCGGCTGAAAATCGTTCCGTCATTCAAAAGATCAGCATCGGCCGCTTCGAATATCCGATCATTTCTCCCGAAGCAATGCGGAATGCTCTGCGGGAATGTCTGAAGGCTTTCGGTCTGCCCTGCAACCGGGAGAGGCTCCATGACGAGGATCAACTCGCCGTGAAGTACAAGGACTACCCGGACCAGGACCGCTACGCGGACGATTTCTTCATGGGTTGGCTCATCGCCGCAAACAGTAACGACCGGAAAAAGCACCTCGAGAACATTAAGAAAGCGGGTCGCAATCCTGCCAACTTTTCATTCAAGCGGGATTCCCTATTGCGAATGAATATGGCCGTAGCCTTGGAACCTTATCGCCATGACAGCATCTTCACCCAATCTCCGCAGAATGTCGACAGCCCTTGGCAGAACGCCGAAAACTCTCAACTTCTACATCGAGACACAGCGCATACAGCGTTTCAATACCCGTTTGCTTTGAATCTGAACGATTGTCGAAAGAAGCCCGAATGGACCACAGCCCTTCTCAAGGCCATCGGAGAACTGCACAGTGTGGCAGGCAATCACGCCAGGAGCCTATTTGAGATGGCCCCTTCCAGCATCGTGTTGCGTTTGACTCCACAGCTTGTTGCAGGCTTTGACACCTATGGCTTCAAAATTGCGAAAGACGGCATGCATACTATGCCTGAAGTTGTAGATGGCATCTTGATGGGTGACTATCCCGGGGTCGAGTTTTTCGTTGGAGGGAAATTGGTCAAGGATTTGGACGAAAACACTGTCGGAAAACTCAAACAAAACGGAGTGACGGTTGACCGCAATCCACAGCGACTGTTGAGTACGGTCAGCAAGCAAGCCTTCAAGAATTGAGCGGAGGGCGGTATGCTTTTTCTATACCTTCAAGCCCCTTTTGGCGTCTTCCGGACCTTCACGGGAGGCAGCTTTAGGCCGACGGCCGGATTCCTCACTCCTTCGGCCGCTTACGGATTGCTTCTCAACGTTGCAGGCATCGAGATGAGGGAAGATCTTGGCTTGCCTATGACTTCCATCAAGGCTGGCCTTCCCCAGGTGAGATTGGCTATTGCGGCTCTGGATTGGCCACTTCATCACAGTGTTTTCCAGCAATTGCACAACTACCCCATTGGGACCGCCGGTAGAGAACACGCGGGCAATACCAAGGGTAACAAATACAACATAGTTCCAGTGCGTCGGGAATTTCTGTCAAACATCAGAGCCTACCTCTGCATGGATGGAAATCCCGAGTTCGAGGAATGGGTGGAGGAGGGGCTCAAGGGCGGTCGATCCCGTGACTATGGATTGCCATTCCTGGGGGACAACAACTTCTTGATCGACCGGCTTGAGCCGGTGCCACAGCCCAAACCCGCCTATTGGTTCGAAAAGCTGGAAGAGGAGTGGGAAGGGATGCCCGCGCGTGTCACGCGTGTGACTGTTACCATCGATCGGGCCGATATGTCGCGGACCCGATCTGTGCTGTTTGCTCCAAATGAACACAGAGCGGTGGAACCCACATCAAAAGCTTGGATCGAGGTGAAATACTCTTGAAAGAACAAGTTGCGCCGGAGGAAGATCAGTTCGAAGACTGTTTGAGCTCTTTCCATCAGGCGGAAAAGACCACCGATGATCCGCTGATCCGGGTCATGGCGTTGCACGCGCTGGCTTACTGCGAACGGCTCTTCTATCTTGAAGAGGTCGAAGAAATCCGGGTCGCCGACGCCAATGTCTATGCGGGGCGCAGAATTCATGAGGAGCTTGACCGGGGCGAGGACCGCTATACCGTGGAATTGGCAAGCGAGCGTCTGGGGATTCGAGGCAAGATGGACTGCGTGCGCCGCAAATCCGGCGGCCTCGTGGTCTGCGAACACAAAAAGGGCAAATCCAAGGAAGGAAAGGAAGCCTGGCCGAGCGACCGTCTCCAGGTTTTGGCCTATGCTCTGCTCCTGGCCGAACACACCGGGGAAGCCCTCCGCGAAGCCGAAATTCGCTATCACGCCGACAAACGCACTGTTGTGCTGTCTGTGGATCTCAAAGCGGCCGAGGGAGAAGTGCGGCAGGCGGTGGCACGCGCGCGGGAATTGCGCCGGTCGCTTGAGCGACCCGCTGTGGCCGTGCCTGAAAGGCTCTGTCGCACTTGCTCCCTGGCTCCGGTTTGTTTACCGGAAGAGGAACGTTTCGTCCTAGACCCCGAGGCGAAACCCCAGCGCCTTTTTCCTCCCGAGGACGGGCAAGTGATCCATGTCGTCGAGCAGGGAAGCTCAATCCGGAAAGATGGTGAGCAACTGGTTGTCCACCTGCCGGATGGCTCCAAGAAACCGCTTCCGGGAATATCCGTAACCGCCCTGGTGCTGCACGGCAATGTCCAGGTCTCCACTCAGTGCATTCATTTTTGTGCTGCCCGAAGCATCGGTCTGCACTGGCTTTCGTTTGGCGGGCACTATGTCGCGGCTTTGGCTTCCGGAGCGGGAGGCGTCCAGCGCCGAAACCGCCAATACGCCGCCCTTCAGGACGCGGCCCGCAGAATTCGACTAGTCTTGCGCCTCGCAACCGCCAAGCTGGAAAATCAGCTCCGGTATGTGCTTCGCAATACTCGTTCCAAAACGGACGGGGTTCGCCCTGCTGAAGTGGGGGAGAGTATTGCCCGACTGAGACAGGAGCTTGCCGCGCTCGCCCGGATGGAGCGTGGGCTGGAGGCCGATAGCCGAATCAACCGTGAAATCGTAGTGCCTGGAAGCCACGGCGGGTTGACCGGCGGCCTCCTTGCAAACGAGATGGACAAAACCATCGAGGAGATTCGCGGCCATGAAGGTGCAGGCGCCCGTGAATATTTCCACCTCCTTGCTTCCTTTTTGAATCTTTCCGAGGATGATCCCCTCCGCTTCAGCGGCAGAAGCCGAAGACCGCCCCGCGATCCCTTCAACGCCCTTCTTTCTTTTGGATACGCGCTGCTTTACAGAGACTGTATCAACGCTTTGCTGGCTGTAGGCCTTGAACCGGCTTTCGGACTCCTGCACACGCCACGTTCGGCGGCATACCCGCTTGCCCTGGACCTCATGGAACTCTTCCGGGTGATTCTCTGGGACGTGCCGCTGGTGGGTTCCGTCAACCGCAGACAGTGGAAGCCGGACGACTTCGAAATCACCACCAAACAAGTGTGGCTCAACCTCAATGGAAGACGGAAGGCCATCCAGCTTTACGAATCCCGAAAACAGGAAAAGTGGAAACATCCCGTCCTCGACTATTCGTTGACATACGCACGGACCATAGAACTTGAGGCAAGGCTTCTCGAAAAGGAATGGAGCGGGCAGCCGGGTCTCTTTGCAAAACTTCGATTGCGTTGAAGGGAAAGCATTGCGTAATGGGCGAAGACAAGCACTGGCACCTGGTCTGCTATGACATTAGGGACCCAAAACGCTGGTACAAGGCGTACCGGATACTCAAGGGCTGTGGTGAACACCTGCAGTACTCCATATTCCGCGTGCAGATGAACCGGACACGCCTGGAGGCCATGAGATGGGAGTTGAGCAAAGTCCTCAAGGACGAAGAAGACGATTTGATGATCGTGCGGCTTTGCCCCGCGTGCGCACGAAGGGTTATCGATAGCAGGGGCAGCGAACCCTGGACGGAGCCGCCTTCCAGGTTCCAAGTTTTCTGAAACAGGCTCTATCGGAGCTTCCTTGGAGAATTCAAGCATCCGTGCTCTGATGATGTCGGGAGAGGAATTTTCTTGCCCCGAGTTGGGCGGAGCTTGGCTTCGGAGCGGACAAGATGGAAAAGAGATGCTTGATTGACACTATTTTCTTATATATTAATTATATATGCTCGGATTGAGAATGACTCATATGAACGGACTAGCAAGAGCAGAGAAAAACAGAGAGATGCTTGATTCAAAACCTTCTGGTCGTTTTCCTGCAAGCCTTAGCAGGCAAAGTCCCGAACTGATCTTTGATGCCGAAAGGCGTTGAGCACAAGCAGTTCAGACTCAAGTCGGAGCACACCATGACCCGAACTGATCTTTGATGCCGAAAGGCGTTGAGCACTTTTTCATAAAATCGAGGGAACGGCTCCCGGTCATCCCGAACTGATCTTTGATGCCGAAAGGCGTTGAGCACTTTTGAAAGGGGCTGAGTATCCGTATAACCTGGCAACCCGAACTGATCTTTGATGCCGAAAGGCGTTGAGCACTTTTCTACCCGGTCCTCGGGTGGACCGGGAAAGACCCGAACTGATCTTTGATGCCGAAAGGCGTTGAGCACGGGTTGTAAGTTTCATCGACGTAGCCTATTGGGTCCCGAACTGATCTTTGATGCCGAAAGGCGTTGAGCACTGCCGCATTAGCTCTGCCCCTGGTAAAACATGTTGCCCGAACTGATCTTTGATGCCGAAAGGCGTTGAGCACATTGCCAGGAACAAATCGTTATACATGCCCTTGTCCGAACTGATCTTTGATGCCGAAAGGCGTTGAGCACATTTCCGTGAGCGCGTTCGGGTCTTCCGGGTCCACCCGAACTGATCTTTGATGCCGAAAGGCGTTGAGCACCCGAAATTAGGCCCAAGAATATCGGAGGCCACCGCCCGAACTGATCTTTGATGCCGAAAGGCGTTGAGCACTCATGGCTAGCGCATCCCCACAGTCAGGAGATGACCCGAACTGATCTTTGATGCCGAAAGGCGTTGAGCACTAGCCTCGCTTCATTTTGCGCGCCCCTCCCAGACGACCCGAACTGATCTTTGATGCCGAAAGGCGTTGAGCACGCGCGTTCCGGTCGTCGGTTGGGGAGCTTCTCGATCCCGAACTGATCTTTGATGCCGAAAGGCGTTGAGCACATCGCCTCTATCCCAATCTCTTTGCGCTGTTTCCAGCCCGAACTGATCTTTGATGCCGAAAGGCGTTGAGCACGCGACCTTCGTCCGCACGAATTCATCCGTGAGGTCCCGAACTGATCTTTGATGCCGAAAGGCGTTGAGCACTGCGCGGATCCTGAAACCTCGAGGTCAACTGGAACCCGAACTGATCTTTGATGCCGAAAGGCGTTGAGCACTCGAGTGCCTGGTGCCGGTCTCCCTCAGTGTACTGGCCCGAACTGATCTTTGATGCCGAAAGGCGTTGAGCACCCCCAGAATCGACGATCTCGACTCAGCCCATACTCCCGAACTGATCTTTGATGCCGAAAGGCGTTGAGCACCAGCCGATGGCCCGACAGGTTCAGCGCCTCGGCCCCCGAACTGATCTTTGATGCCGAAAGGCGTTGAGCACCGGGCGCTCCTCAACGATACTCCTCCAGCCTCGCCCCCGAACTGATCTTTGATGCCGAAAGGCGTTGAGCACAACTGGTGGAATCGGATCGATATCACAGGAGCCGTCCCGAACTGATCTTTGATGCCGAAAGGCGTTGAGCACCTCCGAGTCTGGAATCAGGCGTCGGTCAATAACGGCCCGAACTGATCTTTGATGCCGAAAGGCGTTGAGCACCCCTCGGTATCCAGCATTTTCCACTACTCCCTTTGCCCCGAACTGATCTTTGATGCCGAAAGGCGTTGAGCACAACGACGCTCTCAACTTCAACCTGGACAAGGGCGCCCGAACTGATCTTTGATGCCGAAAGGCGTTGAGCACATAAAATACGTCCTCGTTGTACTCGATCCATTCGAACCCGAACTGATCTTTGATGCCGAAAGGCGTTGAGCACACAAGATTTTGACCTCGAACAGCAGTATCCCGGTCCGAACTGATCTTTGATGCCGAAAGGCGTTGAGCACTCAACCGCAGACGATGGAGTTCGATTCATCCATCCATCCCGAACTGATCTTTGATGCCGAAAGGCGTTGAGCACAACGCTTCGGAGAGGTAAACCTCTTTCTCGATCGTCCCGAACTGATCTTTGATGCCGAAAGGCGTTGAGCACATTGCATGACCGCCCTCCGTAAATTGTCGGACGAAGCCCGAACTGATCTTTGATGCCGAAAGGCGTTGAGCACCTGTCGTCTACGCTCATCCGTCCAGGTCGGTTTGGCCCGAACTGATCTTTGATGCCGAAAGGCGTTGAGCACGCGAGCAATACGAAGCTCAGATACGCGTGATCGACCCGAACTGATCTTTGATGCCGAAAGGCGTTGAGCACTTGTTAACTCCAATCGGGAAATACTTTTCAGCCCACCCGAACTGATCTTTGATGCCGAAAGGCGTTGAGCACAAGTCCACCACGCGATTATGGACCTGGAAGCCGACCCGAACTGATCTTTGATGCCGAAAGGCGTTGAGCACCGACGTGGGATCCAGGCTCTCGCCCTCCGTACAGGCCCGAACTGATCTTTGATGCCGAAAGGCGTTGAGCACATGGACGACGGGACGGAAAGCATCAAACACTCCTCACCCGAACTGATCTTTGATGCCGAAAGGCGTTGAGCACTCCCGGCATGACCCGTCATAGAATAAGGCATCGACCCGAACTGATCTTTGATGCCGAAAGGCGTTGAGCACATGATCGGTGGTATGGCCGGTGAACTCTTTGCTGGCCCGAACTGATCTTTGATGCCGAAAGGCGTTGAGCACGGTATCCGAAAAAAGAAGTCCAGTGGCAGACGGACCCGAACTGATCTTTGATGCCGAAAGGCGTTGAGCACAGATATCAGTCCCGTGGTCGTCCTTCGCGGTCCACCCGAACTGATCTTTGATGCCGAAAGGCGTTGAGCACATCGACGCGCCGCGTCCAGGTGATCTCCGATTGTCCGAACTGATCTTTGATGCCGAAAGGCGTTGAGCACTAGATATCGCTTTTAAAGGACGGATTCCCCCGGTCCCGAACTGATCTTTGATGCCGAAAGGCGTTGAGCACAAATCACCCCATTCCTCGCCGGATACCTGACCGTCCCCGAACTGATCTTTGATGCCGAAAGGCGTTGAGCACACGGCTTCTCATTTTTTCCCGACCGGGAAGTCTATCCCGAACTGATCTTTGATGCCGAAAGGCGTTGAGCACAGACCCTGCCGTCGTTGATCGTCGAAGAGCATGACCCGAACTGATCTTTGATGCCGAAAGGCGTTGAGCACCTGTATCGGTCGCCAGACGGCGGGGCATGGTCTACCCGAACTGATCTTTGATGCCGAAAGGCGTTGAGCACAGATTGTCGGACGGGACGACGATTTTTTTCCCCGACCCGAACTGATCTTTGATGCCGAAAGGCGTTGAGCACGGTTGCCTCAGATGGTGGTGAAGGCCCGCCCGTGGCCGAACTGATCTTTGATGCCGAAAGGCGTTGAGCACAAAATCCACGTTCTCATGCAAGGAAAGGGCGAGTCCGAACTGATCTTTGATGCCGAAAGGCGTTGAGCACATCTGCTTGTTGACGGTCGCTTTGATGCTCATTTCCCGAACTGATCTTTGATGCCGAAAGGCGTTGAGCACACATGTCCTTTCGGGCAGCGGCCAAGGTTGCCTTCCGAACTGATCTTTGATGCCGAAAGGCGTTGAGCACGTATGCTGAGAGGGGGCCGTTGCCCCAATGGTTGACCGAACTGATCTTTGATGCCGAAAGGCGTTGAGCACAAATCACCCCATTCCTCGCCGGATACCTGACCGTCCCCGAACTGATCTTTGATGCCGAAAGGCGTTGAGCACA
>OFEK01001225.1_pt1 | contig 18410 bp, 21 predicted proteins | sample 1521131 | NCBI WGS metagenome assembly OFEK01 (sample SAMN05720209, study PRJEB24109) | activated sludge metagenome | isolation source: Anaerobic digester | place: China | collected 2015-12-16
TAACCTAAGTCGGTCGCTGGTTTATGAGTGGTTGTAATGTTTAAAATCATTTTGTCATTATTATCTTTGTCGTACGGTGGCAAAATGCAAGCTCTTTTGGTTGCGAAGCGGTCGCCAGTGCGTTGGGGCAACCAAATGTGCTTGAATGTGCGGTTGGTATTTCGTCTGTCGTTTTATGTTTGGTCTGCTTGTCTTTTAGCATTGGCTATAACTTATTATCTCCCGCAATAATAAAAATTATAATTTTAATAAGAAAATTTTGTGTAGAAAAACAATGCTTCTTGACATCCAAAACATAAATCCTGTTTGTGGATTTATATAAGCCGCAGGTTAATCAGACTTCAACTGAAAATCTCTCCAGCAAATTACAGAAGAGAGATGAGGATCGATGAATTGAGTGATAACTCTTAAAAGCTATACACAGGTGAGGATATTATTTACAAAAGTTTAATCGAAGCCGCTTATCTATTCTCTTTTCAATTTATTAGTCGCGTGTTCATACATTTATTCCTAATGGCGGTAAACCTCAACTCTTTTTCAAGTTTGGGATATCACGTTGGTATATCATAAATGTGTGGGATTTTGGTGTATAAAAATTTATCGGTTAAATATTCTTCTTCAAATCCTTATTTATTTTGTAATCTACTGCTTTTAGGCTGCCATCTTTTGTCCTGATATAAGTTTCTGCTCCGCCAACAATATCAGTATTTTGTGCAGAAACTGCTCTCCAACTTCCTTTATCCTCTTTTCTAACAATAAATGAAAAAACTGTTTTTCTAACACCACTTTTCTCATCAGACTTTGGGGTTTGTCCTTCTAATTTCATTTTAGCGTGTATTACGGCAGAATTTTCAGAAAGCATTTTGGTTTTTAGCTTGATGATTGATAGTGTTGAATCCTTAAAAATTACTTTCAATCCATAATCGTGAGCTTTAAAAATATCATTTCGGTTTGTCCACCACAGCCCGACAACATTAATAAAATCAGCATCATCCTCAAAAAGCTCTGCCATTAAATCGGGTTTTCGAAGATTCCAATATTTCACGAATAATCTGGGGATATCCTCTGGGTCTTTTGGAGTTTTCATTTTTTAATTAAACTAAATCAAATAAATTTTTTACCCCCGGTGTTCTTTCTACTGTAAAGCCTTCTGCCTTTTCAAAGTTTGCTTCTCGTCCATAGTGTCCGGAACGACTTTTAAACATATCCAAAAATCCTTTGAAGGCTATTGGACTTTCGGACATACCTTTGTCAGTTTTTTCGTCATAAAATTGAGATGAGAAAGATAGAACCGCCTCCATCTTTTTTTCAAAATAGGGGGTAATATCCACTAAAAAATCAGGTTTGATATCTCTGTCCTGAATATAGTGATAAACAGCTTTTGGACGCCAGGCATCTTGCTTATTTCCTTCCAAAGTAGTTTCAATTTTTATTAAACCAGAATAAAAGCAAGCATCATAAAGAAGTTTAGCAGCTCTGCCGTGGTCGGGGTGACGGTCTCTTATAGCATTAGCTAAAACGATTTCAGGTTGATATTTTCGAATAAGCTCTATTACTTTTAAGATATGTTCCTTGTCAATACCAAAGAAGGCATCTTCAAACCCTACATTCTCCCGAATCTCAACTCCTAAAATCTCTGCAGCTTTTTGTGCCTCTTTTAATCGAAGCGAACCGCTGCCACGAGTGCCTTTTTCACCGGCTGTTAAATCAACAATTCCCGCTTTTTTTCCCAATGAAATGTGCTTTAACAAAGTGCCTGCACAACTAAAGTCCACATCATCTGGATGTACACCAAAGGCTAAAATATCTAATTTCATTCTTATCTATTTCTCATATAATTTTCCCAATTGAACAAAGACAATCACCAACACACTCGCAGCCATCATAATTGAAGATATTGTAAAAGGAGTTGGTCTTCCTAGAACTCCAACCACTGCTGTTATGAATGCGCTCATGCCCATCATAAAAGAACCGTTTATTGCAGAAGCAGAACCTGACAATTCTTTAAATGGAGCCAATGCCGAGGTTACGGTATTGGGATAAATTAATCCGACGCTCAATAAAATAAAAAACAAAGCGACAACCACCCATTCAAACGGTAAATGATTCACCCAATAAGCTACTACGGTAAACCCTGCAGTTAAAACAAATAACAACACAGAACCAATGACCATCATCTTTTTAAAATGGATTTTTTTAACTAATACACCGTTCAGATAATTTCCCGCCAATGCACCTGTAGTACTGATACCATAAAGCAGCCCAAATTGTTTTGGGGCAACACCATAATATCCCATAAAAATTGCAGGGGAAGCTGCAACAAAAGCAAAAATGACCGAATTGGCAAAACTGCCTCCAATAGCGTATAAACTAAATGTTTTGTTCATTACAACTTTGCCATAGTTATTTAAAATCAGTTTTCCACTTAGTTTATCTTGTGATTTATATAAAATGGTTTCGGGCAAAAAGAAGAAAACAAGAAAGAAAATCAATACACCGTAACCGGTTAGTGCATAGAAAACAGATTCCCAATTATAAGCTGCGACAAAAAAACTTCCCAGTGATGGTGAAACAATCGGGGCGACACCCAATACGGTCATCACTAATGAAAAGGCTTTGGCTCTGTGCTGCGGTTCAAATACATCCATAATGATGGCTAACGCAGATACCATACCAGCACTGGCTCCAAATGCTTGAAGAAAGCGAACGGAAATCATCATATCCAAAGAGTCAGAAATAGAGCAGAGTGCAGTAGTTAAAATATAAAGGATGAGAGATATTAAGAGTGGAATCTTCCTTCCGAATCGGTCTATAATTGGACCATATACTAATTGCCCAATGGTGATACCAATAAAATATGAAGTCAGCGTAAAAGCAATTTGACTTTCTTTGACCTGAAAATCATTGGCTATTTGATGAAAACCCGGAATGTACATAGCAATAGTAAGCGTACTCAATGCTGCGAGCAATCCCAAAACGACTATTAAAAATGATTTATTAACTATCTTTTTAATTTTATACATCTAATATTTACAAAAGTGAAAATATTATACTTGTAAATGTCCTTATGGCATTACTCAATTTTACGTTTGTTTTTAAATATTAAATAATCAATAGAAATTCTTCCTGGACCTAATAGCATAATTACTACATAAACCAGCATATATAAAAACCGACTTTCCAAGACTTGAAATCCATCATTTGCTACATAAATGTGGTAGAATAAAATTACAAGAAAATTGGTGGACAATACCAGTGCAGACCATCTTGTAAATAAACCCACAATTATCAAAATTGCACAAATGGCTTCTGCAAAAAATGCCATGAAAAATGAGGTAGTTCCTCCAATGCCTATCGGGTCAAGAAATTGAATTTCATTTCCGCTAAAGAGCATTTGAATTTTTTCAATCCCATGACCATAGAATATAACCAATCCGGATACTATTCGAAGAATCAATAATCCGTAGTCATTTCCTTCCCCATAATTGTTTGTTAAATAATTTATTATCTTCATTTTTTTTGACTTTAATTTATTTTGTGTTTTATTTTAGAAGTAATTATTAGCTATTATGTAAAAAATCCCCTGTAATCATTTGCAAACTCCAATACAGTTTTTGGAGCTCTACCCAAAACATGCCGCACATCTTCCGATACTCTTTCTGTTGCACCACCAGCTTTTTGATATGCCATTAATGCCAAAAGTGAATCAATTGATTTTTCGGGCATTCCTTGTTTTTCCATTCTGAGCCGCATCTCTTCCATAGATAAGGATTTGTACACAATAGACTTCCCTGTTGCCTTACTTAAGGCATCCGCTAAATTTTGAAATCCTATAGCTTCACCACCAGTGAGTACATATCGTTTACCGGAATGTTTTTCCGGATGCAGTAATGATTCAGCCGCCACCGCTGCAATATCCCGGGTATCAACAAAAGGAACTTTACCTTCTCCAATTGCAGAATATATAACACCTTCTTCCCGTACAGTTTTTGTTTCTTCACCCAACCAATTTTGCATAAAAGCATGCGGTCGAAGAATTGTCCAACTCATTTTTGAGTTTTCCAAGGCTTGTTCTGCTTCCCAGTGTTCCATTGCCAATCCTGATTTAGTGCGGGGGCTTGCACCGAGAGCGGAGAGTTTAACCACATGTTTTATACTCAACCGTTCTGCTGCTTTGATAATTTCAATTTGCATCTCACCAAAACCTGCTCGATTACCAGTAAGTAAAAACAACTTGTCGGCACCTGCCAAAACACTTTCTAATAGTCTTTTATCATTAACATCAGCCCGCATCCAAACCACGCCCGAAAGTTCTCGAACACGATTGATGTTTCGCATAACTGCCCGAACCGAAACTCCAGAATTTGAAAGGATATTCGTGAGCTCACCTCCAATGTTTCCTGTGCTGCCAATGACCGTAATTATTTGATTATTCATAATTTGATTATTTATTGGTTATTTAATTTTAGAAAAGAATAACATCCAAAAAGAGTCCTAAATTATTTTCTGTTATTTTCTTAGGTCCTAACCAATAGAAATTGCCGCCAACGCCAAAACGATAATTTCTATAAGAAGCACCAAGCCTCCCCCAGCCATAGCTCACACTGTGAATGTCATTTTTCAAATCTCTGTTGTACAGTCCTTGAACTCTTGTGTAAATTTTCCAATCTTCATTAAATTGATATGTGTATTCTAATATCCCCAACATTTCTCCATTATAAGTTTGACTCAGGTCAAAACGAGGTGCAAGGAGAAGGTGAATGCCATTCACAAAGAGATTATATTGCAAACCAATAGTAGGGCGAAAGCCGGAATGATTTTCAAAAAACACACCAACGCTTACATTTAATCCTTTGACAGTTCTAAGAGTAAGGTGGGTTTGAGCCATTTGCTGGTTTCTTATTGCTTGTTCTTTGGTATTATACACACCGTATAAGTCAGCAATTCCAAAAACTCCAAAACGACTTGTAGGACTAATAGCTTTTGAGAAGATAGTTTGAAGATTTAAGCCATTGTTCCCAATCAATGATGCAACGATAACAGGGTTAACTGAAGGCGAATTCATTTTGTCAGGCTCAGTGCTGTCTTGAGCCCAAGTGCTTGTTTGAAAACAAGCTAATACTATTAATGCAAATAATTTCTTGCAAAAGTTGGAAGGACTTACTTTCATTAGTTTATTCATTTTAGACTTTGCATTACTCATAATTCATAATACTTTTCTGATGCAAAGTTAGATTGACAAAAAAGCCAGTTCATTGACTTAAGTCACAAAATGAACGCGCTACTTTGAAAATGTCATAATGCTTTCCAACAATTGATTTAAAATTGAAAAAACAAAAAAGAATTTTTATTCAATTTGTTTTTTTTTTGACCATTTGATTTCTTACTCTGCTAAGAGTTTCCCTACTCATCCCAAGGTAAGAGGCAATCATATAAAGCGGAACGCGTTGTAGAATATCAGGAAAAGTTTCCATTAATTGTTGGTATTTTTGAGATGCATCTGTAGAGAAAGTTTCAAGTAATCTATTTTGTATAGCCACCAATCCTCTTTCGAGTAGTTTGCGATGATAATCCAGATAAAAGGGAGCTTTGTCCAATAATTCATCCCAAGATTGTTTTGAAATGCTTAGAACTTCTGAATTTTCTAAAGCTTCTACAAAGAATTTTGTAGTCGCTCCTGAAATAAAGCTTCCCAGGTCTCCAGTCCACCAGCCCGGCAATGCAAATTGTAAAATATGCTCTGTTCCTTGTTCATCAATAATAAAAGTTCTGATCAACCCCGAATTTACGAAAATTGCATGATGAACAGCATCTCCTTCTCTAAACAAAAAATCACCCTTTGCCATCGTTTTCTTTTGAAAGTATTTTTCCAAAAGTAGAAAATCTTCATCTTTCAACTCTACATATTCCTTAATTTTCTGGATCAACAAATCACTCATTTTCTTGTAGAAATTTTATGCATAAACAAATATCGTAATTTTTTTTTAACATAAGAGCAGCTCTTTTGGTTTCCAACAGTTGGTATTTTTGCGTTGGCAAAAACCAACTGTGTTGATTGTGCAGTGGATTTGTATTATACCTAACTTATTATTTCCTGCAATAATAAAAATTATAATTTTAATAAGAAAATTTATTGCTGGAAAACAATGCTTCTTTACATCCTAAATACAAATCCTGTTTGTTGGTTTATATAAGCCGCAGGTTAATCAGACTTCAACTGAAAATCTCTCCAGCAAATTACAGAAGAGAGATGAGGATCGGTGAATTGAGTGATAACTCTTAAAAGCTATACGCAGGTGAGGATATTATTTACAAAGGATTCAATCGAAGCTGTTCAGCACTGCTTTTGGAAATACCTTGTTGGCGGTTCAGACCTTTATTCCGGCATTACATTCCAATCGTCCTAACAATTTTAGCAATTTCATTGATTAGCTCTTTTTCTAATTTGTTTTCATTAATTATTGAAAAGTCAGTTTCAAAATTTCTTTCTCTAACTTTGTCATTTATCATCAAGACTTCATTGTCAGAAACATTGATGTGAATATCCTGGTCTCTGGATTTTACTCTCTCCAGGCAAGTTGTGCCGTCTGCATAAACTCCAATAGTAGTCACCTTAAAATCCTGATTTAAGTTCTGAATCATTCTGTCAAAATATTTGGTTAATCCTGTTGATTCAAAAACGAGTTTATCTGTTTCGTTTAAACAATTCCGAATGCCCTTTTCAATCTCTTCAAATACTTGCTTCAAATATTCTTCATTGTCAACGGCTCTTTCTTTCTTAATTCTCTTTGCCCAGTTTTCTACACGAATAAATTTTATCCCAAAGTTTTTTTCAAAAAGGGTTCCAATGAAGGACTTGCCACTTCCTTTTTGTCCAATCAATATTAAAACGGACTTCTTATTCATTTTACCCTTTGTTCTATCTTTGTCTTTTCAGTTCCCATTTCCAAATTCGTCCATCGTTTGAGTTGTTAATTTCCCCGACTTTTTTAAATCCGCATTTCTGCAAGACTTTTGTTGAAGCACTGTCCTGTGCAAGAGTGTGGGCAACAATTAATTTTACCCTCTTGTCTTTAAACGCATTTTCAATTAGTCCTTTTGCCATTTCAGTCGCAAGTCCGCGATTTCGGTATTCGGGTGCAATTTCATATCCGATTTCAACAATTCCATCAACTGTCGGTTTGCCTTTATAACCACCACTGCCGATAAGCTTGTTGTCCTGCTTGTGAATGGGAAAATAAGTCCACCAATTTTTTTCTTCTTCGCTTTCTGTTAGTTTATCAAGTGAATACTGCAATGCACCAACACCAAATTCTGTCCAATTGTCTTGAATAGCCTTACTGATTTTATTCGCCAGCATTTCATCTCCTTGGATCGCTGCTTTCAAAATTTCAGTATCACAAGAAAGGAGTTCTAAATTCTTAGTTTCTATTATCATTTCGGTTGCCTGCTATTTGCTGTTTTGTTGTCTTTAAGCCTGACACCAATGTTTTACGGCTTTGCGAAGGCGGGAATTTTTAGCACAAATTTTAATGAGGAGAACCAAACTTTGATTAACCTCAAATTTGCTGCGGAGTACTGAACCGTCACTTTTACCAACCCCGTGTTAGGTGCTGGCTTTATTAGTTTCATTGAAATATGACTTATTGTATTTACTGTTTTTCCATAAAATAATTGTCAATAGAATTGCAAATATCCAAAGTAAAACAACTAAAATTATCATTGGGAAATTCGGTAGAGCTGTTGCAAATATGGAAATTGAAATATTATAAAAAGCGTGTAATATTATTGAAAGAAGAATGCTTCCATTTGTTCCATTGTATAAAATCGTATATAGCACTGACAAAGGAATTACGAGCAACAGATATTGAAAAAGATACGTCGATGCAAATGAAATTCCTTCTGAAAAAGCTGATGTAAACACTGTTTGCCAAAATAGTGTTCCTGTATGCCAAAGCGCCCACAAACAAGCAACGAACAAACTTGAAACTAAAAAATTGTAAGGTCTGCTTTGAAATTTACTTAACGCAAATCCTCGCCAGCCCACCTCTTCCGAAAGTCCGCCATTGGTCAGAGCTAATACTAAAAAGACAAGTCCGGTTGCAAAAGTACTTGTTTTCATAAAGGAAACTAATTGAGTAATAATTCCCATTGAGGGTGTAAAAGCTGCTGTTCGATTAATGAAATTGATGTCCCATTGACTTAACAGTGAAAAGTCGTAGGTTGCTTTGAAAAACAAAACATCAATTCCAATTGATGTAAAAATTAAGATTGGAGTTACAAGAATGGCAAAGAAATACCATTTAATACTTGTCTTCCACATCAGAAGACGCTTTAATAAACTAGTAGTGCCGGTCTTTCCATAAATTAATGCAGTAATAATTATTGCAGAAAGTGATGGTCCAAATTCTGCAAGCCAAATAATTTCCGAAGGAATATTTAGATTCAACAATCCTACTTTTGAAGCAGCGTAAGGAACCCAACCAGCCCAAGATATCAGAACAGATAATGTGAAAAATGAAATAATTGGATATTTGTGAACTACTGATTTCATAAGCTTCTGCCTTTTATGTCAAATTAAAAATTTGTTATGTAGTTAATATTATTTTTGTGAAGCAGTCTGTTATTTAAGCTTTCAGCTAACGGTTTGCGTGTTGGTGATTTCGGAACACAAAGCTTCGTTTTAGTAATAATGTTCATTAGAAGCGCAAATATTCTAGTTTGCACAGCCTGCCCCGTGTCAGCGGTTCGCTGTTATTTTTGTTACACATTATCATCATCTAATTTGTAATGTCCAAGTTGAATAAGTCCGTTTAAGTTATCATATTCAACCCAACTTTCTTTAATTTTTCCTTCTGTCACACGAAAGAAACAATTGAAATCTGCTGTTAATCTTTTACCTGTCGGGGCAAAGTTTATAAGCTTCCCTAACTGTGTCCCGGAAAAATTTATTCTCGCGGCAACTAAGTCACCTTCTTCTATTGCGAAAATTATCGTCTCTTGTAAGTCGGGAAACGTATCTAATTCTGTCTGATGAAATTTAACCAATCCAACATTTGTTTTTATTTCCTTTGGTTCTGATGAGCTATATCTTATGAAGTCATTGTGAACTAAGGTCAAAACTCTGTCCCAATCTTTTTGATTTGTAGCGTTGATAAATTCCGCTACTATTTCTTTATTACTTTTCATTTAGATTGTAAATATTCAAAATATTGTTGCTTTTATTGTCGGATGCCAATTAGTTGATTGGCGATACTTTTTACAATGACCGCCAACGGTTTGGGTATTGCCGAAGGCGGGGCGTTTCAGCACTACTGTTCATTTGAAAAACTGAAGTTGAATTTAGCACTAAAGTTTCATAGAAGTTCGTCACCCCCGCTTTTGGCAATACCTTGTTATGTGCAGCACATCTGCCTTAATATTTTGTCTATCGTTGTGCGTACCAAGTTTATTCTATTTCGCTTTCTTCAACTTCAACTTCATAATTTTTAATTTCATTCATCCATTCTTCAAGGGTTTTTCCTTCATATTTCCACATATTCACTCCCCAATAAGCACCTGAATGATTTCTGCGATTTTTTCTTGTTTCAATTTCACGAGTTAGTGGCGATAATCTCCAAACCTTATCTTCAAATTTCACTTCTTTATTTCCAATAACCTCTGCAACAATATTTATATCGTCAAAATACACGATCGTCTTGCCGATTAAATCTAAACTTTCAAACGATAATCTATTACCGACACTTCTTTTTTCAGTTGAATAGTTATTGCTGGTTTTTAAGTTGTCGCCAATCGGCAAAATCTTGTCAATAAGAATGCCTACTAAATATTTCGCTCTGTTTTTAATTTGCTCCTCACCCCAATTTTGCTGGTCAATGATTTTGTTTTTGGCAATTTGCATTCCTGCATTATTTTCATAAATCTCTTTTTTGTCCCTGAAAGAAAGGTTGCTCAACTCTTGATTATGACGAATCAAAGTTAAGTTTCCGATATTATTCAAATAATTATCGTGAATTTCTTGATAGTTTTCCCCAAGCTCATTTTTCCAAGTTTCATTCAAGGTTTGTGGCATTATATGTTCAATTTGCAAAAGTTTATCGTTCAACGCAGGACGATTTCTTGTTAATTTCTCTTCAATCAAACTCTGCAAAAACTTACTACTTCTCAAATTGTAAAAATTTGATTCCGAACTTGATAAATAAGTTAAAATTTCATTGTCGTTCGGCAGTCTCAAAGCATATTGTTGATTTGATAGAATTTCTAACATTGTTGCCTCTTTATCTTCCGCGTCAATCAAATCATCAAAGTATTTTACAAGTAGTGGGGCATTCTTGTTTTCCGCTTGTGTAATTCTCAAAATTCTTCTCCGAGCAATGTAAATGAAAATCGCATCTAAAATTGCCAAAGTATCATTATCATTTAATTTTTGTTCGGTTCTTAAATGTAAAACACCCAAAATAAATGAATAAAATCCTGATGATTCAATGACTTTCAAATCTGCAATTTTCAAGTCAATTTTAGCATTTCCACTTGATTTATAACCCGCTAAAATTGCATATTCATTAGAATATTCCGATAATTTTTTAATCAGTTGTTCGTGATTGTCATCTCCGAATAAGTCCTTAAAATCACGATAAAGTTCTTTATGGTTTGTATCGGTCGCTTTTTTATAGCTCGTAATATCAATCAACTGCATATAATCACGAATAAAAGCAGAAACAGAAAAGGCGTTATTATCGCCTGATAAATTCTGTTCAATTTTTAGCCAAAAATTGTGATATAAATTATTTTGTTGAGCGGAAGATTTTCCAAGCAATAAATAGTTTCTCACCAAATCCGCAAGTGATAAGGGTTTTCCCAGCGAGTTCATACTCTCAAAAATTTCTTGGGGTTTTTCCCAATGATTTCTTTCTGGCTCTAACTGAATTGTTACAATATTAAAATTCACTAAACCTTTTTCAATCAATTCCCTTATGAAGTTCTGTTCTAATTTTTCTAATTTTGATTTGAAAAATTTATAGTTCTTAAAAACATTTGACTTTTTATCACTTTCATCTAAGTGCTCGCCCAAAATGATATTCTTATATGCTTTCCAATCGGATTCAACTTGTTTTAATTTGATTTTATATTCCACATCGCCAGTAACATTGTTATTTTTCAAATATTTTGAGTCAATAGTGTTTATTAATGAATCATCAGTAATACAGTCACGAGCAGCAATTAAAAACAACATTGTTGTCGTCAATCTTTGCTGACCGTCAACCAAAATGTATTTATCGGGTTGTCCTAAAATTGTGCTTTCCGCATAGTAAATAACTGTGCCGAAGAAGTGTTGAGTGTTCCTGCTGTTCGCAACTTTCTCAATGTCTTTAAACAATATTTCGCACATTTCTTCTCCCCATTCATAATTTCTCTGATATGGCGGAATAAAAAAAGTTACATCATTGTTTGATAGTAATTTTAAGATTTGATTGTCTAAACTTCTCATATTGTCGCCTTTGTTAATATTGTTAGTAAAGTTGTCTTATTGTCTTGTTACGGTGTCGTCCCATAGGGTTGCCCATAACGGTTCTCGGCTTGGCGATGTGGCGGATTTTTAGCACTAAAGTTCAACCGAAGAACTACTTTTCAAATATAGTAAAAACTTTCAAACGAAGCATTTCACCCGCCATTACGCTAAACCGATGTTAGCTAATGTTTATTCATCTCCTGTAAAAAAATAATATTTCTCCATTATCATTCATAATCAGTCCAGGTATGCCATTATTTGGATGAAATGATATTGATGTCAAACTAGCATTGTCCATTAGAAACTTGTTGGAATCAATTTGAATTAGCCTTGTGTTGTTAATTTTTAATTCATTGTCTTCGTGTGAGACCTCAATAGCCATTTCATTTCCATTTTGGGTAGTGAAATAACTACCAACATATGATTTAATTCTTTCTGAATGTTTGTATGTTTTCTTTAAATGTTTTTCTTTTACATATTTAATAACCTCATCTACAATCAAGTCCACATTAAAATCACCGCTATTTGAAAGAACAATTATTGCCAATCCGATTTCTGGTACAACTTTGTAATAGGAGCGAAATCCTAAATAGTAGCCTGAATGTTGCACTAATTGGGGCGCGAATTCAGATTTCAATAGCTTTTGTGTGTGTTGGTAATATTTAAATAAATCCTGTGTTGTTGAGAAAGCATTTCCTGATCCCCAGAAATTTCTAAAATTGAAATTTGGAATATAATAAACAATATTATTGCGAGAATAGAATCCAGCAGTATGACCTTTTTCTGGAGAATAATCTTTAAATAAACCTGTGTTTAACATTTGATAGGGTTGGAAAATTGTTTCATTTAAGTAAACATCCAAAGGTTTATTCGTCAATCTTTCAATTATATAAGCAAGAATTAAGTAGTTAGAATTTGAATATAATATTTGACTGCCTGGTTCAAACTCTAATTGCTGAAATAAATTAATTTGTTTAAACAAATCGGTTAATGAAATTGAATCCTGTAATTCGCTTGGATTATTAAAACGTGAAATACGGTTATGTATGTCAGGAATACCTGACTTGTGATACAGTAAATCTGATATTGTTATTCTACTCGAAAAACTAAAAAAGTCACAATATCGGGATATGGTATCATTTAGTGATAATTTTTGACTTTCAACCAGATGTAATATGGATTGTTTAATAAAAAGTTTTGTAATGGATGCTATTGGAAATACTGTAATGGGAGTGTTTTTAATTTTCTTTTTTTTATCGGAATATCCATAAGCATTGTTCATAATTATGCTGTCTTTAATGGCTATTAGAACAGTCCCTGAAAAATTATTATCTATGGCAATTTTCTCAATTCTTTTATCCAAATCTGTTATTTGACAAGACGAGAAAATAAATGCCATTAAAGTTAAAAGTATTGTTTTCATTTGCATTAAATAGCTGCTAACGTTTTGGGTATTGCCGAAGGCGGGGAGTTTTAGCACAAAAGTTCAATCGAAGATCCGCCGCGGCGGATGAACCTTGTACAAATGCCCAACTGAAGCTGCTCAGCCCCGCTTTTAGCAATACCTTGTTAGTGGTTCGGGTTTATATTCCCCATTATTGTTTAACAAATTCAACTCTCCTATTGTTTGCTTTTCCTTCAGCAGTATTATTATTGTCGATAGGTCTGGATTCTCCTTCTCCATCTGTTATCAATCTAGAAGAATCTATGTCAAAGTTTTTTACTAAAAATGACTTTACAGCTTCAGCACGTTTTTTAGACAGAATAAGGTTGTCAGCATCGCTTCCGTCACTATCAGTATGTCCGATAATTTTCACTGTACCTTGTGTTGATTTTATGGCATTTGCGGCTTGATTTAATGCAGGCCAAGACTCTGGCTTAATAACCGCAGAATTGACATTAAAATAGATAGCATTAGTTACAAATTTACTCTCATTGTCAATCTTAACTTCATTAGACTCAAGCTCTGCGATTTTAAAATTTGTAAAATACAATCCATCTCCCCACATATTGGTAGCTAACATTAAGGTATAATTTGTTCTTTGTGGTAAACCATTTGGCAAATCAATAAATTTCTTCTCACCAATATAAACTTTAATATGAGTACCCAATCTTGAAATTGATACTCTGTGTATTTTCCCCTTCTTCCATCCATTTTTGATGTCTTTCCGATCTAATACTCGCTCTCCATCAATGTTTTCTTTTGTTGCCTGACAGTACAGAAGTTCTAAGGATGGATGTATGTCTATTTGAATTTGTGGATTATCATCAAAAGCGGTGCTATATTCATCTTTTATTACTTTGTTTCCTACGATAGAAATGATTAAACCGCTTTCCATTTCGCTCATTTTATCTGCGTCAGCCCACATATCAAATTCAATAGTAAACTTTTCCGGCAGTACCTTTAAACTTGTTGGGTAAAAAATTCCTCTTCTAGGTGTTTTCAACCATTTGCTATTATCGTTATGGATATTTTTTATTCCAGGTGCTTCCACTTCATCAGATTGGTCGAATTCTATAATCTTCCACTTATTCAAATTAGAAGAAAAATCGTCATAAAAAATGGTCTTTGTACCTGCTATAAAGTCAAAATTGCTGTACGCTTTATTATCAGCATCATTTATGTCGTCAATTTGCGCATTTGCCACTTTGCAAACAGCAAATAAGCTTACTATTAGAAATGTAATTTTTAATTTGTTCATTTTAAATTGTCTTTCTTTAAATTAGTTAATGAAAAGTTTATGTCATAGCCTGACCGCTAACAACTGTATAACCTCTGCGTCATTTGTCGCACAAAAGCATTTCGGCAAAATGATAAGTATTGGGTCGTATTTGGTGTGTTGTAAAATTCCAATTCTTTAACTGTTATCCGATATGCAATGTTGTCTTTTGATTTCCAAGCGTTCTGAAAGCTGTCAGCCAAAACTTTTTGTCGGTTAAGCACTTTCGTTATAAGTTGTTTTTGTTTTGCGTTGTCAAGTTTTTCCACTTCTTGTATTCTGTTCTTATAAACGAAACCTTCTATTTGTCTGCCTTTCCAAGCAGTTACTTTTGCCCAATCTGAGTTGTTTACGAATTGAAAGTAGAAAAAGTCGTCTTTGTAAAGTGTGTTAAAAACCTTAAAGTCCCTGCATTGCCTACTACGAACATAAATAAAACCGTCTGGGTCGTTAAACACAGCAAGTTTACTTTCCGCAAATAATGTCAATGAGCAGAGAAAAGTCAAAATGGTTAATATGTATTTTTTATATGTCGTCATTTGCTTGTCGTTGCGGTGTCTCCTGTGCTTGCCGCTAACGTTTTGGCGCTTGGCGCAGTGGCGGATTTTTAGCACAGAAGTTTAATAGAAGAACCGAACTCGAACCTACCACAAAACTGTCATACGAAGCACTGAGCCCGCCATTACGCCAAACCGCTGTTAGTGGCTGCCCTTTTTCTGTCGTTGTCTTGTTTTTCATTTTTCTCAATGTCGTTATTTATTCTATTACTTTTTTAATTCTTGTTTGCTCTTTTTTGTCGTCTGTCGCAGGTTTAATTTCAAACACAACTTTTGTCCCAACTGCAATTTTTGAAATTGAATGAAAGTTCGGATTTACTGAAAAATAATGTTCTTTTCCGTTGCTTTTTAAGAAGCCAACTTTTCCACGTTCGTTGTCGTGCAAAATTCTTACGATTTCGCCTTCATTGCTGTTGCTTGTCGCTGTTTTTGATTTGTCAAATGTCTTTGTCTGCGATGCTTTGAAACTGTCCCAATATTTTTGAAGTTCATTTTTCAGTTTCTTAAAGTCCGTTTGCGGAATTTCTGAAAACGTAAACGTTCTTAATTCGTCAAATAGTTTTTGTGGCAATTTCCATTCTTCCGCTTGTCTGATGAGTTTTGATAGCGAAAAATGTTGAAATGACAATTCTAATTTGTCTTGCTGTCTTAGGATTTTGCCAAGCAAATACAACAAATCAATTTTAAATTCTAACGGTCCAAAATTATTTATTGCATCTGTCGCTTGTTTTAATGCAGATTCAATGTTGCCTTTTTCAAAATACAATTCGGCTAATTCTTTTTGAATAAACCATTCACGTTTCTTTTTGAGTATGGTTTGAAGCTCTTGAATTGTATCTTCTGTATTGCCAAGATTTCTTTTTGATAACGCAACTCGTCTTGAAAACCAAATATCGTTTGAGTAATGGAAGTTTTCAATTTTTTCAAGTGCTTCTTTTGATAAATCAAAACATTCTTGCCATTCGCCTAACTTCGTTAGTGCTTTTGTTTTGTAAGCATCCCAATCTTTTGTTACTTGTTTAAGTTTGATTTTATCTTGAAAAGATGATGAGTTGTTAGTTAGATAGTTCTGATTTATGAAATCTTGTTTGACAGGGTCGGTTTCTGTATCTCTTAACGCAATCAAAAAAATGAGAGTTGTTGTTAGCCTTTGTTGCCCATCAACGACCACTGATTTGTTAGCAAAACCTGCTTTCTCTTCTTTGATTACAACTGTTCCGAAAAAGTGTTCTAGTTTATCGTGTTGTTTGGAATCTAGATGTGATTCGATTATTCTTGAAACGTCACTAAAGTATCTTTCGATTTCAGGTTTCCCCCAAGCGTAAGCTCTTTGAAAAGGTGGAATAAAAAATGATGTCGCATTTTTCGCTAAAACGTCATTAATCGAATGGCTCTCTGTCTTCATAAATTATTTTTCTGTTTACTGTCGTTCTTTAAGGTTGCACACAACGGTTTGCGGCTTTAAGAAGTGCGGGATTTCGGAGCGATAAACTGTCAACCGACACAAAAGGTTGATTGAAAAACTGAACTTTATTTACCCTCGTCAGCCCGCATATATTAAAGCCGCTGTTAGCAGCCGCTTTTCCTTTGTCTGCGAAGTCGTATTGGGTCAAGTTACTCATTTGTCTTGCGTGTGTTTTCCTCAATGTCAATGAATACTTTTATTGATTCCGAAGCGGCCAATAATCCTAAAACAATAAGTGCTCCAACCACCAATGTTGGAATGGCAATCATCAGTCCTCCAGTTTCGCCACCCTTACTCCAAGAGATGAAAGCGATGATAACAGCAACAATTCCAATAATCCAAGCAAAAACAGAATAAATTCCCGCAATTGTCCTTAATGCAGGATAGCGTTTCGCAGTGTCTGTTTCTTCTTGCTGTTCTGGTTCTTCATCACTTGATTCATTTATAAATTTTCTTTTCATATATTCCTTGCGTGCAATTTCAAGATACTCTAAATGAAAATTATCCCATTCTTTCTCAACAAGATTTTTCAAATCATTGTCACTCATTGCTGCAACCTCTTTTTCAAGTTCAGGATTAAACTGAAAACTTTCGCCTCGTCTTATTAACTCGTCTTTTGCGTAGTCAATGAATGTCTCGCTGTATGAAGAAGATTGTTGCCCAATAATTTCTTTTAGTTTTTGGGAACTGTAGTCCTTTACAAGTTTTTCAATTTTGCTCATAATAAAATGTTTTAGTGATTATTTTTTTCTGTGTTTTGCATTATAAACGGTTTTGTTTTCCGATGATACTTGTCTTGTGTCTGGGATGTTTGTCTCAAAAGTATATTTTAAATGAATGTTATCAAGGAATTGGCTTACATCGGAAATGTCCGTTGTCTTTAGTGAAAAAATAATTTTCCCGTTGTCCGCTGTCTCAAAGATTAGTTTTGATGTCCCCGATTTTTCGGAAAGTATTGTCCTTTGGATTTCGGTGTAAGATAGTCCGAAAGGAAATGATGAAAAAAGTTTGGCTATTTTAATTACAAGTCCCTTTGGATACTTTGTCAAGTGAATAACGGCATTAATTTGTTTTAAGGTTTTGCCGTTAAGATAGTTGTCAAACGAGGGAATCCTGCTGTCATAATTCAGTTTTGCTGCAAGCGTATAGTCGTCAGCAAGGAAGAATTTTTTCCCAACCTTTTCTGTAAGTTCATTTTTTGTCATTGTCGCTGTCATTTGCATTGTCTGTATGTTTTAAAGTTTGTCTGAACGAAAAATTGTCTATGGAAAACGGTCGTCATAAAGTGGCTGCTAACGTTTTTCGGCTTGGCGATGTGGCAGATTTCGAAGCACTAAAGTTGAATAGAATTACTGCTGTTGAATCTTGCACAAATGTTTCATAGAAGCACTTCAGCCGCCATATTGCCAAACCGATGTTGTGCGTTCGTTTTTTTTTATTATGTTAATTTTTCAATTTCGTTGTCTGTCAAGTTTTGAATATTTTTTGTTATTCTTTCAATGTCCCAATTCCACCATTTGAGTTCTAATAATTTTGAAATTGTTTCTTCGGAAAATCGCTTTTTAATTTCCTTGGCAGGATTTCCTCCGACAACTGAATAAGGTTCAACATCTTTAATAACTGTCGAATTTGTCGCAATAATTGCTCCGTCTCCAATTGTCACTCCTGCCATTATTGTTGCATTGTAACCAATCCAAACGTCATTACCAATATTTATGTTGCCTTTTCGTGGGTAAGATTTATTATCCATTGCCTTGTCCCAACCATTTCCGAAAATCGCAAACGGATAAGTTGTCAGAGCATTTGTCAAATGATTTGCTCCGTTCATTATAAATTTCACATCTGAGGCAATCATACAAAACTTTCCTATTATCAATTTGTCGCCTACAAAGTCAAAATGATATTTTACATTTTTCTCAAAATTTTCAGCGTTTTCAAAATCGTCATAATAAGTGTAATCACCAACAATAATATTCGGATTTTTCACAACATTTTTTAAAAAACAAAGTCTGTCGTAATTTTCAAGTGGAAATTTTATGTCTTTGTTCGGTACTTTCATTTGGTTCAGTATTTTTATGGCGAATGTTGGTTTAAAATGACGCATAACGTTTCTCAGCTATACGCAGGCAGGGATTTTAACCACTGAACTTCCTACGAAG
>OFEK01001226.1_pt1 | contig 18396 bp, 15 predicted proteins | sample 1521131 | NCBI WGS metagenome assembly OFEK01 (sample SAMN05720209, study PRJEB24109) | activated sludge metagenome | isolation source: Anaerobic digester | place: China | collected 2015-12-16
TGATGTGATCCTGATTCCCGAACTTGAATACAATCCAAAAGCGGTGAACCGCTATCTGCTCGACAGAGCCTACAAAATGAAACCTTATTCTATCGTTGTGGTGGCTGAAGGAATTGCGACACCTAATGGCGAATCGGCTGCCGATTATGTTGCCAGGATGATTGAAAAAGGAACCCATATGGAAACACGCAAAACTGTTTTAGGTTATATCCAACGGGGTGGGAGTCCATCTGCCAATGATCGTATTCTTGCCACACGTTTTGGTTCTCATGCAGCTGCATTGATAGCTAATGAAGATTACGGTAAAATGGTAGTAAACAGATATGGTGAAACCAGCAGTATTCCATTAGCTGAGGTAGCAGGCAAAACACGCCTGGTGCCTCAGGATCATTCGCTGATCCGGAAAGCCAGGTCACTGGATATCTGTTTGGGAAATGATTGTCTCTTTATAAATCCATAAAGGGTTGTACTATGTCAAATGTCTTAATTCAGATTAGTGGAATTATATTGATAACAGGCCTTTTGTTGGCAGCTTTTGTCTCGTGGGGCATCTTGTTGCGCAAAAAATTCAAAACCTGGTACATCATGCCACAAAATACAAATGTCGATCCTGAAAAAGGCAAGTCTTGGTTTTTGTTGCAATCTGTAGTGCTATTTGCGGCAGGTTTTATTGTATGGTTGCGCATGGATCAATTGCTCGTGGGGCATACGGATAATGTGATTGAACAGCTGATCTGGGCTGTTTCGGGCATGTTATTCGTGAGGGCGATGGGAGAATTTAAGGTGATGGGACTTTTCCGTACGCAAGACCGCGGTGATTTTACCCATCTTGATAAACGCCTGCTTACACCATTTGCGCTGATCCTTTTTGTGTTGTCGTGGCCTTTGATATGATCCAGGCCGAACGCTTGTCAATATAATTTTAATAATCAGCTTGTCAATTTATATGAAACACTTATACATCTTACTTTTTATGTTTTTGGGCTTATTCCTGAACATACACGCCCAGCAGGATGAATGGAAAACCTATTACGAGAAATCAGGGAAAACAGCCACGCCAAGATATGCCGAAACGCTTGCTTTTCTTGAAAGACTTGAGATACAATCCGAAGCAGTAAATATGGCTGATTTTGGGCTTAGCCCTCAACAACGGCCATTGAAGTATGTGATTTACGATCGTGATGGATTAACTGATCCTGACGATATCAAAGCATCCGGAAGGGTGTTGTTGATGGTGCAGGCCGGTATTCATCCTGGCGAGTCGGAAGGTAAGGATGCTATGCTGATATTACTCAGAGATCAGGTGATTGAGCGAAAGCATGAAGCCTTGTTTGAACACTTGAGTTTGTTGTTTATTCCGGTGTTTAACGTTGACGGACACGAGCGTTTTAGCCCTTATGGCCGCATCAACCAGAATGGGCCTGTGGAGATGGGTTGGCGCGTTACGGCGCAAAATTACAACCTGAATCGCGATTACCTAAAGGCCGATGCCCCTGAGATGCAGGCCTGGCTTGCCTTGTACGATAAATATGACCCTGATTTTTTTATTGATACGCATACCACCGATGGAGCCGATTATCAATATGTGATGACTTATGGTCTTGAGCTGGGAGACAATATCGATGCAGGACTCACCACCTGGCAAAAAGAGGTTTTTCTGCCTTTCTGGGACAAGGCCATGCATGAACATGGCTTTCCGGTATTCCCTTATGTGAGTTTCCGCAGCTGGCACGATCCCCGAAGTGGGCTGATAAGCTGGAGGTCGGGGCCAATGTTTTCGCAGGCTTATGCTGCACACCGCAACCGTGTTGGTTTATTGTTGGAAACTCATATGTTGAAACCCTACAATCAACGGGTAGAAGCCACCTTGGCAGCAATCCTGCATAGTATGGAACTGCTTGCCCTGCAAGGAAAACAATTGCAGCAACTGAATTACGAAGCAGATAAGTTTGCTACCTCTGCCAATTTCGGAGCGAAGGACTTTGTGCTGCGATACCAACTAGATCACAACGACAGCGCTATGGTTTCCTTTGCCGGGGTACATTACGAAAAGCAAATCAGCGAACTTACCGGGGGTGATCTTTTTGTTTATGATGCCAACCGTCCGGATACTTTTCTTTTGCCGCTTTTTCAAACTTTTATTCCGGATAAGGTGGTCAAACTTCCGGAGGCTTACCTTGTTCCGGTTGAATGGACTGCAGTGATCAACCGGCTAAAATGGCACGGCATACAGTATGAAGTGTTGGGGCAAAGTGTTGATATTGAAGTGGAACAGTATGTTTTTTCAGAGGTAAACTGGCAGCAACGACCATACGAAGGCAGGCATCGCATCCGTGATTTTAGCATGGAAAAGCGTCTGCAAACTGTTACCTATCCAGCCGGAAGCGTAAAGGTCCCAATAGCTCAGCCGCTTGTTCGGTTGATTGCACATTTGCTCGAACCAGAAGGAGACGGATCGCTGCTGGAATGGGGCTTTTTCAATGGTATTTTTGAGCAAAAAGAATATGCCGAAACCTATGTGATGGAGCCATTGGCGCAACGCATGCTTGATAGTATTCCGGGTTTGCGCGATACCTACGAAGCTAAAAAGCTGGCCGACCCAGAATTTGCCCGTAATTCGTGGGCACAACTTAATTGGTTTTACAGGCAAACACCCTGGTGGGATGAAAAATATATGGTTTATCCTGTTGGGAGGCTAAAATGAAAATGAAGAGTAAAAACTGAGCGTAGAACGATGAAAAGTTCAATAATATTCAAGTTAACAACATAGTTTTTATTGCTTTTTAAAAAAAAGCTGAAAGAAAAAAGCAATTAGTTTTTGCCAAACCTGCCTTCCATAATTCCGGTAAGTGATAAATCTTCATCTAAATCTGGCCAATTCAGGCCTGTGCCATTACAAATTAGTTCGATATTGGCTAGTTTTTCAACAGGGGCATTACTCAGCTTTTCGTTGAGTGATACCGGGAATCTGATTTCTTTATTATCAGACAGCAGAATGCAAATTTTGCCATTTTCGTACCAGGCTTTTTCTGCTTTAAACATAAGTTCAGCTACCATGTACTTCATACCACTTTTGTTTGATTAAATCAATGTGTTCAAAGATGAGTTCTTCCGCTTTTTTAATATCACTAATTTTCATTCCTTGCGAAAAATCAAGATCAACTGGTTCGACCCAGAATTTTGCAAAACCACCTGCTTTTCTTACATGAACATGCATGGGTTCTTGACCTTCGTTAGAATAGAAAAAGAAAACAAAACCAAGTTTTCTAAATATTTCAGGCACAAAAAAAAATTTAGGGTTAGAACATTATTTATTAACAAAGGTAATTTGTTTCCTATCTAAATGCAAATCGGGAAAATTTTGTTAAAAGAGATTATAAGTGTTGTATTTGCAACGTAAAATTTAATTTAGAGTTTATTGATTTTAAAAGCTTTCAATCAGAGTGTTAAGCAATGATAAACAATTTACTGTTGATAAGTATGCTGCATCAGGCATTGGAAAGGATAGCGGATGAGCGTTAACTTCGTGAGCCCAAACAGAAATTACTGCTTATGCCTGCCGCCAAAACTAAAACACAAAAGATTTTCGTACTCGATACCTCCGTTATCATATACAACCATAATGCCATCAACACCTTTGAGGAGCATGATGTGGCCATTCCGATTACCGTATTCGAGGAGTTGGATAATTTTAAAAAAGGCAACGACACCAAGAACTTCGAAGCGCGAGAGTTTATAAGGTTCATGGACCGCATATCAGGGAAGTACACCATGAAAAACTGGCGTCGGCTCAACGGGCCCACCAGAGGACGATTTAAGGTTTTGATGAACGAGAAGAGTAAGCTGGATGCCTGTGAAGTTTTTGGTGCCGACAAACCCGATCACCGGATTTTAAATGCTGCCCTTAAACTTTCGGAAGATAATCCTGGCACCAAAGTGATTTTGGTTTCAAAGGATGTGAATCTCAGGCTAAAAGCCAAATCGCTGAACCTGCAGGCCGAAGATTATGAAACCGGAAAAGTGAAAGATGTGAATTCGCTTTATACCGGCAAAACTACACTCGAAAATGTTCCTGCCGAGGTGATTGACAAGTTATATACGGAAGGTTTTTGCAGTTTGGATGAAATCGGGCACAAGCCGGCTGTCGCGAATCATTATTTCATCCTGAAAAGCGAAAAAAATTCGGCACTGGGTTTCTATAATCCGATCACCGGAAGAATTGAAAGGATAGAGAAACATGCCATTTCGCGTATTATGCCCCGAAATGCAGAACAGGTTTTTGCATTTCATGCCCTGCTCAATCCAGAAATTAAATTGGTTACCATACAAGGTATTGCAGGAACCGGCAAAACTTTGCTTGCTTTGGCTGCTGCCTGGGAACAGCGTCGCAGCTTTAAACAGGTTTATCTGGCACGTCCGATTGTGCCACTCAGCAACAAAGATATTGGCTTTTTGCCGGGTGATATCAAATCTAAATTAAATCCTTATATGGAGCCGCTTTGGGATAATCTGAAATTTATTCAAAACCAGTATGGCGAGGAGGACAAGGAATATAAACGCATTACGGAAGCGGTGGAGAAGGAAAAACTGGTAATCACTCCGCTGGCATACATACGCGGGCGCAGCATCTCTAATGTAATATTTATTGTGGACGAAGCCCAAAACCTTACGCCACACGAAGTGAAAACCATCATCACACGCGCCGGCGAAAACACCAAGATTATTTTTACCGGAGATGTTTTTCAAATTGATACGCCTTATCTGGATGCCCAGTCGAACGGGCTTTCCTATCTGATCCATAACATCAAGCACCATGATTTGTATGCTCATATTCGTCTGGAAAAGGGAGAGCGTTCGGAACTGGCAAATCTGGCGAATGAATTATTGTAAGTGTTTATTTGGGTATAAATTTTTGCTGGTAACTTTTGATTGATATTGGCAGTTCATAGTTGGAATCATGCCAAGTTAATAAGATCTATTAACTATCAAGGACGCAAATTATCACTTATAATTGTATCACTAAGGTTCAAAATTAAATCTCAATCAGCTTGTTTCTAATGGCATAAGCAAGCAGTGCTACGGTATTTTTGCAATTGGTCTTGGCCATCAGATTGGATTTATGTCCTACAATTGTTCGTTCACTTACAAACATGCGATCAGCAATTTCTTTGTTGCTTAGTCCCTCAGCCAACAGCTCCAGCACTTCCAGCTCGCGTGGAGTGATATTAATCTCTTCCTGTGGTTTTTCTTCCTTCGATACAGCCTTTGTAAAATAGTCCCAGAGTTCTTCACTGTAATATGTTTTGCCATTGTAAACAGCCTGCAAAGCCCTGTCAAGTACTTCTTTGCTGATGTTTTTGATCAAAAATCCTTTAACGCCGGCCTCCATCATGCTTTGGATGTAGGCGTCTTCTTTGAACATGGTGAGTGCAATTATCTTTAGTTCCGGTTTACGTTCCATGGCTGCTTTTGTTGCCTCAATCCCATTCATATTGGGCATCTCTATATCCATGAGCACCAAATCAGTTTCTACGTCCTCGATGAGCTTTAAAAATTCCAGCCCGTCACCGGCTTCTCCTACCACCCTGGCATATCCAAGCTTGTTGATTACCATGCGTAACCCACCACGAAAAATTTCGTGATCGTCAACAATAATGATACGAATAACAGGATCCATTTGGCTTCTGTTTATTTTTTCACAACAAAGATAGGGGTAATTTAAGAATTAAAGATACCAACGTAAATGTTTCGCCTATTTTACTTGTTCTGCATCCAAATTAATCAATATTTCGATGCCAGGCCTGGTATTTCTGAACGAAAAACTGCCTTTTAGTGAGCGAACCCTGCTGATGATATTCTTTAATCCAAGTGTATTATCCGTTTTATCCAATGCCTCATCCAGTTCAAAACCAATGCCATCATCGTGATAGCTCAACCTTATGCGTGAAGCTTCCTGCAGTAATTCGATATGCACTTGCTGTGCCTGTGCATGTTTGATGGTGTTGTTGATCAACTCCGTTATGATGCGGTAAAGAGTGAGTTCAATGGTAGAACCCAATCTGGAAGATAAATTAATGTGTCGAAAATTTATCTCCAACAATTTGGTTGCATTTATCGACTGACAAAAATTCTCCAGCGACCGGATCAGGCCATAATCTGTTATTATTTTTGGCGTAATATTATTGGCAATATTGCGGGCGCTACTCACGGCTTCATCGATCAATTTATTGATATATTGAATGTTAGCATCATGATCTGCTTTTTTTTCGTTGTGCTCCAGCTCGTTCACATACAGCTTGATGGTCGAAAGCAATGGCCCTAAACCGTCATGAATTTCACGTGCAAAGCGGCTACGTTCATTTTCTTCGGTTTCTATTGTGGCTATCAGCACACGCTTTTCCAGCTCTTTACGTGCGGAGATATTCCTGGCAACACAGGTGATGCAGGGTTTTTCGTCAATCTCGATCAACCTGCAACTCATCTCCATCGGAATACGTTTGCCTTTAGCTGAAAGCAGCTCGGTTTCAAATATGTGCACCTTGTTCTGCCTTATTTCGTTCAGATGATCCAGCACTCCTTCCGAATGAGGGCCTGCCTTGAGTGAGGCAAAACTTCTACAAAGCAGAACTTCCCTGGAATACTCCAGCCGTTCGCAAGCAGCCTGATTCACTTCGAGTATCTGACCATTAGTGTCAATCACAAAAATCTGATCCGAACTGGTATTGAAAAGCATTTGATACCGGTGGTTGATGCTTAGTCTTGTGCGCTCGGCTTTGGAAAGTCGTTTCAGGATGTTACGTATTAATAAGGTGCCACTCAGCATCAACAACGAAACCATAAAACCTGCTACTGGTGGTACTTTTGTGCCCACTGCCAGATCCGAAATCCCTTCAATGGCCAGCAATTGAAAGAGATTTTCCAATGCCATCAGGATCATGGCAGCAGCTATCATCCACCAGGCTACCCGGTGTTTGGAAATATTCACATAATTCATCACCACGGCAAAAGTGACCAGCCGCAGGATAAAAGATGCACTGATAAAAACTATCTCGCCAATCATCACAAAAGTACTTCTTCTTTATCCAGCACTTTTAGTGCCTCCCTGAGGATATTGTCGATTTCCCTATAAACAGGATAAAAACCAGCTTCGTCGTAAATGTGGCGTCCCACATAGGCCTGGAATAATATCCCTGTTTTTTGACGCGCTGCCTGTTTTTCCTTGTCTGTTCCGTTTACACCCTTCTCAGAGGCAAAAGCGACAAGCTCGTTGTAAATTTTATCCGTAAGCCTGAATTGTTCGACAAAGGCTTCTGGCGAACCATATTGGTTAAGCTCGGGGCGATGCGTATCGGCATATTCAAAAGCGAACTGAAATAGTAATCCGCTATTTGCCAGTCTGTTATAATAGATCAGACTGCTATCTGCTTCAAGGGGAACATACACATCCGGCATGATACCACCACCTCCATATACAATTTTGCCTTTTGGCGTAGTATATTTAAGTGAATCAGCAAAATGGATACTATCGGGATGCATCAACTCACCATTTTCGTAGCGTTCAAAAGCTTCGTGATGATATTCCATTTTATCCCCATTATAAGGTTTTTGAATAGAGCGGCCTGTTGGTGTATAATACCTGGCAACAGTGAGACGCACTGCCGAGCCATCCGGAAGCGGCAATTGTTCCTGCACCAATCCTTTGCCAAAAGACCGTCGTCCTACGATAATACCTCTGTCGTTGTCTTGAAGTGCTCCGGCAACAATCTCGCTTGCACTGGCTGAACCTTCGTCAATCAACACAGCTACCGGAAAATCGTGTAACAAGCCTTTTTTTGTTGCAAAGGCAAAAGACCGGGGTCTGTTTTTACCTTCCGTATAAACAATCAACTTGCCATCCGTCAGAAACTCATCCGTCAGATCTCTGGCTGCACTCAAAAATCCACCGGTATTTCCCCTCAAATCAAGCACTAGTTGTTGCATACCTTGCTCAAGCAGCTTTACAACAGCACCCATAAACTCTTCGTGTGTGGTGGCACTGAACTTGTTCAACCTGATAAAGCCGGTTTTCGCATCCAACATATAGGCGATATCCAGGCTAAAGGTTGGAATAACATCACGCGTTATGGTAAAGTCAATTAAACCTTCGATACCTCTTCGCAGCACTTTTATCCTCACTTTTGTTCCCTTGTCACCTTTAAGTTTGCGCATGGCATCGCGGTTAGTCACTTCAACTCCAGCGACCAGTGTATCTTCGATAAAAATTATACGATCACCAGCCATGATGCCTACCTTTTCGGATGGGCCTCCTATGAGCGGACTGATCACCGTTATGGTATCTTTTTCGATCCGAAAAGAAACGCCAATACCTTCAAACTTTCCCAAAAGCGGATCATTCATTTCATGGAACTCCTCTGCAGTGATAAAATCGCTATGCGGATCAAGCTTTTCGATCATAGCAGCAATAGCCTCGTTTTCAAGGGTTTTTCTATTTACTTCATCCACATAATCACTTTCGATATAACTTAGGATATTGTCGAGCTTACTGTTGCTGTGTCCTGAAATGCGGAGCATTTGATGCGGATTGTTATCAATAGTAAGTCGCATGCCCAGCCAGATGCCACCAGCCAGCAAGAGCGAAAATATCAGTGGAAGATAAATAATGGGTCTCTTTATCATAACTAAAACGAATATCAAATTTGAATCACAAAATTAGCCTTATTTCCTCAGCTGAACTAACGCGCGAAGAACCACAATGTTTCAGATCCTGACTAAAAGCAATGACAGAAGCCTGAACAGAAAAAAGAATATGTGCTATATTTGCCGGATTAAGCAGCTGGTGGTCCGATTATTTTCCTCCCGTAAGTGGTGAAGGCAACAATGATAAAACATTCGGATTCAGCAGATTTACATTCGAAATCAATTGCAATAACTAAGTCAATACACTATGAAAATTCTGGTTTTAATTGGTAATGTGCCCGACACAACCACCAAAATCAAATTCAATGCCGACAATACGGCAATGGATGCCAGCGGTGTGCAGTGGATTATCAATCCCTGGGACGAACTGGCCCTCACACGCGCCATGGAACTCAAAGAAGCAAACCCTGCAGCTGTCGAAAAAATTGTAGTTGCCAATGTTGGCCGAAGCGAAACAGAAGCCACTCTGCGCAAAGCACTTGCTGTTGGTGCCGATGAAGCTATTCGCATCGACGCTGATCCGCTTGATGCATTTTATGTTGCCAAACAACTGGCTGCAGTAGCTGCTGATTACGACCTTATCCTCGCCGGCATCGAAAATGCTGATTATAATGGCACTGCTGTAGGTGGTATGTTGGCCGAAATGCTCAACAGGAAGTCTGTATCCGCTGTATCAGGCATTGATTTGGATGGAGATCTGCTTATAATCAGCAGAGAAATTGATGGTGGTTCACAGCAAATTAATATGTCGCTTCCACTGCTTGCCGTAGTGCAGAAAGGTATCGCCAAAGAACCTCGTATTCCTGCAATGCGTGGCATAATGATGGCCCGTAAAAAACCACTGAATGTGATTGCAGCAGTGGATGCTGAAGCTTTAACTGCTTTTGAACATTTTGAACTTCCCCCGGCAAAAGCTGCCTGTAAAATGGTGGATGAAGATCAGGCTGCCAGTCTCATCAATTTGCTGCACGAAGAAGCTAAAGTATTGTAAAACCTTAAAAATCAGAATAATGTCAGTACTTGTATATATAGAAAACTGGGACGGAAAACTCAAGAAACTCAGCTATGAACTGGCTTCTTATGGTGCACAACTGGCCGAAAAACTACAACTTCCCGTAAAAGCTGTTTCGCTTGGAAAAGCGGACGAAGCCACCTTAAAAACTTTGGGAAAATACGGCATCACTGAAGTGCTTTCCGATACCAATGAAGCTTACAACACCCTCGACAACAGTGCTATCGCCAAGGCACTTTTTGCCGCTGCCGAAAAAACTGCCGCTACCATTGTGGTGATGGCAAACAATAACCTGGGTAAAGCTGTTTCACCCCGTTTGGCTGTAAAAATGAAGGCAGGACTAGTTTCTGCTGTTCAGGGCCTGCCGATCAGCACCGAGCCTTTCGTAGTTAAAAAAATGGTTTTCACCAGCAAAGCTTTTGCAAATATCACAATCAAATCAGCGAATAAAATCCTAACACTCGCACCAAATTCTTTTGGCCTGAAAGAGAAAAACACAGAAGCCGAAATTACAGCCTTTGATACCGGACTTTCTGCCGAAGACTTTGAAACAACTGTCATAAGCACAAACAAAGTAACCGGAAAAGTCTTGCTGCAGGATGCCGAAATCGTTGTATCGGGTGGTCGCGGCATGAAAGCTGCCGACAACTGGGGACAGTTAGAAGAACTGGCCGAAATACTGGGAGCTGGCACAGCCTGTTCTCGTCCTGTTTCGGATGAAGGCTGGCGCCCGCATAACGAACATGTAGGGCAAACCGGAAAAATTATTGCACCTAATCTTTATTTCGCTTTCGGTATTTCAGGTGCTATCCAGCATCTTGGTGGGGTGAGTTCATCCAAAGTGATTGTGGCTGTGAATAAAGACCCCGAAGCTCCTATCTTCGAGGCTGCCGACTATGGCATCGTGGGTGATGTGTTCAAGGTATTGCCACAGTTTATCCAGGCTGTTAAAGAACTGAAGGCCTGATATACTGTGATAAAGTTCTAAAAGCCGGAGTACCATTACTTCGGCTTTTTTGTTCTCGCTTTTCTGAAAAAATAGAATTATTTTTGTTTTAATGTTGGAATATAACTTAAGCATTGGTTGTTTTGTTACATCAGAAGATGATTTGCTAAATACGATCAAAAAAATGAATATCCAAACTGAAAAATTAGACCTAATTGAATGGATTTCAAGACTAAACGACTCCACAATAATTCATAAACAGAGGCAAATAAAAGAAGATTATTCTCAGTCTGCAGACTGGTGGAAACACTTAAATAAGGAAGAAAAAGAATCAATCGACTGTGGTCTTAAGGATTTTGAAGAAGCTAACATTCATTCTCACAAAGAATCATGTAAGCTTTATGAATAATACCTATAAAGTTTTTTGGTCAGAAGAAGCAATTTCTAACTTAAAAGGGGTGAATGATTATCTTGAAAATCATTGGACTAAAAAAGAAATCATAAAGTTTGCACAATTACTTGATAAACAGCTAAGACGAATTGAAAAAAATCCACGCTTATTTGCAAAAAGAGCAATCAAACGGCATGAGAAAAGCTGTGTTAACTAAACAGCCTACACTTTTTACAGTTTGTTTGGTGAAGAAATCAGAATAATTACGTTATTAATAGCAGATAGAACCCAACTAATTTGATGAAATGGAGTAAGAAAAAATAACTCATTCCCATGAAAAAACTCAGCTGGATCTTACTTTTTCACTTTTTCTCACTCACTACGCAGGCACAATACTACCTCAGTGGTGAAGATCCGGCTTCTGTCCGCTGGAAACAAATCCAGACCGAACAATTCCGAATCATTTTTCCACACGAAAATGAATCCCAGGCACAACAACTGGCTTCATTGCTCGAAAAAACCTATGCCGCCAGTCGCCTCGACCTGATGAGTCCTGCCGTAAAATCCGACCTTATTCTTCACACCCGCTCCACCATTTCCAATGCTTCAGTAGCGTGGGCACCCCGCCGCCTCGATTTCTATAACACGCCTCCACAGGACGGCTATGCCCAGGACTGGTTCAAACAACTTGCTGCACACGAATTGCGCCATGTGGCACAGCTTCAAAAATTAGCTGCCGGAACAACAGGCAAAGTCTTAAATATAGTACTGGGACAGCAGGCCATCGCAGCTTTGTTGGGAGTTTTTGTGCCACTTTGGTTCATGGAAGGGGATGCTGTTGTCAACGAAACCATGCTCAGCCATTCCGGACGCGGCCGCGATGGGATTTTCCTGGCCAAACTCAAAGCACAGCTGATGCAGAAAGGCTATTATGTTTACGACAAAGCTTATTTTGGCTCTTACAAAGATTTTACACCTGATATTTATGAGCTTGGCTATTATCTTACGGCACACAACAAAGTAAAATACGGTCCGGCACTTTGGGAAAATGCTTTGAAACGAACAACCGATAATCCCTGGGCACTTACTCCCTTTAGCGCCGGTATTAAAAAAATAGCCGGCCAGGGAAAAAACAGATTGTATCAGGAAACCATGTTCGACCTCTACGAACAATGGCAGCATGACAAAGACACACTTGGCACACCTGCCGAAATAATTAGCCCCCAACACAAAGCCTACACCAGTTACCGCTTTCCGCAAATGCTGCCTGATGGAAGTATCCTTGCACTCAGAACTGCCATCAACGATTTAAGCCGATTGGTAAAAATTGAACCCAAGGGCAAAACGACAAAATGGAAGCTTCCGGGAGCCATTTATCAACAATCACTTTCGGTTGGGAAATCAAAAGTGGTGTGGGCTGAGCTGCAGCCGGATATGCGCTGGCCGAATCAAAGTTATGCCGTAATAAAAATTGCTGACTCAGAAACAGGTGTAACCAAACAACTCACACGCAGAAGTAAATACTTCGCACCGGCCATCAGCTCCAACGACAGCCTGATAGCAGCCATCCAACAAGAAACTTCCGGGAAGTCGGGTTTGGTAATTCTCAGTGCAGAAAATGGTTCGATACTGGATCAAATTTCCATCGAAAATTACTTCCTCTCCCTTCCCAAATGGCATCCCAACGGAAAAGCTGTAATATTGATTGCAACAGGCGAGCAAGGCAAAGCACTATTTCAGTTTGATCTGCAAACCAGGCAATGGCACCAATTAAGTCCTTTTACTTATACGGATATACTATTGACAGATGTTACCGTTGATCAGATTCTTTTCAGTGGTTCATTCGATGAAAGCAGCCAGATTTTTGCTCTCAGCTTTACCGATAAAAAACTCTATCAACTTACACAGCTTGATTTTGCCGCTGCCGATGCCGTGTGGGATCATCAAAACAATGCCCTCATCTTGGCTAACTATCAGGCCGATGGATTCAGGCTGGAAAGGATTAATAAACAAGACCTCCTCATGCAGCCTGTAGAATGGCCCTTGAAAGGAAGTTTTAAGATCGCTGACGAACTGAGCCTCATGCGCGGCCTGCTGATTGATACCATTCCCATTACAGATGCCGGTCTTCCGGTAAAAAAATACAGCAAGGCTGCAAACCTTTTTAATTTGCACAGCTGGTCGCCTGTTTTTATTGATGTGGATAACATCAGCCTGAAACCGGGTATCAGCCTTTTTTCACAGAACAGCCTCAGCACCCTGGTGGCCGAAGCAGGCTATAGCTTCGACCTGAACGAACAAACCGGAAAAACCAGTCTGGGATTGCAATACAGGGGCTGGTATCCGGTTGTGGATTTTGATTTCAGCCATGGGCTGCGCAGAGATATTGCTCAGCATCCTGAAAGTGGAAAGCTGGTTGACCTGAAATGGAACGAAACAACAGCCCGGCTGGGCTTAAGCCTTCCCCTGAATTTTACACACGATAAATACTTGCGGGGTGTTCAGCCTTTTGCCGGCTGGGAACAACTTTACCGCAAAATGGATCCAGACATCGAACTGCAATTCAAGGATAATGATTTTAGTCTGCTCAACCTGCAAGTCTTTGCCTATAACCAGCTACGACAATCCAAACGCGATATCTATCCTCGCTGGGGGCAACAACTACAGCTTATCTTTCAGCACTCCATGTTCGATAACATACTTAATCAACAATTTGCTATGAGTGCCAGCCTTTACTTTCCAGGCATTCTTCCGCATCATGGCTTGCGACTTTATGCTGCCCGGCAGTTGAAGCATGCAAACAGCTATAACTTCAGCCGAATCATAAGGTATCCAAGGGGCTATACTAATCTTTTTCCTTCAGATGCTTTCGTTGCAATGCTTGATTATACCCTTCCTGTTTTTTATCCTGATTTGGTGCTGCCAAACTTTTTCTTTTTGCAAAGAGTAAGGGCGACACTCTTCGCCGATTATATGCATTCCACCGGTTTTCATACAAATGAACTGTCAAGTGCCGGCATCGAACTCTACACCGACTGGCATTTCTTCAACCTGCCTGCCCCTGTCGTTCTGGGAGGGCGGGTCACTCAGGCCTTCTATACACACGAAACCGTGGTCGAATTCCTTTTTGGCATTAATATTTCGGCACTATATTAAAGAGCTGTTAGCTGTTAGCTTTTGGCTTTTAGTAGCTTGAGGTTGTGGGGCAATGAATCCTTAAATCCGGTACGTGCTGCTTACTGCGGCATGATTCAACAGGGCTGCCTTACTGCAGTCCGTAGAGCAGGCTCACCACAAGTACTCAGTATAAGCCAATCGATCACCTCCAAACCCACTAAAACAATTAACCCTTAAAACCAAAAACCGTACGCCATCGCACAAAATTGTTCGGTTTCAACACAGCTTCTATGCTTGAAATATGTACAATATATCAATGTAATATACTGGTAAATAATATATTACAAACTTTGGCACGACATTAGTATTAGTGGGATTCAGAAACAGAAATTAAAGAACAAAAAAAATAGAACACCATGAAAACTTTAAACAACCTCATCACAATCGCACTGTGCCTCATGATAAGCTTTAGCAGTTTTGCAACAAGTTTTGGACAGCAGGATGAAGAATACATCAACGACATCCCTTTTAACACAAAAGCCATTTTCGACAGCATTCAAAACGATCAGGATATTGATCCTGCTTTCACTCTCCGGGACGAAGCTTATATCAACGATATCCCTTTCGATACCGAAAAAATTGCTGCACAATATCTTAGCGATTCAGCTATGAAGATAAACTTTGAACTTCCGGAAGAAGAAACCATCAATGATATCCCTTTCAATACGCTGTATATCATGAGTAATGTGCTCTACCGCGAATACGACCGATTGCCGGTTACCTTTATCAGCAGTAGAAAATAGACCTAAAGCAATTGATCTTCGGGCAGGAATTTGACCAGATTCCTGCCTTTTTCGTTTATAAATATATGTTGTTTGGGAAATTTCTTTCCAATAACTGTTGGCATCGCTTTGAACCCTCTCCGGGTTCAGGATTAAGTTTACATAAATCTAAATCCTTACATTTGCTATAAAATTTGTAATAAAATGAAAGCGATAGTTCCCTTATTATTTCTTCTATTCTTCAGCATCGCAACCAAAGCACAGGTACAGTTTGAAGATCCAGTAAACCTCTCGGACGAATACGGACCCTCGCGCGATCATGCCATGACCAATATCAACGAAAAATACTACCTTGTTTGGGACCAATGGGGCGATTTGATGTTTCGTAAAAGTCAGGATGCCGGGCTAAGTTGGGGTGGCAAAATTACGCTTTATACCAGCTTGGATTATGGTGCCAGTTATCCTGTTATTGCCGCCTCCAACGGCAATGTATTTGTGTTTTATTACCGAAATACAACAGGCAAAAGTCAGATTTTCATGATCAAATCTACTGATGATGGTCAAAGTTTTGGCAACGAGATTCAACTGAGCAACGCCATCAATGGTGCACAGGTGCCACAGATCGCCATCGCAGGCGACACGCTGGTGCTGGCCTTTGAAGATCGCGACAGCGATTACGACTATCAGATTTTTGTGATGACCTCTATCGATGCCGGCGAAAATTGGTCGGCTCCAGTTAATGTTTCCAATACCACTTCAGGTGCCCGCTGGTGCAATGTTGCTTTGCATAACGATAATATTTTCACCTTTTGGAACGACCAGACAGGCCCGGATTATGATGATCTTGATGTGTTTTTCAGTAAATCAACCGACTTCGGACAAAACTGGAGCAGCCCCCAAAACATCAGCAACAATCAGGCTTATAATGCCCGTCTGCAAACCAAAGTGATCAACAACAGCATCTACACCCTGTCCTCTTCCAAAATTGACGGACTGCAAACCGATATCATCCTCTTCCGCTCGGATGATCTGGGCGATACATGGCAAACACCATTCAACCTTTCCGACAACAGCGGTCCTTCGGAGCGGCCTTTTCTGTGGGTTACAGATGAAAACCCGGCTCAACACCGCATTTACGCTGTTTGGAGCGATGGCAGCTACAGTGGAAACGATAAAGCTTACCTGAAATATTCCATCGATAACGGACAAAACTGGTCTGATATACTTCCCTTCTCACAAAACACCGAAGATGCTTCCTGGCCGCAAATCATGGGATTCCATGATCTGGGAACAGATAGACTCTTTATGAGTTATTTTAGGCCGCTTGATGGAACCTTCGACTACGAAATTTATGGCGTTCGCGCTTTAAACCTGCTTGAAGAAAACATTCAGTTAAGCGGACAAATCACAGACCTTCAGGAAAATGGTTTGTCAAACGCCATGATAGTGCTGAATGGCATCAACTATTCCACTAATGAATCAGGTTATTTTAGTTTGGAATTGATACCAGGCACCTATAACCTACAGGCTCACGCACCGGATTTTCTCAGTTATTACGAAAATGGATTGGAACTTACATCCGACACCGAAATCACTATCCCACTCGAAGCCATGCTTTTTCCTCCCCTCAACCTCAGCGGTCAGGAATCTGGTTCTGTGGTCGAATTGAATTGGGATGCCCCGGCCAGCCAGGGTGAATGGCTGCATTGGGATGATGGCAGCAACAGCGATGCCGTTGGAGGCGAAAACATCTCCATGTTTGATGCAGCAATCCGTTTTACACCGGCCGATCTGCAAGCCTACGACGGACAGTTTGTTTCGCGTGTGGCTGCCTTTTTTACTGCTGTTGATGCCGAATTCAGCATCCGGGTGTGGCAGGGTGGCAGCCAGACCTATGCCGGAAACCTGCTGATTGACCAACCAATACCAAATCCACTTGCTGGCGAATGGAACGAAATTGAATTGGACAATCCCGTGCAAATTGACGCTGATCAGGAGCTTTGGATAGGCTATCGGGTGAATAATACAGGAGGCGGATATCCAGCCGGAACAGATAATGGCCCGGCCATTCCTTTCAAAGGTGATATGCTGCTTTATGGCCCCGATTGGGTGAGCATGTCAGATAATTTTGGATGGAATATTAACTGGAATATTCAGGCTTTGGTAGTTTCGGATGGAGGTGAAGGGCAAACCCTCCAAAAACTCACCGACAAGCTCCCGACTAATGCCGGTGATCCGCAAAAAATAAAAACAAACACCACAGCAAAATCCTTCAGATTCACTTTCGACGGCTTCAAAATCTATCGCAACGAAAGCCTGATCGGCGAAACCAATAGTGATGAAATGAGTTTTACGGACGAAAATCCGGAATTGATCAATACCTATTATGCCACTGCCTTCCGCGACAGTTATGAGTCGGTTGCTTCTAATGAAGTGGATATCGTGATTACTTCACTCGAAGAGCAAACCGTACAATCCCTTTTGATGATTAGTCCAAACCCCGCAAACAATAATTTCAGCGTGCAATTCAAACTCAATCGTCCTGACATAATTGAGCTGCAAATTTTCGATCAGAACGGGAAACTGTTGAGCAGAAAAAGCCATTCGCTCCAAGCCGGAAATCATACCATTAGGCTGAACAGAAATCAGTTGAATCTTACTGAAAAATCAAGCTTACTGATGATTCGTCTCGATGGCGTACATCACCAGTTTAGCAATAAATTACTGCTCAACTAAGGCGTAAATAGCATCATGGAAAAACTCTCGGTCTCCATCATCACCCTCAACGAAGAAAAAAATATCCGGCGCTGTCTGGAATCTGTTGTCGGGATAGCGGATGAAATAGTGGTTGTAGATTCCTTTTCGAACGACCAAACCGAAGCCATCTGTCGGGAGTTTGACGTACGATTTATCACCCATGCATTTGAGGGTCATATCGAACAAAAAAGCAGGGCGATGGAGCTCTGTCAATACGATCATATACTTTCGCTGGATGCCGATGAAGCCTTATCGGATAAACTAAGACAATCCATCCTGCATGAAAAGGAAAATGGATTTCAGGCAAAGGTTTACCGGATGAACCGGCTCACAAATTACTGTGGCAGCTGGATCCGGCATTCTGGCTGGTATCCCGATCGTAAAATCAGGCTGATTCACCGAAACTATGGCTATTGGGGCGGTGCCAACCCACACGACCAGCTGATTCCTGTGCCGCAGGTAAAAGTGAAACAGCTGAAAGGTGATTTGTTTCACTATTCTTATTACACCACAGAAGATCACTACAAGCAGGTGGAATATTTTACAACAATAGGTGCAGATTCTTATTATAAACAAGGCAGAAAAGCTCCGCTTACAAAAGTTTATCTGGCTCCGCTTGGAAAGTTTATCCGAGATTATTTCTTCAACCTGGGTTTTCTCGATGGGCGAGCCGGTTGGCAGGTGTGTTCCATCT
>OFEK01001227.1_pt1:0-12500 | contig 18378 bp, 15 predicted proteins | sample 1521131 | NCBI WGS metagenome assembly OFEK01 (sample SAMN05720209, study PRJEB24109) | activated sludge metagenome | isolation source: Anaerobic digester | place: China | collected 2015-12-16
TTTGTGTAGGTTGAATTTTTTGTTGTATAATATCTGTTTTTTTGTAATTTTGTTCAAATTTTTATGTCGGAAGTTGAATTTCCGCATATTGTTTCCGGCATAAGTTAATATAGTTTCATCTACAACATATCTAATGTGATATGCGAACAAAATTGCCATTTAAGATAAATATCTGGATGTGTAATAAATTGTTCACATTATCAACTTCAATTACATGATACTATGAATTAAAAACTGTAAAAGGAGGTGAAAACGATAACAAAAAAACTAATAAAGCTGACATTAGCACTTGCATTCATCTTAATATGCATTGGAACAGTATCAGCAGCAACTGCCGATGAAAACATCACCATATCAGATACTCCTGTTCTAGAAACTGAAGAAACCCTACAGGAGGTTAGTATCAGTGGTAAAGTGGAGAAGTGTTCCGATGGAAACCCATTCCCCGGAGTAACGGTAACCACTACCAGTAGCGGAGAAACCATTTCAACCACTACCAACACCGCCGGTACATATTCTCTGAAATTTAAAAGCAGTTCAACCAATTTCCAAGTAACCGCCAGTGCACCAGGACACCAACCATCCACTCAAGAAGTAACTGTACTTCCTGGAGAAGATAATAACTACCAGCAAACAGCCAACTTCAAATTAGGTATGGACACAGTCTACGTCGCCACAACAGGAAGTGATGCAACTGGAGATGGTACCGACGCTAACCCTTACCGAACCATCGCAAAAGGAATAACCGAAGCAAACCCTGATGGTACAGTAAATGTTGCTGATGGAACATATCAGGAACACCTTATCCTCGATAAGAATGTTAACCTGGTAGGAACCAGTCAAACCGGAACCATCATTGATGGAACCAGTAACGGACGACCCGTAACCATTCATGGAGGGGTCACTGCAACAATGAGTTTTTTCACCATACAAAATGGAAGAGTAACCGGTTCTGAGGCTTATGGTGGTGGAATCTACAACAATGGTAATCTGACCCTCAACAACTGCACAGTAAAGGCCAACCAAGCCAACCCAACCACTTTCTATGGATCCAGTTACGGAGGAGGAATCTACAACGCTGGGATCATGACCATCAAAGGTAGTACGGTTGAATACAACTATGCTACCGGTTACTATGCCTATGGTGGAGGAATCAATAACTGGGGGACCATGACTATTGAAGACAGCACCGTACAGTATAATAACGCTATGAGTTCTTCTGATGAAGCGCTTGGTGGTGGAATCTACAACGAAGACACACTTACCATCATTAACAGCAACATAAGAGGGAATACAGCATGGAGCACCTATCCAGATGACGCATATGGTGGTGGTATCTACAACTACGGGACCTTAATTATGGATAACACAAACATGGAAGGTAACATAGCACGTGGATACTACGCTGTAGGTGGAGGCATCTACAACTTCTATGGTAACATGGAAATCAGTAACAGTAACATCAATAAAAATGAGGCTCAAGCAAGCGGGTCCTCATGTTACGGTGGTGGAATCTACCTTAATGGTGGTAGTTTAACCTTAACCAACAGTAACATCAACCAAAACACAGTAACCGGACCATCAGGATATTCCGCTGAAGGTGGTGGAATCTACAACTCTGGAGCCAACATGAACATCACTGGTGGGAGTGTAAGTTCCAACCGGGTTAACGGAGGAGATGCCAAGGGTGGTGGAATCAGTATCAGTTGGGGTTATCATAATACAGTGGCCATAAATGGTTGCACAATCCAGGATAACGCGATCTACAGTACTTCTACTTCTAATGGAGGTGGAATTTACTACCATGCCGGCCCTGGTTACAACACCGCCACTATGGCCATTACCGACTCAACCATCAAAGGCAACACCGCCACTAATGGTGGTGGAATCTACAATGCCCAGAGTACTATGACCATCACCGGGTCCACTATTCAGGAAAATAATGCGATTGTTGGTGCCGGGATCTGGAGTTCTGGAACCACTACTATCTCTGATTCAACAATCACTGGTAACATCGCATCTATCCAGGGTGGTGGAATCGACCACAGGGGTGGTACTTTGACGGTCACGGAAACAGACATAACCCACAACACTGCTACTAGTTACGGTGGTGGGATCTCAAATGATGGTACTTTAAACATCCAAAACTCAGCCATCAATGACAACACTGCCATGTTTGGTGGTGGAATCTACAACATCGACCGGGAAGTGGTTCTTGACAACACCGAATTACTACGAAACACCGCAACTGGTGGTGGCGTTAACGGAGCACGCGGAGGGGCCATTTTCAACTATAACGGTGCAGTGACCATCGATAACAGCATGATCAATGACAACACCGCAAATGCCCTCTCAACAGACAGTTATGGTGGAGGAATCTACACTCGTGGTGGCAGTTTAACAGTAACCAACAGCAACATCAATCACAACACCGCAACTGCCGTTAGTAATGTATACGGTGGAGGAATCTACACCTACGATACTACGGTGACCATGAACTTCAACCGCATAGTGGGTAATTCCCCTAAAGCCATCTACCATTCCCTTGACTCACAATACGGGACTGTGAATGCCGAGTACAACTGGTGGGGATCCAATTATGATGCCATAACCAGTTACTTTGGTAGTGTAGATATCTGGCCATGGTTATACATGACCTTCCAGGCTGATCCAACCACTATCCAGCAGGGTGATACTTCAACCCTAACTGCTAACTTCAACAATGCCTGGGATGGAGAAAATCCGGTGACACCTTTCGATCCAGTAATTGGACATTTACCGGATGGAACACTAGTGACTTTCACCACAGATCTTGGTCAGGTGGGCAGTCAAACTGTGGATAAACCAACAGTGAATGGTGTGGCTACCGCTACATTAACTGGAACCGAATCCGGTCTTGCCAACCTATCTGCTACGCTGGATGATGAAACCTTAACCCTTAACGTGGAGGTTGAAAATGATCCGTGTGCCAATGTGACCATCACTAAGACTGGTAATGGTCCTTTAAATGTGGGAGATACTGGTACTTTTACCGTTTCTCTGCATAACAATGGACCTGATGCTGCTCATAACGTGGCAGTTACCGATATAGATGTTCCAACTGGTTGGACTGTGACTCCTTCTGTGGGATCATGGGACTCCAACACCAATACCTGGAATGTGGGAACACTCAATAACGGTGCCGATGCAACCCTAACCATCAGTGGACTAATTAACACTGCAATGGCAGGAACTACCATCACCAACACTGTTACTGAAACTCAGGATGAAATGAACCAGGAAACACAAACCGCAACAGCTAGTATCACAGTTAATCCTGTAACCTCTAAGGCTGATCTGTACATCAACAGTTGGTCCAGTAAAAATAACCCCACTGTGGGTGAAATATACACTATTACCTTTAAATTAGGTAATAGGGGACCTGACACTGCAGAAAACGTGGTATTTACATTGCCACTGCCTGATGGTGTGGAGTTTGTTGATGTAAATGTGGATCAGGGAACAACCAGCTACGATCCCGCTACCCGGACCATTACTTGGACCTTGGGTGATGTGGTTGTTGGAGATCCCTATGCCTGGGTTCGTGTTAGAGCCATGAATGGGGGAAGTTTTATCTTCAGACCTATTCTCACTACCGACACTTACGACCCTAACATTGAAAGCAACATCCAAGCGTTGAATGTGAATGTTCAGGCAGCCGGTGGTTCATCTGAAACTGTGCATGCTCAGACTGTGGGGATGCAGAAAACCGGAACACCACTCATTGGAATGGTTCTTGCTGTTCTAATGGTGCTGGGAGGATTAATCTCTACCAAAAGACACTAAAAAAACCCCTTTCTTTTTTTTCTATTTTTTTTTATTTCCAAGCTGATTCATTTTTACCTTTTGAAATCTATTTAAATCCTTTTTCAATCTTTATGTTTTTAACTAAAAAATATGAGAATTATTATTATTGGGCAAAAACTCCCCCTAATTTAATTATATTATTTTCTTTTTCAGGATTTATCTATAAAAATTTTGGAGTATTACATCAGTCCCTTGAATTTCCACTTGAATAATAGAAAAATACGCCGTTATACTAAAGATTTAATATAAATTATAAAAATTGATAATTATAAATTGTATTAAATGTGCCACCTTTAAGACTCTTTTTGATATAAAAAATATTTAATAATTATTAATTAATTATTAGAATAAATGAGTCAATCATCAATGCAATATAGTCTCGGAGATGAAAAAGGAGTTAAGGAATTGAGTGAGGTTTAGGGAGTTATTTTTGTTTTAATTGGAATATTTAATTAAGTTTTTATATTACTTTAATCAATCTAGTTTTAAATTAGTTTTTAAAAGTGAGTTTATGGGGTATGAAAATAAAACCATCGAAGTTATAGAGCAATTAAAAAATAAACGATGGCAAACAAGATATAATGCCTTAAGATCTTTAATAAATCTTAGAGATTGTTCAGCATTAGAAATTGTAAAAAAATTGTTAAATGAAGATGAAAATGCACATGTACGAGAAATAGCTGTTGAATATCTTAAATTGAATGATTCGTTTCCCCTAAAACCAGTAAATGCTCAAAACGTAAATCTATACAGTTTTCCAATCAAAAATTTTCACACCATGATTGGTGTAATAAATGTTACTTCTGATCCAAATTTATCTGAAAATGAGGCAAAAGAAGATATTAAATATAAATTAAAGCAAGAAGCAGCACAATTAGGGGCGAATGCAGTAATCAATATTAATTGCGGAAGAAAATTTTTATTATTTGGACCGTTTAAAGCCAGAGGATATGCAGTCCTTGTAAATGATTCTGCTGAAGAAGTACGAGTAGAAAAGTCAGATAGAGTAATATTACTGGGGATTTTATCTATAATATATGGGTTAGTTTCTATATGGGACTCTTTATTAAACAGTAGATTTAGTCCAATTGGTACCCTTTTTTTAGGTGTTGGTTTAGTAATATTTACTGCCACTATGTTTAAAATCAAACAGTACCACAATGATAAGCTTCATTTAACTATTATAGCTGCTATAATAATATTTATGCTAATTTTAACCTATATACAAATATCTTTATCTAATGTACGCTGGTGGTTATAAATTTATTTAAAAAAGCATTAGAAAACATTAATAACCATATTAATTCCTCGATATCTACAAATAATCCAAATAGATTGGTAATTCATTAATAACTTTTTTCAATGAAATGGATCAAAACTCCCCATCCAACTTATATTTTAACTAAAAATGAGAATTCATATCCTCACGGCTATGGGATCAGATCTAACTCTCCTCCCCCATACACACCGTATGTGCCTCCGGTGTATCCCTACAGTTATTATAAAATCGCTGCAGATGGCAGCTACGCGCTTGTCAAAGGCACTACTACTGGAAACCCAGATGAAATAAAAAACCAGAAAATAAAAGATCTATACAACAAGAAAAAAGCCCTTCAACTAGCAAAAATCGCAGGAATCATTGATGCTTATTTAGATGGATATAATGATTATAAAAGTAAAAAATCACTAGCTATGGTCGAAAAGATCTTGAGCGAAAAAAATCCATATTTTACTGCAGGCGGTGGACCTGATAAAGATCCTTTGCTTATTAAGATTCTTAAAGAATATGGTGATGATAAATTAGATGAAGCAGGAACAGCTATAAATGTTCTTTCGAGGGCTGCTGGCGAACATTATAGTATTGCAGATGCGTTGTTTGTAGAGGGTAATATTCCTTTAGCTTTAAGTCATGTTGCAAAAGGCTCTGCATATCTCATTATGGCTGTTTCAGTTATGCTAAGATTCCCCTTATAACGTCGACTTTACGGGATTTCATGATGATAAAATGTAATTAATTATAAATAATATATTTAAACAATTAAGGAGGTGTTTTTATAAGTCAGTTTGATAAATCTAAAAAACCCCCATTCACCAAAGATGATATTGAACAGTTTAAGGAAAGCAACTTCCAAGAACCATTAAAACTCTATGATAAAATTCTGAAAATAGATCCCACTAATGTTGAAGCATGGTTTGGCAAAGCGATGATTTTAGGAGAACTTGAAAAATACCACGAAGCAATAGAAGCTTATGATAAAACACTGGAAATAGAACCAAAAGATGCTGAAGCGTGGTATAATAAAGGAAATGCATTTATAAAACTTAGCATGTATCAAGAAGCAATAGAAGCTTATGATAAAACACTCGATATAAACCCAAAAGATGCTGAAGCGTGGTATAATAAAGGAAATGCATTTATAAAACTTAGCATGTATCAAGAAGCATTAGAAGCTTATGATAAAACACTCGATATAAACCCAAAAGATGCTAAATCATGGGATAACAAAGGAATTGCTCTTGAAGAACTTGGAAAATACCATGAAGCATTAGAAGCTTATGATAAATCACTGGAAATAGAACCAAAAAGGGCAGAACCATGGAATAACAAAGGAAATGTTCTTGAAGAACTTGGAAAATACCATGAAGCATTAGAAGCTTATGATAAATCACTGGAAATAGAACCAAAAAGGGCAGAACCATGGAATAACAAAGGAAATGTTCTTGAAGAACTTGGAAAATACCATGAAGCATTAGAAGCTTATGATAAATCACTGGAAATAGAACCAAAATCTGAAACATGGTATAATAAAGGAAATGCATTTATAAAACTTGACATGCATCAAGAAGCGCTAAAATGCTATGAAAAAGCAATAAAAATAAATCCAAATGATTCAGATGTATGGTATAATAAAGGAAATATTTTTGGAAATCTTGGTAGATTTCAAGAAGCGCTAAAATGCTATGAAAAAGCAATAGAAATAAATCCAAATTTTATTTCAGCATGGACTAATAGAGGACATGCATTTAAAGATAGTGGAAAGTATCAAGAAGCATTGCAATCTTTCAACAAAGCTTTAGAATTAGATCCTAATTTCGAACCTGCTTTAAAAGCTAAAAAAGAGATTTTGGAAAAGAATAAAGAAGATTAAATTATTGTTTCTTATTTTGGGGTATGGTTCTGTGCAGAAATAGTCAAGCAAAAATAACTGATAATTATTATAATGTTTTTATCATCTAAATTTTTTATTTTGATTCATCAGGGAAGTTTCTAAAAATTTCTTTTTAACACTTTATGAAATGATTCAAAAGTTTTATTTAACATTTGAACCGATTCGAAGAAATTAAATTTATAAAATGTGGGTTTGCTTGTTGATTGATTTTTAAATTTATTTTACAGACATATAGTTAAGTATTTAATCAGGAATAATTTAATTGATAATTATAAATTGTAATAAATGTGCCACCTTTAGAGCTTATTCTGATGTATAAATTAATGGATAATTATTACAAATTTTTTTATATAGAAATCCATTTAACTGAAATGGTTTACTTTTTAAGGGATAATAATCACGTTTATTGCCATTTTGTAATTTTTATACCACTATTTACAAAAAGATAGATTATCAAAATTCTAAATACTATCTAAATAGGATATTAAATATTTAATAATGACTTTAATGTAAGGTGATGAAATGAAATTTTTTAATAAGTTTAAAAATACAGCAAGTTTCATGGAATAATAAAGGAATTAAACTTGAACAGCAAAAAAAATATGACGAAGCATGGGCGCTTTCGATAAGGCTTTACAATTAGATCCGGAACATTCTAATGCATTATTCAATAAAGGAGTAGTTTTTCATGTTACTGACAAGTATCAGATGCTTTGGAGTGTTAAGATAAAGTATTCAAAGATAATCTCGAATTTGAAAATTTTATTTAAGCCAAAGGAGATAACAAATTCTACATTGAAAAATAAACATTTTTTTCATTTTCTTTGAATTAATTTGCATTTATTTTCTCGGCAAATGATTTGGAGGGATTTAATGGGATTTATAAATGAATATAAACAGAAAGAGCTGATTAAAAAGGGAAACAGCTTTTATATAAAGGGTAAATATGAGGAAGCATTAAATTTTTATAATAAAGCCCAAGATTTGGGTCAACTGAATAATTTTAGCGTATGGTATAATAAAGGTCTGGCATTTTGTAGAATTAAGAAATATTTAGATGCCCTAGAATGTTATGATAATGCAATAGAATTAGATTCTAAAGATCCTAAAGTATGGAATAGTAAAGGGGCCACTTATGAGAAACTAGGGCAATATGATAAAGCCATTAAATGTTTTGATAAAGCAATAGAATTTGATTCAAATTTTGATTCTGCATGGAATCTTAAAGGATATACTCTTCAAAAGTTAGGCAAATATGATAGGGCACTTGAATCTTATGATAAGGCATTAGAACTGAACCCTAATCATGAATACACGTGGAATAATAAAGGAAACCTTTATAAAAACCTTGATAGTTATGATAAAGCAATTGATTGTTATAATAAGGCCATAGAATTAAACCCTAATTCTACTGATCCATTATTCAATAAAAGTATTGCTCTTGAATTACTGGATAGATATGAAGAAGCAATTGAATCTATCAATAGAGTTTTAGATATAAATTCTAATTACTTAGAAGCATGGTATTTGAAGGGACTTATTTTAATGTGTCAAGAGAAATATCAGAAAGCCTTAGAATCTTTCAATAAAGCATTGGAATTAGATCCTACTTTTGAACCGGCTTTAAAAGCTAAAAAAGATATTTCAGATGGCAAAATAGAATAAACTAATTTTAAGATTATTTATTCCATCTTAAATTTGAATTAAAAAACCAGAAAATAAAAGATATATACAACAAGAAAAAAGCCCTTCAACTAGCAAAAATCGCAGGAATCATAGATACATATCTTTCGGGGGTGCGGCCAAAAAATCCTAATCCAGATTTAAGGAGTGGAGAGGAACAATATGCAGAACTTCAAAAAAATGGCGGTATTATTAAAATACCCGATGATAAGGATGATGATGACAGATGGGATAAAGTTGCTGAAAAGTTAAAAGAATATGGAAAAATGTTTAAAGAGGGCCTAGCAAAAAGAGACCCCAAAAAAATAATAACCGGTGGAATTGTAGTTGGTTTAGGAGTTGAAATGGTCATATGTGCTTTGACAGAAGCTAACTCTGAAGTAATAAAGGGATTACTAGAAAATGTAAATAAAACCGTTAAATATCTTTATATTACAAAGGCATAGTATCTGGAACTCAAATGAAATAAATTAACATTTAAAATAATGGAAGTGTTTATAATAAGTTTATTCAACAGATCTAATAAAAAATCGCTCATTAAAAAAGCTAACAAACTATTTAATCAAAATAAATATTTAGAAGCATTAGAATGTTATAATGAAATTTTAGAAATCGACCCAGATTATATCGATATATGGTATAACAAGGCTGTGGTTTTAGGTGAGCTTGAGAGATTTCAAGATGCAATAGAAGCCTATGATAAAACCTTAGAATTGAATTCAAACTTTCTCAATGCATGGTATAACAAGGGAAATGCCCTTACAAAACTTGAAAATTATCAGGATGCAATCAAATCTTATAATAATGCCCTAAAAATAGATCCAAACTATTTTAGTGTATGGTACAACAAAGGATTTGCACTAGCTGAACTTAATAAATATGATGAAGCATTGGAAAGCTATGATCAAGCATTAAAAATAGATCCAAATAATGTTGATACGTTGTACAACAAAGGAATTACCTTAGCAAAACTTGAAAGATATAATGAAGCCATTGAATCTTTTAATAAAGTTTTAGAAATTGATCCTGGTTATGTTGATGCGTTGTATAATAAAGGATATGTATTAACAGAACTTGGTAAATATCAAGAAGCCATAGAAAACTATGATAAAGCTTTAAAAATAGTTCCTAATCATATTAAAGCTTGGCATAATAAAGGATACGTTTTAGCAAAACTTGAAAGATATAATGAAGCCATTGAATCATATGATAAAGCTTTAGAGATTGATCCTAAAGATTTTGAATTATTATATAATAAAGGAAATAGTCTAATGGAACTTGGAAATTATCAAAATGCAATAGAAAACTATGATAAAGCTTTAAAAATAAATCCAATAAACCAATATACATGGGATAATAGAGGTATTGCCCTAGCAAAACTTGGAAAATATCATGAAGCTTTAGAATCTCATGATAAAGCCCTAAAAATAGATCCTAAACATATTAATGCATGGTATAATAAAGGGGACATTTTACTAAATCTTGGAAAGGATCAAGAAGCGTTAGAATGTTTTGATAAAGCCTTAAAGATAGATTCAGAATATGAACCTGCGTTAAAAGCTAAAAAAGAGATTTCAGAGGGCAAAATAGAGTAAACTAATTTTTTTGATTGTTTTGCATAGATATGTGCAGGAATAGACTAGCAATAATAATCTAATAGTATTCATATTTTTATCATTAAAAAAATTTTTAATTTTAGTTCTGGAAGTTTCTATAAAATTATTTTTAATTTTTATGAAATGATTCAAAAAGTTTATTAACATTTAGATAGATTAAAAGAATAGAAATTCATGAAAATGCTATGGCACTGTAGGATTAATTTCTAAATTCACTTTACAGATATATGGTACAATTTATATAATGAATAAAAATGATTGATAATTATAAATTGTAATAAATGTGCCACCTTTAAGGCTGTTTTTGACATATAAACTTTGGAAAGATTATTACTCAATTATGACATAATATCGAAGTTATTTACAATCTAAACCTAAATTCCCAGTTTAGTTTTATAGGCATAAACCCTGACAGTGCCTTTAACTCCGTTTCCTGAAATTACAATGCTCTTGACGGCTGAATCATCTATAGTGAAAATTCCATTTTTATCTTCATGATCATCATCAAAGAAGGAAACTCCATCATTGTAAATTACATTCATATTATCTGGGGCGCCCCAAAGAGAAGTTTCATTGGTGTTGTATCCAGTTACTTCCATGCCATTAACACCTGCAAATGCAGGAGTCCAGGATAAGTTGTATTCTATTTTAACTTTTGTTGTTCCAGGTGGTATGACAACAAATGTACCTGATGTGTATGATGAATCTAATTGGCTTGCATCATAAGACCCGATTAATGTTTTTTCGGTGGTTATTATGTTGTGTGGTATGCCCTGGGAAAATATTATTGGTATTGCTATGATAACAAGAGCTAAAGTTCCAAGAATTATAAAATTCCTTTTACTGTTAATGAAACGGAATAAAATAGATTTTGAGCTATCTGATAAGTTATTTGACGGTTTAGAAGAAGTATATTTTAAATTACCTCCACATTGGCATTTTTCGAAGTCTTCGGGGGATTCTCCAACTTGCAACTCGTAATATCCGCCGCAGTTTTCGCATTCTAAATATCCAGGATCTTCAGATAGATAAAATAATGCTGTTGATCTGAAGAGGTAGATGATCATGATGGGAATTATTATTAAAGAAACTAATAAAACGCCAATGACTTTTAGTTGGACTAAACTGGAAAAAACCTCAATTAAAGCCCCCGAAACAATTAAAATTAAACAAATAATAATGGTAACAATATACCATATTATGAACTTGTCCCATCCGATTTTGGAGATTTTATCCAGTATTTCACGGAATCTGAATGCAGATCCAATATCTTCATAAAATGCCATGTTTGCTAAGGACATTAGGTAGAACGGGAAGGCAATAACCACATATAAAATAGCAATAATCATAAATATATCTAAGATCGCACTGGAATTATCTGCCCCCATACTAAAGGCAGAAAATCCTAATAATCCTCCAGAGAATAAAAGGATGAATAGGGGGATGAAATAGGCTATTTCAACAATGAAAACTTTAATACCATTTATTATTATATCAAACCAACTATCAAAGTTGGGAAGTTCATCAAAACCAGCCATGGATGCTCTCATGATTCTGATTGGATAACCATTTATTATTACACCGAATAACAGCCCTATAATGCCTCCTTTGAACATGAATGCCATACCTATGCCCAATGCCTCACCAATACTATCTAAACTACTAATGATTATTATAAGTCCAAAAATCAATAGTGGTTTCCAATCCGAAAAAGGATATCTAATAGAATCCTTTACTATCTTGCCAATGTTCATCTTATTAACCCCATCTCCATGAAACTATGACAAATGCAATTTAAAATACTAAATTTTTTTTATATTCCTATTTAGTTTCAGATTCTTACTATATAAATACTCATACTCAATTAAAAATAATTATCATGGTAGACCACTCAAACCTCCTTCTTCAAACTAACAAAAAACCATTTTGACCTTTAGATTTGATTAGGAGGTAATTAAAAAAATTTGAGACTTATAATATTTGGTCTATAAATTGAAAAAGCATGTGGCAATTAAGCGCATACTTCGAACACTGGATATATCTGTAGCAGGATCAATACCAGGGCCACTGAAATAGGTACTGTAAATGAGAAGTGCTGAAATAATACCAATTATTAAAAAAGGTATTATAGAAATGAGAAGCAATATTTTTCCATGCAATTTAGCCCTTTTATTGTGGCGTGAAA
>OFEK01001232.1_pt1 | contig 18312 bp, 29 predicted proteins | sample 1521131 | NCBI WGS metagenome assembly OFEK01 (sample SAMN05720209, study PRJEB24109) | activated sludge metagenome | isolation source: Anaerobic digester | place: China | collected 2015-12-16
CCTTCGTGTAGGGGGAGAAGAAGACCTCGGTGGGATGGAAGACCGACTGCACCGGACGCCGGCCCACCCCTCTTAGAGCCGGAGGAACTGGTAGAGGAGGAGGTTGTAGCTCCCTGCGGCGATGAGGTAGTTTGCATCGTCAGGGCAGACAAGAAGGTTTGCATCCTTCTCCTTGAGGCGGGCGACGATCGCCGCCCGGTCGCCGGCGGCGGTAATTGCGGTGCCGGGAGTTTTGTCACGAGCCCACGTACGGGATACCGTGACAGAGGTGCTACACGACCGGGGTATGAAAAATGGTCAGGTGGTGTGGCCTATTGCAGGTTAGATCGGCACGGTATAGGAGAAAAAAACAAAGCGCTGTACAGGCTCAGAAATTGGAACAAAGATAAAAACATGCCCCCGCCCGGATTTCATACCTAATATCCTAATGCCCAAAATATATATGCTGCTACATCCTACCCTACCTTCATGGAGGTTGTCGCGTTTCACTCTACCCCGGAGCAGTACCGGGAGTATCAAAAAAAGAGCATTAAAACCGCTCTATCGGACGGAAGACTCCCAGAGGAGGATGTTTCATATGTCCGGGAATTCATCGAGGAAGTTGCTGCGACCGGCAACCTGTCACAGCAACGGCGGTTTAAGATCACGAGTAACCTGATGAACTGTATACACCATCTCCCGCCGGTCGGAGAGATGAGTCTCGCCGATGTTTACGCGGCGATCGAGGCGCTCAAGTGTTCACGGAAATCGGATGGAACAGAATATTCGGTCAACACCACGGCGGATTTTATCCGCATCCTGAAACGGTATGTGCTCTGGCTCATCGAAAACGAGCATGTCCGGATCGACGGCGCGAAGGTCAAGAAGATTCGCGTTCCTGCATATACTCCGAAGGTGAAGAGCGAAGGCGATATCCTCACCGAAGAAGAGGTGAAGCGGATCATCGAGACCCCTCGATCGCTGCGATATCGGGCGTTGCTCGGGATCCTTTATGAGGGCGGGTTCAGGATTCAGGAGATGGCATACTTGCGATGGAGCGACGTGCTCTTCTTCGAGTGGGGATGCCGTATCCGGACGGACGGCAAGACGGAGAAAGAGCGGAACGTCCCGATCATCGCATATCGCGAACACCTGGCACAGTGGAGGACAGAACACCCGAACCCTAGCCCGGGAAACTTCGTCTTCCTGAACAACCACAATAGACCATTGAAGTACCAGAGTATTGAGAAGACCATCAGGGAGTTCTGCGTGGATGCAGGAATCAAAAAACACATTACACCACATATATTCAGGCATAGTCGTGTTACGCATGTTCTCCGGGCGGGGATGCAGGAAACGATCGCAAAAAAGACGTTCTGGGGGAATGTCAACACGGATATGATCGGTGTATACGGGCATCTCACGAGCGACGACGCCCGGGACGAGTTCGCCCGGCTCGCTGGCATCGAGATCCGGGAGAAGGAGAAGGCGGTGAGCGAACTTCAGCCGGTGCAATGTCCGACCTGTCACAAGATCATGCCGCCGGGATCCACGTTTTGTGCCCGGTGCGGTCTGGCACTCTCGCAGAAGGCAAGGACTGATCTCGATGGGGCTCTTGCAGAGCTTCAGGACCTCATGATGAAAGATCCTGTGAGAGCGATCCAAGCGCTCCAGGTTATGAGGGATCGGCAGGCAACCGATCCCTCATAACCCGGGCTGCGGCGATGCAGGCAAGCGTGGCGAGCGACCCCGAGATCCTGCGACAGCTGATTGAGGAGCAGATCGACGCCCGGATTCAGGAGAAAATGGCGACGACAGGGCGAAGAGAAGGAGAGTTGATTTCTCAATATACCAGATTTTTTAAAATCCTCAGTTGTTCACATCGATCCTCGCGTAATTTCAGTTCTCGGGCAATGTCGGGCCACCCTTTTGACTCTCTAAACCTCGGGAGTAAGTCGGTTGTGAAGAATCCCATTCTGTCGCCTTGGGTGTCCTTGCGGATTATATTCTGGTTCTCCACGATCTCCCAAAAACTAAAAAACAAATCTTTGTACAGAGAACTGCCAATTGAGTCATCCCACTCTAATTTCCCCAAGTTGGTGGGGGAGTGTTTTGCCTGGAAGCCATAGGACTCGCTATATCTTCTCAAGACACCAACCAGCGGTAAGAGCGCTATACACGAATAGCTAAGATCTTGTGGTGTGTAGTATGAGAAATATTCATAGAAAATTTCAAGACTCTCATGAAGGTCGCGATTGTTTCGCAAAAGTGAATCAAAATTTTTGTTCTCTTCAGAGGTGCCGCGATAGTCACCAGATTTCTTGTGTTCATGCCATGCATTATCATGCGACGTGACCAGGGTAAGAGCAAAACCAAGGAGCGTTAATTTCAGCTCATTTGAATGAACCCCTTTTTTCGTTTTCTCCGTTGCAGATACCAGCCCCCACCCTCGGAGTTTTCCACAAACCCGGTTTATCCCGCCCTGATCCATCTTTAGTTTTGGTGCGATCGTGTAGGCGCTCTTCCCTTCATTAGATCCAATTTCCAACAATACCTTACACTGAGTCTCAGTTAGTGCCATCTATGCCACCCCCATATATTGAGTGCATATATATGACTGATTCATCATCTGCATGTCCCCAGCATCATATATGCCATCCAATCCAATAAAACTATTGTATGGCTGCGAGAATCCGTGAGGGCAGGATCTATTCCCCTACCTGCCTTCAAATCGACGCTTCGCTAAAAGCGCGTGCAAAAGAGGCGGGAATTAATATGTCTCGCACTTTCAGCGATGCGCTTGAGGCGAAGTTAGGAGAAATTGAGAGCGAGAGGGGTTGTAATGCGCCAACATCCCGCCCCTCCCGCCGGTTCCAGCACGACCCCATGAAGGAGGTGGCCGGTGACTAATTCTCTGTCTTCAGGGGCTATGAGCGTTGCCCCGGCGACAAAAGAGAGTCCTCGCCTGGTATCCCGCGACCTTCTCGAAGCAATGCAGCGAACGAACCCACTAGAAGCAGCAATGGCGACCCTGCTAATTCGAGAAGGAGTCTGGGCGCTTGCGGACTGAACATGCACAAAACAGAGATTCGGGGACCACCCGGGCGAGAGTGGTTCCCAGTGACACACAGCACGGAGCAACGGATGTCTACCGATACACATACGCGCGAGACATATAAAAATCTGTTTATATTACCGAAAGGCATGTCACTCGACGCCCTCCCGCCCGAGTGCTACTCCTGTGCGACACTTTGCGGCTCTATAGGCCTCCGTGCCGCGCCATGTAAACTCCGGCGGGACCGCGGCTGCTTGCTCCTGAAGACCGGCGTGATCCGGCTCGAAGAGGCCGGTGGGGTGGTCGCATGAGCACCCCCTACGCCCGCACGAAGGCGATGGCGAAGGAGGCCGGGTGCAAGGTCGGGGATCTTCTGGCACTCGCCCCGAATAACGATCCCTACTATTCTGGATCGGCAGCGGATCGGGCTCAAGCGGCGTGGTTCCACGATCTATGGTCCCGGTTCGGGTATACGTCAGGTGTGCACCTCCGACGGATTCACTATCAGCTCGTGAGTCACGGAGACATCGAGAAACACGACGGCACGCCATATGAAAACACTGATGGTTGTTGGAAGTACCTATGCGGTTGCGGACGACACGCCCGGTTGCTCGGGATGGTGAACGCAGAGGACTTCATCGATCGCCGCAACCCGGATCCGTCGATCTTCATGTGTGGCGACGTACCGGAACGGCAATATCGGGTCACTCTGCCGTACGGGTGGGATCTCCTACCGGAGATATCCACCAACGTCTATTGCTCCATCGAACGCCCCCGAGCCGAAATTTTCGGGTACGACTACACCCCCGAGATGCAGCCCTACCACGTTGAAGTGTGGGTTGAGAAAAGCACGATGGATGATCTTCTCCGCCCCCTCTGTGCGAGGCACAGCGTTAACCTCGTGATGGGTGTCGGGTTCATGTCAATCACATCGGTGATCGAACTCGTCAACCGGGTGAAACGGATCGGGAAGCCGACCCGAATCCTGTATGTATCAGACTTCGATCCTGCGGGCGTCAGGATGCCGGTAGGCGTTGCCCGTCAGTATGAGTTCTGGAGTCAGGCGCTTGAAGCCGGTGACGCTGATGCAAAGCTGATGCCGATCATCCTGACAGCAAAACAGGCAGCAGAGTACGATCTACCCCGCACACCGATCAAAAAATCGGATCTCCGAGCAGGAAACTTTGAGGCGGCTCATGGGGAGGGAGCTGTCGAACTTGACGCACTGGAGGCGTTGCACCCCGGTGAGTTCTCCCGGATCGTGGAGAACCACATCAGGCAGTTCCGTGATCCGAGCTTGGAGACCCGGACGTGGGAGACCTACAGCCATGCTCGCAAAGCGGTTAACGCAGCGATCGAGGAGGCGATCGGCTTCGAGTTGGAGCGGATCGGCGAGATCGAGACCGACATATCCGGCATCCTGGAGTCATATCGGGATCGGGTTCGGGATCTGAATGGCGAGCTCCAGCGCGACCTCGCCCCCTACAAGGACGACCTCGAAACTTTACGGCAAGCCATCGAGGACGCCATCCACGTTTTACACGTCGATCTCCCGCCCCTCCCGACACCGAAGATCGTTGATGACGGCGATGGATGGCTCTTCGATAGTCGGCGGTCCTACCTAGAACAGATGATCCGGTATAAGGCGCATATCGGCGGTTGCGTGCCCGAGGTGCGATCGTGACCCGACCACGCCCGACCGGGTACGGGTACGTAGACCGGCGCGAACTCCGGTTACTGATCGACCGGCGGCGGCTCAAAGCGCTTGTGTATAGCAACCACTCCCGGCACAATCGTGTGGAGGCGTGGGCGTGACCGACAACGCCCTCGACGAGGCAAAGGCCTCCGGCTGGGTGGTTGAGTCTCGCCCGAAGACCAAAGCGCCCCGACCCCGCCCCGCACCATTGCCGGCAATATCGAGACAACCCGCGACCAACCGGATGCCGGCGTCGCCTCTCGATATCGTCACCTGGTTGCATGCGCAAGATATCACGCCCATCCCCTGTCGCCCGAAGTCAAAGATGCCGATTGCGCAGATATCGCGGCGAGGCGTTTATGGCGACGGCGCGCCTCCGGGAGACTCGTTCCATGTGCCGACCCCGGAACGCGCCGCAGCGGTTAAAGCGTGGTGGAGTAACACCGACTTCCACCGCCAGGCGTCGGTTGCCGACGAATCTATCTCGATTGACTTGCACCCTGGATGGAACGGCGATCGGCAGGTTATTGCGCTCGATGTCGATGCAGCCAGACTCCGGGACGCGATCGAGAACTCGCCTCTCCTGAAACAATGCCCCGTGATCACCGGCAGGAAAGGATCGAAACTTCTCGCAATCCTTGACGACGCCGGTGGCCGACCGGAGCATCCGGTTACTCAGTATGTGAGTGCGGAAGACCCCGGTCATCCGGCCTTGGAGATATTCTCTGGCGTCGGCCGGCATGTGATGGTCTACGGGGAGCACCCCGCCAGCACAGCCAACCAACCGACCCGGTTTGCAATCGAACGCGGGTTCGGCGAGGCGTTCCCGGTCCTGGCATGGGGAGATATCGAGACGGTCCTGGCGCCGGTCTTGCAACAGTATGAACTCGTGGCGAAGGTGGCGAGTGAGGACCGGCAACGAGAACCGATGCAGTCGGCACCCACACCGACACTCGCGTGCCCACGAGGAGGCCAGACGATCACCGACCAACTCGGACTCCAGATCACGACCGTTTGCACTATCACCGACGGGGTGCGGATAGGCGATGAGATCAGAGGGAGCCACCCCGTACACGGGAGCACCGGCAAACAGAACTTTATGATCAACCCTCATAAGAACACCTGGCACTGTTTCCGGTGCGATAAAGGCGGTGGACCCGTCGAATGGATCGCCGTTGAAGGCGGTATCATCGACTGCAGCCAGTCGAAACCGGGATGTCTCGATGGCCATTGGCCAGAGGTCTTCGACGCTCTCCGCAAGCGAGGTTACAACCCCGACACGCTCATCTCGCCGGGGAAGCGGACCGGGGCCCCGTCGTTCTCGTCTCTCACGCCGGAGGAGCGATACCTTCGCCGGGTTGCATACCGGCGGAAGGTGGCAGCTGCACGGCGTCAGGAGGTCTCCACATGAGCTTCACCGACGCGGAACGGGGCGCTTTCACCCTCGCCGGCGGCCGGACTCTCTCTGACGTGAAAGGGACGGGCGGAATCCTCTATGCCAAATCAGTGACACTCCCGAACCTCGCAGATGAATACGGGATCCCGTCGGCAGACGAGGCGACCCTCGAGGATCGCCGTCTGAAGACTGCTCAGGCGTTGTTCGAGGTCGCGGTCTTCGCCTTGGAGGAAGGGAAGACGGTTGAGACGATCGTCTCTCGGCGCGCTTCACGGCTGCCGGAAGATGTCAGACCCTCGACGGAAGGACTCGGACAGGTCATAGTGAACGCCCGGGTATATCGGGACCGTTGCCTGAAGGATTTGGCAGAAGATAGGTCCGCCGACGCTGGAGGCGAACTTGGGATCTGTATCACAGATGCCCGGCTCAACGAAATGAGTAGTGCAGCGCTTGCCATCCTGAATATGAAGAACGAACCGCCCCGGTTGTTTGCTCGAAACGGGGAGATGGTCCGAATTCAGACGGACGAGCAGGGACTAACCTACTTCAAGGTGGTGACAGAGGCTGGTCTCGCGGGAGAGCTGGACCGGATGATCAACTGGTATAGGTCACTCAAGAACGGCGAGCGACCCGCAGCTCCGCCCCGCGACGTGGTGAAGGATATCCTGGCACTGCCGGCTACAGAGTGGAGCCTACCCGCGCTCAAGACGGTTACAGCCTCGCCGATTTTCCATGCCGATGGCACCATACATGAGATTCCGGGATATAATGAGGCGTCGCAGCTCTATTATACGCCGGCTGCCGGGTTCACAATGCCTTCTGTCCCGGAGATCCCGACTCGTGAGGACGTCACAAAGGCCCGGGCTCTAATCGAAGAGTTGTTCTGTGACTTCGCCTTTGTGTCTGCAGCGGATCGGGCAAACGCCTATGGTGCGCTCCTCACGGCGGTACTCAGACCCTGCATTGAGGGGAGTATTCCTCTCTATATCGTCTCGAAACCGCAGGCGGGAGTGGGTGCAGGTCTTCTCCAGAAAGCGATCAGTATCGTGGCGGAAGGACGAGAACCAAGCCTCAAGACCATGCCCTCGTCAGATGCCGATCTCCGAAAGGAGATCCTCGCGACACTCAGAACAGGGACCACGATCCAGGTTTTTGATAATATCACGACGCCAGTAGCCAGTCCGGAGTTATCAGCCGTTCTCACAACCTCGCGGTATACTGGCAGGATCCTGGGAGTCACGGAAGACGTGACACTCAACGTTTCTACCATCTGGATGGGAAACGGAGTTAACGTGCAGATCAGCGGAGATATGGCACGACGTTCGTACAGATCTGTGGTTGATCCTCAAACGGCTATCCCGTGGCAACGACCCGATGGCGACTTCCTGCACCCCGATCTCCTCGGATGGGCGCTAGCTAACCGTGGCCGAATCCTCGCAGCAATCTACACTCTCGCCCGTGCATGGGTGCAGGCAGGACGCCCGGAACCACGACGAGCGCCCCAGGTCGGATCTTACTCCGAGTGGCGGCACCTCGTTGCCGGCATCCTGGAGCACACAGGTGTTGAAGACTTCCTGGGTAACGCCAACGAACTGTATCTCGAAGCTGATTCTGATAGAGTTCAATGGGAAACGTTCCTGGGTGCACTGTGGCCGGCGTTTGGATGCGAACCGTTCTCCGCCGATCGAGTCACCCGTCTTCTCAACGACGACGATACCGGCGGGGGTGGGCTCGTGGACCTCCTCCCCGATGAATTAATCGAGGCGTTCGCGACGAGGCGACGGGTCTTCACTCAGATCTTAGGTAGAGCCTTCGCGAAGATCGACGGGCGCCACTTCCCTGGAGGATGGTGCCTCAAGCGAGGGAAATTGATTGACGGTCGTCGTCGATGGGTGATCGTTCGTTCCGAACCTGCACCTGACGCCGGCGACGCCAAAGAAGGAAGTGGGATAAGTGGACTAAGTGGACCTAAACACATACCTCAGAAGATCCTAGAAAAAAATAATAATTATATTAATGATCGAGAAAAAATTATTTTTTCTAAATGTTTACAGAAGGCCGAGGATCGATCCACTTGTTCCACTAGCTCCACTCCGGCACCCGTGTTGGACCCTCCTCCTCCGGGTTGCCTCAAGCATCCTATCGAGAAGTACGAGAAGAGGAAGATCGACTCGTCAATCCTCTGCATGGTCCCGGGGTGCGGGCGTCGCCCGGAGTATGCGGTAGGTGCAGGGTTCCACCTCTGTGAAGGTCACTATCTGGCAGAAAAACGGCGAGTGCAGGAGGCGAGGCCATGACCTCTTCCACCGATTTTTCGCCTGGCGTCAACCGGGCGCCTATCCTGGTGCCAACCAGACGCGAGAATCGAGCGAAAGACGACGGGAAGATACTTGTTCGTCGGACGGCGAACCGTATGCCTAGAACTGCAGAGAGAAAAATGCCCGGGGAGGCGCGACCGTGACTGATTCCTGTCGCGACAACGCCAGGAGGTACCTGAACGCTCCTGACGGGAATCTCGGAGCCGATACGATCCTCCTTCTCTGGGAGTGTGTTATCGGAATGTGTCCTGACGGTCCTTATCTGGTCGAGGCATTGGATTGGGTTGCCGGATTCTATGACTACCACGGACAACCACAACAGGCGCAAAGATACTGGGGAGAGGCGGCCCGGTTAAGAAACCATCTCAAGGAGGTTGATCAAATAGCGGAAAAAGAAGCATATTGGTTCAAGGTCGCCGAGGCGACCCTGGACCTCATCGACCAGCACAAATATGCGTGGGCGATGTTGCGGGGACGATTACCGACCGTGAAACAGTATCACATGCGGCGTGGCGATCTGCTGCTCACGCACCTTCGGTCGGAACTTGAATCCGAAATGTTTCGCGCCGGCGGCCCTCAGAATATCAACGTGTTCTACCCTGAAGGAAAACGAGTGCCAAGAGTCTACCAATATAGCCCGGGTAGGCGCCCGTTGACCGAAGAGGAGTGGCGGGATGTCGGGAGTGAACTGGACCGATGCCTTGCCTGCTCTCGGGCACTCACCAAACTTTTTTCCGGGAAGGTTCGTGTCGATCCGATTGATCGGACGATCAAGTATCATGGCGCAATCCTCCGGCAAAAGGTGGCGTTGGAACCAATCGCGCAGAAACAGATCGGCAGTTGGTCTCCACTCTACCCCGAGGAGGCGGCAAGTCGACACACGTCACCGAGGAGGAAGTAAGATAGGTATGACAAGACCCCGGAACGCCGATGGCACCTTTTCGACCGAACCGGTGCCTGGCACGAAACTGACTTATGAAGAACTCGATGCCATGGCCGGCACCCTCGCCCGGAGAGTTTACGAACGGGGATCTCCTCCTCGCCCTCGCCCTCGCGAGTCTGATAAACTCCTGGCCGAACAGGTGCGGGCGTTTTCGACGATCGTGGGCACGATTTGCACCTTGCGCAAGACGGCGACGGAAGAGGAGTTCGGACCCCGGCTCGAGGCTCTGGAAGAAGATGCACGCCGGCGGGCGGGGATGGGGCAGTGGTGAACGTGAGGAGACCCGCGGTCGTTGAGCCTTTGACCGACGCCGACCTCCAGCGATACGAGGTCGAAGCCCGGCGTATCCTGGAGACCACCCCCGAATCCTCTGACGCGGACCAGATGCGGCGCGACCTTGCCGGCGCACTCCTGGAGATCGTCGTGAAGATCCGCGATCTCCGCGATCCCCGGCCCGACCCGGCGGCGGCATCGTTTGAACGTCGAATTAGAGCACTGGAAGGTGAGGTAGGGAAACATGAGAAGTTTTGAGCGGCGCATCAAGCGCCTTGAGGAGCGGCACGGCGGTCGCCAGGGCGTGGTCTTCCTTGACCGGGAACCCGAACCCGGCGAATTCCCTCTGGGGACGGTGGTTATCGTCGATGATGATGTCGGATCGGACGCCGATGAGGAGGAGAAATATGGCTGAATTGCAGGAACTACAGGAACGGCTCGATGACTACCGGGAGAACCCGGAGCAGGCACGTGCCCTCGAACACGCTCGGCTGGATGCTCTCCTCGTGGAGACCTGGAAGCACATCGACCAGGGCAGTCTGGAGGCGATCGACCTGGCTCTCCGGATCACCAACCTCCGGATACGACTGCTCGAGCTCGAACGCCTGGAAAACGGGGGAGGAGATAACGGAACAGAGGAGCGTGATAAATGACGGCAGAAAACGGAACAGGGCGCACAGAACCCTACACGCGCCAAGAAGTGGCGTTACTGCTCTCCGCCATCCTGGAAAAAATGACGAAACGTCTTTCGACGAATCGCTTCCGGGCGCGGGACAGTGACACGGAGTACCTGGCATTCGTCCGGGCGACCGTGCAGGCGGTCACGGCACTGAACCAGGTCATCAAAGATGAGGAACTGGAGAAACTGAACGAACGACTCACCGAACTCGAAAAGGCGTGCGCAGGATGACCCGAAGCCTTGAGGCACGGATCCGGCGGCTTGAGCGGGCACTCCCGCCGCCGGTCGAGGTCCTGCTCGATGATGGGACCGTCACGATCCTCCCTCGACGCGCAGACATAGCCCTGCTGGTAGGGGTGCTCTCGGAGGCTCGAACCGGGGAGACCCTGCCTCTCGTGGCGAAGTATGCGGACGTTATCGAACACGCCGTCAAGCAGAAAGGCGGGACCCTCTTGCCCCTTATCCGGGTGCTCCGTGAGGGTTCCCAGGCACAGCGCGACGACCACCAACTCTAGAGAGGAACAAGAAATGGATAAACAGACAACACATGGGTTACAGGATATCCTGGGAAATGATCTTTACAGCAAGGTCGTGAAGAAGATTGGCGACGGCGTGACGATCGCGATCGTCGATCCCGACGAGCTGGCGATTCCGAAGCATCGATTCGATGCAGTCGTTAGCGAGCGGAACCGGCTGAGGGAGGAGATCGCCGCGCGCGATCAACAGTTCGCCGACCTGAAGAGCGGTGTAGGTGACGCCGCCGAACTCAAGCAGCAGATCACCGACCTCCAGGCGAAGAACAGGGCCGCCACCGAGGCGTACGAGAAGCAGATTCGGGAACAGCGGTTCTCTTTCGCCCTCGAGCGCGCGGCAGCAACCGCACAGGCCCGGAACGTGAAGGCCGTGGTAGCCCTGATGGATACCTCGAAGATCTCGCTTGACGGTGACGATCTGATCGGTGTCGAAACACAGATCGCGGCGATCAAGCGGTCCGACCCGTACCTTTTCGGCGTCGAACTCTGGGGGCAGGGTCCGGAAGGCACCGGAAAACCATCGAGGGTGGCCCTGAACCCCTGGAAGAAGGAGACCTTCAACCTCACCAAACAGGGAGAGATCCTCCGTTCGGACCCTGACCTGGCGGCGAAACTCAAGCGCGAGGCGGGGAAGTGACCATGCCCCTCCCCTCCAAATTTCACCGGGCCGCTCTTCGGGGCTACCCACGCACCCCGGGCGAACGAGCAACCTCGCACGCGGCCTTCGCGTATAGTGGCCCGAGCTCTACGATCCGGGAGGTGAACCGATGACAGCATTACGTGCCCTGATGATCGAGTTGGGGCTGACGGACAACGTGACCAACCGGCTCCGTGGTCTTGACAGTCAGATCAACGGGATGGAGGCCGGTCTCGCCGGCACGCAGCAAGGTTTCGGTGCGCTGGAACGCGCCACCAAAGATTACGGGTATACCGCCGGCAAAGAGATTGCCGGCGTGGGGAAGGAGGTATCGGAACTCGATAAACAGGTCGAGGAACACGCCGACGTGACCCGGAAGGCCACCGACGACATCTCAAAGTCGTGGGCGAAGGCGGGCGCGGCGATCGGTGCGGTGGCGTTGGGCGCGGAGGCCTTCGTCCGAAGTCAACAGGATATGCTCGTGAGCGCCGAACGAGTATCGTATCTCACCGGCATGCAGCGGGATGAGGTTGTCGGTCTCGCCGTTGATTTGACCAACATCTCGAACTCCATCGAGGACGCTTACGGCGTCATGGAGGTTGGCGCCCGGCAAGGCCTCCGGTCGCGGGATGACCTCGCTGCCTACGTGCAGGTATGGGATAACATCGGCACGGCGTCTGGTGAGAGCGCGATCGAGCTTGCACAGGCAGCGGTCTCTCTTCGGTCGGTCGGTATCGACGCCACCAACCTTGCAGACTCCTATGATACGCTCGGGTTCGTCATGTCACACACCACGAGCAGCGTATCGGAGTTTTTGCGGCTGACGGGTTACATGGCAAAGGATCTGAACCAGTATGGCATGGAGATTAGTGATGTGGCCGTTTTGCTTGCCGCGCTGGAAGAGAAAGGTCTCGGAGCAGCCGACGCCAAACGCGCTCTCCGGTCGGCGATGTCGTCTGCGAAAGGGGATACCCGGGCGCTCTATCGCGAGTTGGGCATCATGGAGGACCAGCTCTCCCGGCTCAATGTAGAGGTGGCGGGAGGTGCGGATTATATCTCTGCGATGGGAACGGCATACGATGACTCTCGCTCGCCGCTTCAGCACGCACAAACAGAGTTCTCGAAGATTGCAACCGTGGTCGGCGCGGACCTCAACCCCCTGATAGGCGCTGGTTCGGCAGCGCTAAGCGTTCTTTCCACCGCTCTTCTTACAGGTGCCGGTGCCGCCTACCTCTACAGCACGCTCACCGCCACGAGCCTGCTCCCGTCTCTTGCAGCATCCACGGCGGCGGCATGGGCGTTCACAACGGCGCTCCTCGCCAATCCTCTCACCTGGGTGGTGGTGGGCGTCGTCGCCCTGGGCGTTGCGCTCTACCTCCTGGCGTCGCGGTGGGATGACATTTCCGGCTGGTTCATGGATCGTTGGCAGCAGACCGGGGAGGCCGTGGCCGGCGTGATGGACTGGCTCGGCAACGCCTGGGATTCGACGATAGGCCGGATAACCGAAGGTGCCAATTGGCTTATCGACCATATGGGGATCGTCGCGTTCCTGTTTCCGGTCACGGCGCCGATCGCCGGCATGAACCTGTTACGTGACAACTGGGATACGGTGGTTGCCGGCATCGGTGCCGGATGGGATACCCTCGTCGGTGCGGCGCAAGACGGCGCGACGTGGTTAAGCGAAGTGATTGGCGGCGGACTCTCCCGGGTGAAAGAACTGTTTTTCCAGTATCATCCTCTGGGTATCGTGATCAGTCAGTGGAATGATATCGTCGGATACCTGCGAGGCATCGACCTCTTCGAGATCGGCAGAGACATCCTGCTCGGGTTCGTCGGCGGCATCCTGGATGTAAGAGAACACCTCTTCGACACCGTGAAGGGTATCGGTACCGGGATTGTGGAGAGTATCACCGGGTTCTTCGGGATAAGAAGTCCTTCGAAGCTCATGGAACAGATGGGCGGTTTTATCGGCGAAGGGTTTGTGATCGGGCTAGAGCAGAGCATGCCGACCTCTCTTGAAGTGGGCATAACTCCTCACATCGGAGACCCTGGATCCTACACGGTTGCAGCGACGACCCCGGGCGTCAGCGATGCGACCGGGATTATGCGGTATACTTCTGTGGTTTCGGCGCCGGCGGTGAGTGACGTTGGCGGCCGGGCAGTATATCGTGCAGTGTTCACGGAGCCTGCCGTCAACGATCTGGCGGGCGTCGTTGTGTATCAGTCTGTGGTGGACAGACCTTCCATCGAAGACGCGGTTGGGGCGGCGATTTACCGATCTACGATCGATACCCCGGCGGCGGATGACCTCGCCGGGAGAGTGACGTATCAGGCAGCACTCACGGCGCCGACGGTGCCGGTCCTTGCCGGCGAGACTGTCTACACCTCTTCTCTCGCGGCGCCTGTCGTTACCGACCTTGCAGGAGTGGTCGCATACCGTTCTACAGTCGATACGCCGGCAATCGAGGATCTGGTTGGCCGGGTTATGTATCGCTCTCAGGTTGACGACGTGGCCGTCGGTGACTTGACTGGGAACGTCGCGTATCGGGCAACCATAGGAGACTTGACGGTGCCGACCCTCGCCGGCGCGACGGTTTACACCTCTTCTCTCACGGAGCCACCTGTCGGCGACTTGACAGGGAGAGTGGCGTATCGGGGTCTACTCTCGGAGCCACCCGTGGATGACCTTGATGGCACGGTTCGGTACGGCGCGCTCGTGCAGGAGGTTGAGCCGGCACACATCGCCGGGCGCATCGAGTATCAGCCACACTTCCCCGGGACGACTCCACCGGCGATAGTCGGTGAGGCGACCTACACGCCGTCTATCGGCGACCTCACGAGGACCGTCGAATATCAGCCGCACCTCGCCGGGTTGGATCTTCCCGGGCTGGTTGGCGAATCTATCTACACCTCAACGCTCGTGGAGCCGACGATCCGACCTCTGCGTGGCGAGGTGGAGTATCAGGGCGTTCTGACTGGCGTACCGGACATATCCGGGTTGGAGCGTGGCCCCGATATCGGACTCGCACAAACAGACAACACGACGCTCTCCTGGACTCCTCCTGAGAGTGACTGGATGGGCCGGTACACCCCGGAGACGGATGCCCGCGCAGGCATCGCCCCGGAGCAGTCGGGCGATGTTAACTTCAACACGGAGATCCACGTCACCGCACCGTCTGGCGACGCGAACGAGATTGCGACCGTGGTGGACCGTCGTCTCCGGCAGACCTTCGACCGGCACGCCGACGTCTACTTCGGGCGACAGAGGAGGAGGATGGCAGGATGAGGCGCACCGCACCCCTCCCGGTCCTGCCGGTGGAGGCCTTCGCCGGCAGGCGGCCCGGGCGGACCATCGAGGATCCCGGGAGGTGCAGCGACCCGGGCGGAGGCCATCCGTACGCGCGCGGGAGGACCATGCCGGCACGCAGAACCTACTATATTGGGCTGCTGTATCGGGAGACGAAGAAGGAGATCGGAGAGAACCAATACTCATCTGATAGGGTAGGCAATAATTGCCCATCCAAACCTACAGCCGAAATTATAGGTGAGCAATTCGGAGTGGCTCCTCGCACCGTCAAGAACGCCGAGAAGTTCGCTGATGCCGGCGCCACGCAGCAGCAGATCGCGGATGCGACGGGGATACCTCAAAGGACAATTTCCGACCGTTTGCTGCGTTTAGCGGATTTTCCAGCGTTGGAGAAACCGCTAAACGCAGAATCTTCAAAGGAACCGCAATCAGAGCCATCTCTCCCGTCGCAACCTCACCGACGAGAAACGATCCTATCTCCGGGGGAAGCAGTACGAACACCGGAAGAATGCGTGGGGCGCGCCAACAGGGAACGTCAATGCCTCAAAACAAAGTGCTCATAATGAGCACTTTGTTTCTGACGAATCCCGATCTCTCCTCCGAGGCAGAGAATACGAACGGCAGAAGACTGCCGACACGATCGCAAAGGAACAGGGTGTTGGTCAGGCCACGATCCGCCGAGACGCCGCATATGCCCGGTCGGTTGATGCGATGGCGGCACCTCTCGCAGTTGGGGTGGACGCAGCAGGAGATCGCAGACCTGCTAGGGGTAGCCAGATCAACAGTCAAGGAAGATGTCGAAAATTCCCATTTGGGAAAAATCGACATTTCCCTCCCTCCGATCTGGAACGAGCAACTCCTCGCAGATACGGCTCAACGTGCCCCACAAAGGCCTTCACAGATTGCCCACAGCGCGATATCTCGACGGTCCTTGAGTGTTTACACCCGAGAGAAAAGAGAACGCCTTAAATCGACGATAGGGAGGCGCGTGGAAGAGGTTATGCCGTATCCTCTTCGCCGACCGGCTCCATGAGGATGATCTTCACGCGCTTGCCTCCCCACTTCTTCGGCACGAAGACCCGCCCGGAGTTGCCCCCGTTGGCAACCTCTTTCTCAACAATCTCATAACCTTTGAACTCTTGGACGAACCCGCCTTTTCGGACGGTGACGTGATACTCTTCACTCATATGTAACAACATATGACAACAAGATATATATACTTAGGTGCCTCATTGTTATTTGTAACAACATGTTGTTACGGTAGGGGAGTGAGAAACCATGTCCTTCAAAACGGTTGGAACGGTAGAGAAACACCACAACGCGCTCGTGGCGAACTTGCCCGGCGTGGTCGTCGGCCGGCTGGTGATTGCCGCCGATGACGTTCCGGCATTGCTAAAAGGTCGTGAGGTAGAGGTTCACCTTGTGCGCGAGGTGGATGGCGACATGACCATTGAACGCGCCGGTATCGCGCGGCCGTCGAGGAGCAAGCAGGCATACACCTTCTGGTTTGAGGATCGGATGGTGACGATCCCGCGCCGGGCACTGGAGCAAGTGATCGCCGGCAGCCGGGCGTCGTGCCGGGTGGCCGAACCTGTCCCGGAGAAAGTGATCGACGCCGACGCGGTGCAGGCGATCGACGCGGACCTCGTGAGGTCGTTCACATGACCCCGGCCGAAGATCTGCGCGTGCAGGTGCGACTTCTTCGCGACGAGCTGCGAGAGGCGCGCGCATACCTGGCGAGCTGGCACGAGGACCGACCGGAGGCGCAGGCATGAACCCGGAGGAGCGGGTCCGGCGTGACCTGGAGCGCCTGATCGCTGACGACCTGCAGCACGCGACCGTCGAGAGTGCGTGTGTGTCGATCCTGGAGGACCGCCGGGTTGTGGTCGACGAGATTACGTTCCGGCTCGCAGATGGTCGGCTCATGTCGGTGGATGTCGGGGACATGTCGTTTGAGGCCGGGCACATGACCACCCACAACAAGGCCCTGATCCTGGAGACGTATGTCGAGCGCGACCCCAAGCAGCCCTGGGTGCGTGAGGGCTGGCGCGAGTCCGATATCCTGCTCGACTATCGCGAGGAGCTCGCCGACGCGCTCCGGGAGGAGGATCGAGCATGACCCCGGCAGACCTTGACTCGGTGGCACTCCTGGCGTGGGTAGAGGTGGAGCAGCAGCGGACCCGGGAGGCGGCGAACGCGGCGACGGATCGATACCTGCGATCACCGTCAACGGGCGAAGTAGATGCGATCATGGCCCGGAACGAGGCGGCACACCTTACCGGGCGATACGTGGCCTTGGCGGAGATAGCCCGGAGGATCATAACGAGAGATTTCGACCGCCGACCGTAACCATGCGGTCCCGGGTGTGCGAGGCACCCCGGCGGCGTGTCAAGGGGGAGGAGATGAGAAATGACAAAGAAAGTTATGAAACTGATCGATCCGAGCACCGGGGAAATGGAGTGTAAGGTATGCGGATCGCGACACTACGCGAACATCAAGCCAGGTAGCGATGGCCACTTTTACCGTGGCTCGTGGCAGTGTGTGTATGGGTGCAAGCTTGAGGACAAAACGAACGACGTCGATCAGTCTGGCGAGTGATCGGCCCCGACGGGTGTGAACGGGAGATTTCGACTGGCAGCCGTAACGCGGCGGCGGAGGTGCAACCCCTCCGGCCGGCATGCCTGACGGCTTCGGCCCGATGGCGATGAGATGAAACATATGGCAGAGATTGACTTTGGAACCCTGGTATCGGCGGTCGTTGATGAGATGAGCTGCACCGTGAGCGAGTTATTCGGCGATGAACTTACCGACCCCGATCTCGCCGTGCAGAAGTACAAGCGCAACGTGATCGGACGAATCCGGGAGGTCTTCGACGAGGCGGAGGCCCCCGCCCCGGTTGTGCCGACCTGCTCGAACTGTGGCATGGTCCTGAGAGAAACATCTCGCTTCTGCCCCCGGTGTGGGATACCTCTGTCGGAAGAGGCCGCGGGCGAGCTCCTGGAGGACCTGCTCGCAGAGGGTGTTGCAAAGGATGTCGGCATGTCCCCGGACGATCCCCGGCTGCAAGAGGTGATCGCCCGGATCCGCGAGGAGATGCCGGAGGAGTGGGCCGCCCTGGTGCAGAAGATCACCGCATCGTCGAAAGCATAGCCCCACCCCATCTTACACCATACTTCTTTTAAACGACCACCCTGTGACGAGCAGCCGACCTCGCGCCGCGTTCAGGATGTGCCTGGTCGAACCGAGCGATCGCACCCGTCAGATCACTAGCCGTTCACATTGCCCGTTTAAGCCACGATCTCTCTACCGATCGATGTTCAATGTAACGGAGAAGATATCGTGCGCCATATCGAATCTGTGAGGACATTTCACCTCGTGAAGTGTGAGAAATATCGTCAATTCGAACTTATTTTTGGCTTGGGCATTAGGAAAATAGGCCGAAGTGCCCCCGCCCGGATTTGAACCGGGGACAACCAGATCTTCAGTCTGGCGCTCT
>OFEK01001237.1_pt1 | contig 18233 bp, 14 predicted proteins | sample 1521131 | NCBI WGS metagenome assembly OFEK01 (sample SAMN05720209, study PRJEB24109) | activated sludge metagenome | isolation source: Anaerobic digester | place: China | collected 2015-12-16
CTTGGAGGAATGGGATTATGATCTTTGTAAAGCTAGATGAAAAAACCCTTTGGTATGATATATACAATGTTATCAGGTTGTTTTTCAGCAATGATGAAATTAGATTGCTGGAGACTGGCGAAGAATCAGATATTTATATCAATGATATAATGAATATTGATAGTGATTATATTTATCCTGGAACAGTGATTAAAGGTGGAAATTTTTGTGTGAAGATTCCTGATCCAGGGTCATTTAAACCAACTAATGAGGAATTAATCCATCACAATGAATTATCCCAATATGAGGAATTAACCAAATATAAGAAATTAGCTCAACATAAGGAATTAACACGCAAGGTTTATATTGCCTTATCCGAATATACAGGCCGGAAAATGCCCTGGGGGATGCTAACAGGTGTACGCCCAGCTAAAATACCTTATGAAATGATGGAAGAAGGAATGAAGCAGGAAGAAATCCTTGAGAAAATGGAAAGCTGGTATATGGTGTCACCCCAGAAGGCTTCCCTTGCATATAGTGTTGCTAAAGCCGAAAGAAAAATATTGGAACGCAATATGAAAGATATGGTCAGTTTATATATTGGTATACCTTTCTGTAAAACCCGATGCCTATATTGCTCTTTTACCTCTAATTGCATTAATAAAAATGCTCACTTGGTTGATAAGTATTTGGAGTCACTGAAGAGAGAGATAAAAATTATAAATGATGATATATTAAGAACAAGGGGATTGAAAATACAAACTATATATATCGGCGGTGGAACACCTACATCCATTAATGCACAGCAGCTGGAAAGTCTGCTCAGGTTTATTGAGCAAACGTTGGACTTGAAATACCTTGAAGAGTATACGCTTGAGGCGGGGAGACCGGATACAATTGATAAAGAAAAATTGCTGGTTATAAAAGACAGCCGGGTAAGCAGGATAAGCATAAATCCGCAGACAATGAATATTGAAACGCTTAATGCTATAGGGCGCAGTCATACTCCTGAAGAACTTGAAAAAGCTTTTTATATCGCCAGGGAAACAGGTTTTGATAATATCAATATGGATATTATTGTAGGTTTACCTGGTGAAAATGTTGCCATGTTTGAAAATACGCTTAAAAAAATCAATAGTATGAATCCGGAAAATTTAACGGTACATGCATTAGCAGTCAAAAAAGCATCAAAATTAAAGGAAGAACTGGATAGTTCCGAAAATCTTGAACTCAAAAGCCTTAATCTGATCAATGATGAAATGGCAAAAACCATGACTGATATGGCGTACCAATATGCTATATCAATGGGTATGTATCCATATTATCTCTACCGTCAGAAGAACATTGCAGGAAATCTGGAAAATGTAGGTTATTGCAAGCCAGGACTGGAAAGTATATATAATATTCAGATTATGGAAGAGAAGCAGACCATTATTGCTTTTGGAGCAGGGGCTGTAACAAAGGTGTTCTATCCTAACGAAAACAGACTGGAAAGGGCTTTCAATGTTAAAAACCTTGATGACTATATTAATCGTGTGGATGAAATGACCCAGAGAAAGAAGAAGCTTTTGATTTAGATGTATATTCATCACTTATATTCATAAGTGTTTTTTGTATCAACGGTGAAATATTCATCTTGTTTCATTAGCACATGCCCCGATTCATATGGCTTTCCATCCAGCGTTATCCCGACTTTTTGCGTTTGATAGTAGTTGCCGAAAGTGTTTGTGATACTACTTAGGATCATTGATTCTAAAGAAGTACCCGCGTTCATTTCAGTAACCAGTTGAGAAGAAAAATCTGCTATTACAGATTGGTTAACATCGTTGGATGATGGTGAATTAAGTACAATCTTCAGAATCCTTGTATTCTCTGATATAACTTTTGATAAACTGCTATTTTTAGGTATATTCCTGAACTCTTTTTTAAATACGTCTTTCATATCAGTATTGGTAAACAACTCTATTTCTTTCTCGACATAAGCCAATTTATCTTTATTAAAATCAGGATAGTAGAAAATTATTCTTTCTTTATATGGCACACCGCTTTCCGCCTTTTCCAGTTCGCTGATTACAGTAAAGTCGCTATCTTTTGATTTATAAACTTTTTTTACATGACCTAAATTTTTAACATAATAGTCTGTAGTTACAGAATTAGCTTCTTCGGTTGTAACCTCAAGAGCTGGATATTCACCGGCCGGAGTTTCAATTTTCTTATCTATCGCAGTAATGCTTCTTTTAATACCATCCTTAAGAGTCCAGGATGTGCCTTCTTTAATTGGTTCTTTTAAAAGAACTTCCTTTTCGCCTGCTGAAGCTGTATAATCATATCTGTAATAGACTTCACCTTTGTTGAATATTTTTCTCAATTCACCGTCTTTTAGCTCATATACAATTGCCAGGGATGTACCAGGGTTTATATTCCTGACCTGCATAAGGTTATCTCTTATAAATTCCACATATGTCTCAAACTCAGCATACTCGTTTCCTATACCTTTATATTTCATATGCATATCCTTTGTAAATGGAAAGAAATCGGATACTTTTAAATCCTCATTACTACTGCCTTTACTATTTTCATCTGTTTGTGTGTTGCCAGTACCGGTAATTGTGCCGTCATTGTCGTTTTGAAGGTCTTTTCCCTTTCCGCAGGCAGTAAATAACAAAGATAATGATAAAACTGCGCTTATTGTAAATAAAATAAACTTTTTCAATATAATCTACCTCCTAGTTTACAATCTAGTTTACAATTATATCACATTTATATCATATTCTATGCAATATTCTATGCAATTCAAACAAATGTAATAATAAACCAATAAGAAGGAAATAATAATGTTACATCAGAGTGGTAAAAAAGTGCAAAAGGACCAAAATATATTATACTTTTTCTAATCTTAATATATTTCACAGAAATCTGAATATATTTCTCATAAAAATTTCAATATGGCATTATCAAAGAATAATCATAATATTTCTCATAAAAATATTGACAAGAGAAAGCAGATATACTATTATAGTAACAATTCATATAGGAATACTAGGAATTGGTCATATCACATGCTGCAGGAATGGAGCTTAAAATGAAGATATCAACAAAAGGAAGATATGGTTTGAGGGCTATGGTAGACCTTGCTATCAATTCTAGAGAAGGGTGTGTAACTCTAGTCAGTATAGCTGAAAGGCAGAATGTTTCGGTAAAATACCTGGAACAGGTATTTTCAATATTAAAAAAAGGAGGGTTGGTTCAAAGTGTTAAAGGTGCTCAGGGAGGTTATGTGATGTCAGATAACACTGAGAATATTACAGTTGGTGATATTCTGAGAACTCTTGAGGGTGATTTGTCAATAGTTCCTGAACAAGATAATTATTGTGGTGTGAGCGGTATGCACAATAAGCAGGATAATCAAGGTAAGATGGATAGATACTTAAATAAAAATCTGTGGAGAAAAATAAATGAGGAAATTAATCATATAGTAAATTCAACTACTCTTAAACAGTTGGTAGATGAGTATGATTATATGGTAAGCAATAATTAGAAGGGGGCAAAATTAATGGATGAAAGAAAATTAAAATTTGATACATTACAGGTTCATGCAGGTCAAAAGCCTGATCCCGCAACTGGTTCAAGGGCTGTTCCTATTTATCAAACAACATCTTATGTCTTCGACAATTCAGACCATGCAGCCCGGTTGTTTTCTTTGGAAGAAGAAGGAAACATATATACAAGGATTATGAATCCTACAACTGATGTGTTTGAAAAGAGAATTGCAGCTCTTGAAGGTGGAATAGGAGCGCTTGGTGTTGCATCGGGGTCAGCAGCTGTAATGTATGCAATTTTAAATATTACTGAAGCAGGAGATGGGATTGTTTCAGCCAGCACATTATATGGAGGTACCTATAACCTTTTTTCATCAACATTGAGCAAATTCGGTATAAAAACAACATTTGTGAATCCTGATGATCCTGAAAATTTTAGAAAGGCAATATGTGAAAACACTAAAGCGCTATACATAGAAACTATAGGCAACCCGGGCATTAATCTCATAGATATAGAAGTTGTAGCCCAAATAGCCCATGATAATGGAATTCCCCTTATAGTGGATAATACATTCGGTACGCCATATTTAATAAGGCCCATGGAATATGGTGCTGATGTAGTAATACATTCGGCAACGAAATTCATAGGAGGGCATGGAACCTCTATTGGAGGAGTGATTGTTGACTCAGGGAAGTTTGACTGGACAAAAGGAAATAAATTCTCAGGACTTACCCAGCCAGATCCGGGTTATCATGGTATAAGTTATACAGAGACATTTGGTTCTTCAGCATATATTGCAAAAGCCAGAGTACAGCTGCTTAGGGATACGGGTGCATGCTTGAGCCCTTTTAATTCATTCATGCTCCTTATGGGACTTGAAACACTTTCACTGAGGGTTGAAAGGCATGTGTCAAATACAGTTAGAATTGTAGAATATCTTAAGAATCATCCTCTGGTTTCCTGGGTGAATTATCCTGGCCTTTCAGAGAGCAAATATTATGATTTGGCACAAAAATACTTTCTCAAAGGTGTGGGCTCTATATTTACATTTGGTCTTAAAGGTGATATAGAAGCATGCAAGAGATTTATTGATAGCCTTGAAATATTCTCTCATCTTGCTAATGTAGCTGATGCCAAATCACTGGTTATTCATCCGGCGAGCACTACTCATGCTCAACTGTCTGAGGATGAACAAAGAGCTGCTGGCGTAACACCTGATATGATAAGGGTTTCTGTTGGAATAGAAGATGCGGATGATTTAATATATGACATTGAACAGGCTATAAGCAAGGCGCTGAGCTGATTCAACAAGTGAGTTAAGCCGGTTGGTTGAACTGCGGTAAGAGTTACTAAAGCACAGTCATAAGTTATTAAGAGATAATCTTAGTTACTTTGCGGGATAGTCTAGAAGTCTGTCACTACAGTTTAGTCCTCAACAGCTTGGTTTCCATCAGCTTGCTCAGAAATGAAAGGAGCCGATGTATTGAATATTTCTACAAAAGGCAGATATGGTATTAAAGCTATGGTAGATATAGCTTTAAACTATTCTGATGAAAATTCAGATGAAACAATATCCGTTAAAAGCATTGCCGAAAGGCAAAATATACCTGAAAAGTATCTTGAACAATTGTTTTCAGTGTTAAAGAAGGCCGGACTGGTAAAGAGCATAAGAGGTTCCTATGGAGGTTATTTCCTCGCAAGACCACCTAAGAACATTACAATAGGGGAAATTCTGAGAGCATTGGAGGGGGATCTGGCACCAGTAGATTGTGTAATCGAAAAAAGAAAGATAGGGAAGTGCAAACGTTCAAATATATGTATAACGAAATATGTATGGGCTAAAATAAGAGACGGTATTAACCATGTAGTTGACGAAATAACATTAAAACAACTTGCAGAAGGATATAAAGCTGAAACAGCTGATAGTTATATGTATTATATTTAAATAAATATTCCGGAGGATGATAATATGTCAAAAATAGCCAAAAAGTTAACTGACCTTATAGGTAATACACCACTTTTAGAACTGGGAAACTACAGCAGTGTTAATGGATTAAATGCAAGATTACTTGCCAAACTTGAGTATTTTAACCCGGGTGGAAGTGTAAAAGATAGAATTGGTTTTGCCATGATTGAGGATGCAGAAAAAAAAGGACTAATTAGCAAGGGTTCAACTATAATTGAGCCTACAAGTGGTAATACCGGTATTGGTCTTGCTCTTGTAGCTGCTTCCAAAGGATACAGGCTTATATTGACCATGCCTGAAACCATGAGCTCGGAGCGCAGGAGCCTCTTAAAAGCCCTTGGCGCAGAACTTGTTTTAACTCCTGGTACAGAAGGGATGAAAGGTTCTATAAAGAGGGCACAGGAGCTGGCTGAAAGCATACCGGGATCTTTTATACCCCTTCAGTTCAGCAATCCATCCAATCCTGAAATCCATAGAAAAACTACAGCTGAAGAAATATGGAGGGATACTGATGGACATGTGGATATATTTGTTGCCGGAGTAGGTACGGGAGGTACACTGACAGGTACCGGGGAAGTCCTGAAACAGAAAAATCCAGATATTAATATAGTTGCAGTTGAGCCATATGATTCTGCGGTAATTTCAGGCGGTAAACCGGGACCCCATAAACTTCAGGGAATAGGTGCAGGTTTTATACCGGATGTACTAAATGTAAAAATTGTTGATGAGGTTTTCAAAGTGAAAAATGAAGAAGCTTTTGAAACAACAAGGAACCTTGCAAAAACAGAAGGGCTGCTTGTTGGTATATCTTCTGGTGCGGCAGTTTATGCAGCTTCCGAAATTGCAAAAAGAGATGAGAACAAAGGAAAAACAATTGTTGTAATTTTGCCTGATACAGGAGAAAGATATTTGTCAACCGATTTATTTAAAGAAAATTAACTTAGAAACAAAAAGGGACATCCCTCAATGTAAAAGAAATACTCTTTGCTCAAGAGAGAAGTGTCCCCATACTTTAAGAAAGGAGCGGTTTATGCCAATTAAAATACCAAATCACCTTCCTGCTGCTGAAGTGTTAAGCAATGAAAATATTTTTATTATGCATGAAGACAGGGCCTTACATCAGGATATAAGGCCTTTAAACATAGTTGTTTTGAACCTTATGCCTACCAAGATTGTTACAGAAACTCAAATATTGCGGCTATTGGGGAATTCTCCACTTCAGGTTGATGTAACCCTTCTTCATCCCAAAAGCCATGTGTCAAAAAATACGCCGCGTGAGCATCTTATAAGGTTCTATAATACTTTTGATGAGATAAAAAATAGAAAGTATGATGGAATGATTATTACAGGAGCACCGGTGGAGCTTCTTGATTTTGAGGATGTAGATTACTGGGATGAGCTAAAGGGTATTATGGATTGGAGTATATACAATGTATTTTCTACATTCCATATATGCTGGGGTGCTCAGGCAGCTCTATATCATCATTATGGCATACCCAAGTATCCTCTTGATATGAAAAAATTCGGCGTTTTCTCTCATCAGGTTCGTGTTAAAAATCAAAAGCTTATGAGAGGTTTTGATGATGAATTCTATGCTCCTCATTCAAGATATACAGAGGTAAGGCGAGAAGATATTGAAAAGAAGTCTGAATTGGAAATCATGGCTGAGTCTGATAAGGCAGGAGTTTACATTATAGCTTCAAAAAACGGCAGGCAGGTTTTTGTAACAGGCCATTCAGAATATGACCCTCTTACTCTAAAAACAGAATATGACAGAGATGTAGAAAAGGGACTTTGTATAAATGTGCCTGAAAATTACTTTCCAGGTGGTGACCCTGAAAAACCACCTTTGGTAAAATGGAGAGGGCATGCAAGTCTGTTATTCTCAAATTGGCTGAATTATTATGTATATCAGGAGACACCGTATGATATGGAGAAAATAAAGTAGGTTTGGAAAATGAAGAATATATAGAATGTAGATATACAGATAATTAAAACTATAGTTTTTTTAATAGATGCAGTTATAATATGTACATAACATGCTCTATTGATCATATAAGAAGTATTTTGGTGGCTGAAGCTGGTGATATGATTGTTCAGGAACTGCTAGTACTTATTGGAGAATTTTATTGACTAATACGCACCTATAAATTTTACATATAAATGTAAACAAATTTATATTATTGTAGATTATAATATTAGTATTAGTAAGAATGTCTCTATGGAAGGCCTTGCGACCCTTTCTTTAATAAATAATGTTATTATTTCTAATATAGTATGCTAGTTTAAATATTAAGCCAACAGGAGGGAGAAATGATTGAAAGAGAGCGTCTTATAAAAGTACTTAAAGGTGAGACACCTGATAGAGTACCTTGGTTTGCTGACCTTGGACATTGGTATAGGGCTGAAAGTGGTGAGAAATGGGACCTATTTAAGGTGTCGAACTGTACGGAAGGAATAGCAAACCTTCACAGAGAAGTTAAAGCCGGATGGTATATTGAAGTTGGTAGTCTTCATGAAGAGTATTATGAGGATGGGGTTGTAAGAGAAAAGGAACTAAAAGGTGATATTGCAGTTGAAGTATATAGAACACCTATAGGTGAAATCCGTATGGAAAGAAAATGGAGTCCTTTTAGCTATTCATGGGATATTACCAAATATATAGTTGAAAATATAAATGATTTAAAAATCCTTTTATATGCTGTAGAAAGAAAAAAATTCAAACCCAAATACAAGAACTGGGAAACAATTGAAAAAGTTGGGGGTGATATCGGTCTTGGCTTTCCAGGAATAGCATATACAGGACTTGGTTCACTTATGTCATATTATATGGGGGTTGAAAATACTATCTACGCATTGTATGACGAACCTGAATTAATGGGAAAATACATAAATACATATAATAGTAAGCATCTTGAACTTGTAAAACTATACTGCAGTTCTCCGGCTCCTCACATATTATTCAGCGATAATCTATCCGGTGATGTCCAACCATCGCCCATTTTCAAAAAATACAGTTATAAACATTATAAGAATATTGCAGACTTATTGCATAAAGCAGATAAAACAGTTTCTGCCCATCTTGATGGATTGCTGAATAATATGATAGGAATTGTTGCAGAATGCGGTATTGATGTGGCAGATGCCTGTACACCGAAACCTTCAGGAGATTTAACCCCTGGAGAAATAAGAAAGCAGGCAGGAGATAAAATGATTCTTATGGGAGGAATATCTCCTGTAATGTGGCTGCCTGAAACTAGTGAGAAGGATTTTATAAATCATGTAAAAGAATGGCTTGAATTAAGAAAACATAATAGCAGACTTGTCCAATCGGCAGGTGACCAAGTCCCACCAGGAACAGATATAAAAAGGATAAAACTAGTTTATGATATTGTTGAAGAATATGGAAGATACTAATTGATTTAGAACCACAAATGCAGAAAATTCAATAATGCAAATACAGTGGATTTGGTAATGCAAATATTGATAATAAGGAGAGTAAAGTATATGAAAATTATTGATAAAGGTATAGTTTTCAAGGGTCAGGAAGGTACAAACCAACAAAGTTGTGCATTCCCCGGAATATGTATCTTGCCAAATGGACGATGGATTTGCACTTTCAGAGCAGCACTACAGAAAAAGCCGACAAAAGGACAATGCAAGATGCTTGGAGTGAAATGGAAAAGTTTTCGGTTGGTTTGCCTACTACTGCTATTTTAGACGATGGCAGCATACTTGTTGTTTATTATTCAGGAGTTCACATAGATCTAACAAACATATACTGGTCAAGAATAGGCTAATAAATTAGCAAATTATCCTTTACATAAAAAATATGCTATACTTATTTTGTGGCAGGTGTTAATATGTATAAGGCAATCATTGTAGATGATGAAAGAATAGTTCTTGAAGGTTTAAAAAACACTTTTAAATGGGAGGAATATGGTTTTAGGGTATGTGGACTTGCCGAAAATGGAGAAGAGGCATTGAATATACTCGAAACCACGAGTAGTAATTTGGTTGTTACTGATATTCGAATGCCGGATATGGATGGTCTGGAACTTACCGGAAAAATTAAAGACAGGTATCCGTATATTCATGTTATTATTATCAGTGCATATAGTGATTTTGAATATGCACAGCAAGCTATAAGCTATGGAGTAAGCGGATATCTTCTAAAACCTTTAAAAGATACTGAACTTGGCAAACTGCTTCATAAAATAAAAGCAGATTTGGAATTGATAGAATTAATGGAATTATCAAAAATTAATAGCAGCTTAAATCTTAATAAAACTATATTAAATCGTATTAGTCATGATACTATATTGCGAAGATTATTAGATGGAGATTTGATAGAAGGTTTTGACTTAAGTCGATTTTTTGAGGAACGAGAATGGAGTTTCATAATAAAATCTGTTAGGGTTGCATTATGTAACATAGAATTTAGTGAATCTTTTACAGCCGGTCTTTTCAGAAAATTGGCAATAAATACAGGCCTTCTATGTCTGGGAAAAATGAATATTCCGGCAATAGAGCATTTAGGCTTTATAGTAATATTTCTTGATGAAAGTATTAGAATACAAAGGAGAGAAATTTCCAAGCTTCTTGAAAATTACAAGCACCTGTTTAGAATGGAACTAGAAAAGTTGAGCACAGTAAAATATAATATGACAATAGGTGTCAGCAGCTTGCACAGCAACAATGTAAATCTTAAAAAGAGCTTTACTGAAGCCTTATATTCCTATCAACATAAATACTTTATTGGAAATGATAATATAACCTTTTATGAGGATCTAGCTTTTAGAAACTATTCTGCATTGAGTGAAGATGAGTGCAGTAAGATAATTGATAAGATAATCAATATTATATTTATCGGAGAAGAAAATCAACTGCTTGATGAAGTTCAAAATTTATTTTCATATATAGAAGAACAAGGGGATTTTACCGTGGAAGATATTAACACAAAATTTATTGAAATCTATTTCAATATAAGTAATGCAATTAAAGCAACTAATACTACAGATATTTTTACTGCAGATGGTGATATTATAAATGAGATACAAACATTAACTTCATATAGGCATTTAAAAAAGTGGTTCAACGATAGAATTATTAATTTATACAGAATGGCAAGACGATATTCATATGACGATTCTAATTGGATGGTTCAAAAGGCAATGCATTATGTAAAAGCGAATATATCAAAAAAGATTACTCTCGATGATATAGCAGAGTATCTTCATGTCAATGCATCCTATTTTAGTTCTACTTTTAAAAAAAATACAGGACAAAATTTTATAGATTATGTAACTGAGTCAAAAATAAAAGAGGCAAAACATTTGCTTCTTAATTCAACGTTGAAAATAAAAGAAATATCAAGCAAGGTAGGATACAATGACTATAGCTATTTTTGCAAAGTATTTAAATCAATGGAAAATATTACTCCGCTTGAGACCAGAATGAAGGGTCTTATAAAATAATGGAGGAATTAGTATGATACAAAAGTTTCATCCTAAAAAAATTTCTTTCAAAAAATATTTGGTTACTGTATCCATGACCGTTGCTTTTGCTATACTTTTATCAATTGGCTTGATCTTTTATACCCGTACTATTAGATATATCAATGATAAGCTGGATCTCATGGAGAAAAATAGGTTTTACAGTGTATATTTGGACATAGATGAAAGCATACAGTCAATTAATAGAATGATTGAATACCTTCAAAATAGTGAAATATTAATGAACTATTTAAATATCGCCGAGAATGCAAAAGATGATGTTTATAAAAAAAGTGTTGCAATAAACGATATTTCTAAACTTCTAACTAACGCTAAAGAATATAGCGCCTTCACAAAAAGAATATTTATTATTACACAAGCAAGGGAATACAGCAATTACAGTACTACAACATTCAGTTTTGAAACCATTAAAAGAATACGTGATTATGAATTTGAAGACATAACATTTTTTTGTTATGGAATGGATAGACTTCATGGAATAGAATTAAGAGGGATATCTCTTCTAGATGAAAATATGTTTTTTGCAGCCGGTCTCAGAAAAAACAAAGGATGTGATGGAAAGATACTGGCTATTCTAGATGAATCATTTCTATACGATACAAAACAGACAACCGGTAACTTTTATATTGTTGATCGGTCCGGTGATTTTATTTGGCCTACTATAGATAACAATGATATTAGCAATCAAACCAAGAAACAAATTTCCCTAAATATTCAAAGCCATAATATGGATGAATTTATGTTCAAAGTGAATGATAAGAAAGTTATTACAAAAAAGTTTAGTAACTATAATTGGTTTCTTGTTTATCCTGTTAATGATAGTATTATCAACCAACAAAAAAACAGTATAATATTCTATATGTTTATATCGTTCTTGTCGAGTATAATTCTTACATATATTTTTTCAAGATTAGTATCGAACAGAATCCTTAAGCCCATAAAAAAACTTACATCGGTTATAGGCGAATATGATGGCAAAACTGATTTTACCAAGTATGATATTGCTGAGTCAAAGGGAATCTACATGAGAGATAACCTTATTTTATACTTTATTATTTCTATCGTTATACCTGTTATAATATTTATTGTAATGTTTAATGTAACTTCATTCAAACATATAGAGGCTCACACATTAGGCTATTACAGGACAGTTTTTGATAAGACTGCAGATAGAATTGATAAATATATAGAAAGAAAATTAAAAGCTATGCAGAGAATAACTTACAGTATATCCATACAACAAATTGCGGCAAGAAGAGAAAATGCAGTATTAGGAGTTGATGAAATTTTTAATATAATAACGGAAAATTCGGTGCTAGGACACGAAAGAGATATTATAAGCATTTATAATAATACTAGAGAATTGCTATTCACAAATTACTACATGGGGATACCGGACTTTAATAACAGTTTTTACGAAAAAATGAGTGATGTTAAAACTGGAGTAATATATGACCTACAAAGAGATAGATATAATAGATATCTTATAAGTATAGGTATGCCTATTTTCTATCAAGAAAATTCACCTATTGAGGGTTATATAAAGCAGGATATTGACAATGCAGATATACTTCAATTATATCTTGACCTTATTAATGACAATAGAGAAGCATATATATCAGATTATAACGGAATTGTAATATCTAGTCCGAAAATAGATATTATAGGCAAATATTCGACTTCCAATGCCCAAAATTACAATAGTTCTGAAGGGCTAATCAATGTAAAAGATAGAAATAGTAATAAATTGTTGTTTTATAAAAAAATCAGATACCTACCGTGGTATTTAAACTATGAAGTTGATTACAGTATAATTACAGGTACCAGCAGAGAATTAATAATGAACAATATTTTCATATTTATTATTGTAATGTTGTTTGTTATAATAATGGCATTTATTATATCAAATGAAATTATGAAGCCTCTGGGAAAGCTAAATTCCTACCTATTTGAGTTTGACCCTGCCAAAACCGGAGAAAAAAATAAGGCTGAATTCTTCTTTATAGATGAAATCAGCACCCTGGGCAGCTCATTTAATAAAATGTCAGAAAGGATTGAGGAACTTATAGATGAACTTATTGTTTCAGGTATGATACAAAACCGGCTTGAAGGTGAGAAAAAGACTGCTGAAATAATTGCGTTACAAGCCCAGATAAACCCTCATTTTCTTTACAATACGCTGGATATGATTAATTATCTTGTAAAGCAGAATAAAACTGATGATGTGGTTATGCTGATAAATTCTTTAAGCGACTTATTTAGATTCGGAATAAGTCGTGAAGAAATATTAATACCTATAGACGAAGAGTTAAAATATACCATGGCATATACCAGAATTATCAGTGTAATTTATGGGGATAGGATAAGGTTTATATGGAATGTGGACAATAATATAAGGGATTATAAGACTATAAGATTAATATTGCAGCCAATTGTAGAAAATGCAATATATCATGGATTAAAAAAGAGAGAAGGTAGAATTTGTATAACGTGCAGTAGTTACGGAGAGTTCATAATTTTTGAAGTTTCTGATAACGGTTCAGGCATGGATAATGTGGAGCTTGAAAATATAAAAGAAAATCTGGAAGCCGGTAATAGTAAAAAGATAGGATTATATAATGTTTATTCCAGGTTGAAACTTCACTTTGGGGAGAAGGTCGAATTTACCATAGTTAGCAACTTAGAGGAAGGTACTTCTGTAAGAATATCAATACCAAAATTTGAAAGTTTATAAGTATCACATAAATCATGCTGATTTTTACTTTCTCAAGGGATTTTCTGATATAAATACAACTGTATTTATCCAACCTAACTAACAAAAATAATCCAATAAAAATAGAAATATTTATATTTAATAATACTATTTATAATGATAGTATTATAAATAGATTAGTGCATTACTAAATGTAATTTTATTTCACTGTTGATCCGGAAAACATCGCATTCCCAATTGGCATAGCAGCATTAGTTTATTATATTGTTAATATTGAGCAATTAATATAAATTTTATGCTATTTTAGGTTAATATAATAAAAGTAAATTTACCAGACTATTAGTTGAACTATAAAGTAAAAGTAAAGGAAGTAATATTGATATGATTCAAAACATAAAAATTGCCAACATAAAAAGCACAGATATTACAATATCAAAAACAAGGTATAAAGAAGCCAGGAAGATGTGGATGCTATATTTGTTTCTGTTATTTCCGATTGCTCATACTATAATATTTCACTACATGCCTATGTATGGTGTAGTAATAGCTTTTAAAGATTTTAAACCTGTAAAAGGCATATTGGGCAGTGAATGGAACAATTTTCGGCATTTTAAGGATCTTTTCACATCTACAGGTTTTTTTAGAGTAGTTACAAATACATTGAAAATAAGTTTTTTACGATTGGCTTTCGGATTTCCTGCACCTATTGTTCTTGCTTTATTGTTAAATGAAATCTGGCATGTAAGATTTAAAAAGATAGTACAAACAATATCCTATTTACCTGTTTTTATGTCCTGGATAGTATTAGCCGGTGTATTTTTTGAATTTCTATCAGTCCAGAGAGGTCCTATTAACTACTTAATTAAGGTTTTAGGGGGACAGCCTATAGATTTCTTTACTGATAAACGACTATTTGTTATAATGCTGATTTTAACCGGAATATGGCAGGGAGTAGGATGGAGTGCAGTAATATACCTGGCATCTTTATCATCTGTAAACCCAGAGCTGTATGAATCGGCAGAATTGGATGGCGCCAATAGATTTCACAAGGCTGTCCATATATCACTTCCATCGTTGACACCTGTAATAACAATTCTATTTATTCTTAATTTGGGTGGAATACTGGATGCAGGTTTTGATCAGATATTCAACATGAGCAATCCTCTTGTGATGGAAGTAGCAGATATTATAGATACCTATGTATACAGAATGGGATTGTTAAATGCAGAATATGATTTTTCGGCGGCAGTAGGGTTGTTCAAGAATGTAGTAGGCTTAATACTAATAATCATTACTAACACCTTAGTCAGCCGTATATCGGACTATGGTGTATGGTGAGAGGATTATGGCATATGATGAAGCAATCGTAGTATGTGATAATTATCATAGTATGCAGCAATTGATAGAAATTATCTGAAAGGAAGGCAGTTAAATGAAATTAAAGAAAAAATCCATAGGTGGTACTACATTTGATATATTAAATTATACTTTTATGGTTTTGTTTTCGTTATCTATAATATATCCCTTTTGGAACCTTATTCTTCTTTCGTTTTCTGATCAGAGAGAAGCAACAAATCTTGGCTTCAGAATCTGGATTAACAATTGGGATACTACGGCATACAAATACATTTTTGAACATAATAATGTTGCAATGGGATATTTTAATACGATATTCAGAGCTTTTACAGGTACTGTATTAATGCTTATAATGTGTTATCTGGGGGCATATCCTCTTTCTAAAAAAAATCTCCCCGGAAGAAATATTATAACTATATTCTTTTTAATCACAATGTTTTTCAGCGGAGGATTAATACCATCATACCTGTTAATAAAGAAAATAAACCTTATGGATAAAAGGTTGGTGTATATAATTCCCGGAATGTTCAGCACCTATAACATGATAATAATGCGAAACTTTATAATGTCTATGAATAAGGAATTGGAAGAAGCAGCTCTGATTGATGGCGCTAATTACTTTGATGTAGCATTTAAGGTCATAGCCCCTCTTTTAAAACCGGTATTGGCAACAATAGCGCTTTGGTCGATAGTTGGACATTGGAATTCATGGTTTGATTGTTTGATATATATTAAGGATGAAAAAAAATATGTTCTTCAGCTTATTGTCAGAAGGATAGTGATTCAGACCCAAGGTGAAGCTGAGTTCATGAAATTGCAGGCTTTTAATCAATTAAGTGAAAAACGGATTCATAGTTCAAATGTAAAATCAGCTGTCATTCTTGTTACCATAGGTCCAATAGTACTTATTTATCCATTCTTACAGAAGTATTTTGTAAAAGGTATAATGGTAGGTTCATTGAAAGGGTGATAAAGAAAATGTAAAAGATATTATGTTTTCTATTATCAATATAATAAAAATATAAAATAAAGCAAAGGGAGGATTAATATGAGTAAAAAAGTAAAAAGATTTCTATCATTATTGATAGCAATAATGCTCATTACAACATTGTTCACTGCTTGTGGGAAGAAAGAGAATACGGGAACTCAGAATGATACCGGCAAGGGAAAAACAACTGCAGGGTCAGATAAGGAACCTAAGGGTTTTGATGACTCAAAGACACTGGAAATATCTTGGTTTGGTTTTAATGGAACTGAAATTGTAGAAGGAAATCCTCTACAGAAGGAGATTGAGGAGAAATTTAACGTAAAAATTAAAAATATTAAAGCAGATATTTTTAATAAGGAACAGATTAACCTCATGATCAACTCTGGAGAAATGCCTGATGCATCTTTTATGTATCAAACTCCTATAGATTTATGGGATAAGGGTGTAACCAGGGCTATCCCTAAGAGCTTTATTGAAAAATATTCTCCAAACTATAAAAAATTACTTGACAGATATCCAATTGGATGGCAGCTTAACAAAGTACCAGACAAAGAAGACGAGTATTTAGCAATAAATGGCATAAATATTTCGCTAGATGAAAATGGTTGGTTCTCATACTACAGACTCGATTGGTTGGAAAATGCCGGTATTAAACCAAAAGGAGAGTTAAAACAGGTAGATGATGAAGGACGTGTGTTCTTTTGTGAAACTCCATTTACTTTAGAGGAACAAGATCAAATATTTGATGCTTTTTTGAAAATGAATACCGATGCAAAAAATCCTAAATATCCTGCTTCTGGTAATAAGGACACAACAAACTACAGCTGGGAAACAATATTAAACTCTTTTGGGGTAAAAACATGGATGAATCTAGAAGAAGATGGTAAGTATATCCAATATTACCAGTCCAGCAAATGGAAAGAAGCACTTAAGGTTCTAAATAATTATTACAAAAAAGGATATATAGATCAGGAATGGACCAGTCAGGATATTACAAAGCATTGGGAAAAGCTTAATTCAGGTATGGTAGGATGGTGGCCCAATTTTAGTGGTTATGTTAATCCGCAGTATCAGGACAGGCCTCCTTTTGGGCTTTTGGCAAAAGTACCTGATGCAAAAATTTTGTTAGTTCCTCCAGAAACTAGATCTGATGGAATACAATATTTTTGTTCATCTAATCATAACCCCCATGCTTATAGTTATCCAAATTTTATTGGACATAGAGTTGATGATGAGAAGCTCGCTCGTATTCTGCAAATATTTGATTATGTATGTTTTGATAAAGAAGCGCAGGTTAGATTTCAATTTGGTATTGAAGGTGAACACTTTACCTGGCAGGGTGAACCTTACAACTCAGGAATTGCTTCTAAAGAAAATTTAACACCCAAAGTACAGGGTGAGTTTGGACTTAGATTTTATAAATTTGTAATGTATGATGAAAATATATCAAAATATTTAAAAAATAAAGAGCAACAGCTTATGGTAGATTGGATATATGCAAAGAATTATAAGAGCATTGATAACTATCGTTATGACATATTTAATGAGTTACAGGAAGAGTATAATAAGCTAGGGAAGCAAATTGGTGCAGATGTCAGTATGATCTGGCAAGAATTCTATATGAAAGCAATAATAGGTGAAGTAGATATTGATGCAGAGTGGGATAATTACCTAAAAAGGCTTGAAGATGCAGGTATAAGCAAACAGAATGAAATTGGAAATAAAGCACCATTATTTGCCCCATTATTGAAAGGTGAAATAAAATATTAATATAGTATCCGTTCTTTATATAGAGTTAAAAGAGCAAAGTAAAAGTGTAATGCTGCAGTATGTACATGAAGTAATCTGTTAGGTATAAAAAAATATTCCTGGGCGGATAAATATATTCTACCTAGGAATATTTTTTCGAGATAGTTGAAATGTTAAAAATTGAAGAAAAACCTCTAAAAGAAAATATGCCTAGAATTTAATATTTTGAAGCTTGTTTTTTTGCTTTATAGAATGTAAAGTGTATTTGAAGCATATAGCAAATGTTAGCAGATATTATAGAATTTGTACTATGAATATCATCAGTCTTCGCATGTGTGTATCAGCAGTTTGTTTAGATAATAAAAACCGAAGATAACTCGTGATGGAAAAACAGAGTAGTCGAAGTAGTTGAAAGGAGTGATTTCT
>OFEK01001241.1_pt1 | contig 18182 bp, 12 predicted proteins | sample 1521131 | NCBI WGS metagenome assembly OFEK01 (sample SAMN05720209, study PRJEB24109) | activated sludge metagenome | isolation source: Anaerobic digester | place: China | collected 2015-12-16
GGCGGGCGTGAGCGTGCTGCTCAGGGCAGGGGCCGTGTTCGACGATGAGCGGTGCCTGGCCCGTGCCCAGGACTGGACGCTGCACCTGGCCGAGCGGTTCCGGTTCCATGTGCGCCATTACGACAGCGGGATGCAGTACGGCGGTGCGGCCGTGGCGCTGGCCGAGGCGCGCAGCGTGCTGACCGAGCGATTCAGCAACCACCAGCGGCAGTGCCTCGACCGGGCGATGACCGATTGCGGCGAGGCCATCCGCTGGTCCACGCGGCACTGGCTGACGGATCCGGTTCTGCGGCCGATGCCGTACAACAACCATTTCGTCTTTCACCACTACGGCCAGTTGGCGCTGGCCCTGACGCTCGACCGGCAGGACTGGGTGGACGAGGTGCTCGACGGCCCGCGGCACTTCGGCGAGATACTCGTCGGCGCGACGCGCGACGACGGCCTGTGCTACGAGTCCAGCACCCTCTATCACTACGCGACGCTCCAGGGGCTCCTGATGCTGGCGGAACTCGTGCGGCACTGTCCGCGTCTGGGCCGCGACTACTACCGCCAGACGTGCGCCAACGGCCGCACGCTGAAGCAGATGTTCGATGCGCCGCTCGGGCTGCTGCTGCCCAACGGCGTGCTGGCGCCCGTGGGCGATTGCTACGCGGAGCGCCGGCCCCTGGCGGCGCGATGCCAGGCGTACTACGAAACGGCCTTCGCGGTCTATGGTGACCCGCGGTATGCGTGGCTGCTGCGGCAGGGCGGGCCGCGCAGCTCGGCGGCCGCCCTGTTTCTGGGCGCCGATCGTCTCGAACCGGCCGAGCCGCCCATCGGACGTTCGCGACTCTGGATCGAGCACGGCTACACGCTGCTGACGAGCCGGGCCGGGCGCGACTACTGGGAACTGGAGCCCTCGGGGCAGCCCGGCGGCGTGGCGGCGGTGCTGGCCGGCGACCTCTCGGGCGTACATCATCACAACGATGCGATGAGTCTCCAGGTGTTCGCTGCCGGGCGGCTGTGGGTCGAGGACGTCGAGAGCCGGGCCGTCGAGGCCCACGGGTTCTCCGCCTCGATTCAAGCCGCGTTCAACCGGACCGTGCTGGCCCATAACACTGTTGTGATGGACGGCCGCGACCGCGCGACGTTGCGGCGGCCGGTGCCGGTGACGGAGCTGAAGGACCTTCCCGGCTGCTGCACCGCGACCATGACGGACCGAGAGGGCAGGCTGTACGACGGCGTGCGCATGGCACGCAGTGTCGCGGTCACGCCCGAGTACTGCCTGGACCTGTTCCAGACCGCATCCGACGACGAGCACGCCTGGGACTGGCTGGTCCACCCGCGGAGCGACGGGCCGGCCGAGTGCGGGCTGGCGTTCGCGGCGGCGGTGTACCCTGAGGGCAAAGACATGGCCGGCTACGGCGTGCTGCGGGATGTCGGAGCAGCCGAGGCGCGCGACGGGCGGCTGTCGCTGATGTGGCGGCAGGGGAGTGCGGCATTTCGGGCCGACGTGTCGGCCGGACGGAGTGGCCGCGCGATCCGCGGCTCGTGGCCCGTGGCCAGCGACTGGTCCGAGGGCGGCCGCGAGATGTTTGCCCTCTGTGTGCGCGCGACGCAGGCGGACTTCGTCGCCCTGTACCAACCGCTCGGCGCAGGCCCGGTGTGGCGCGTCGCCGAGATCGAACGGTTCGACGACGGTCTCGACCAACTCGTGCGGATCGTCGTCACGGACGGCTCCCGGCGACGCGAGCACCTGGTGCCGTCGGTGTGAGAGTGTCCTGCACGCACCGTAGGTGGCTGTGGACGCGCAGTCGGATGAGCGACGGTCACTCGTGTCGCAGGGCGACGATCGGGTCGAGCTGCGCGGCGCGCGATGCCGGGTAGATGCCGAAGACCAGGCCGATGGCCAGGGAGATCGAGACCGAGACCAGGAGCGACCAGGCTGTGACGACGGTCTTCTGGTCGGCGAAGTACTCGATGCCCCAGGCGATGAAGTACCCGGCGGCCAGTCCGATGAGGCCGCCGAGGAACGAGATGACGACGGTCTCGACGAGGAACTGCATGATGATGTCGCGTTTCTTGGCGCCCAGGGCGCGACGAACGCCGATCTCGCGCGTGCGCTCGGTGACACTGGCGAGCATGATGTTCATGATGCCGATGCCGCCGACCAGGAGGCTGATGGCGGCAATGGCGCCGAGCATGATGCTGAACCGGCGGCCGGCCTCTTCGGCGGCGCGAATCTGCTCCAGCGGCACCGTCATCGTGTAGTCGGTGCTCTTGTGGTACCGTTCGAGCATGGCTCGCACGGCCCGCGAGGTTTCGAGCACCTGGGACACGTCGTCGCAGCGGACCTGGATTTCGTGAAGCTCGACCGTCTCGACGGACTGGCTTCCGGACTCGATGTTCATGATGGTCTCGCCGAACCGGGTCCGGGCGGCGGACAGGGGAATGTAGATCTCCAGGTTGGCGTCGGCCTGTCTGGCCTCGCCGTTGCCGCCACCGCTGGCCGAGGCCCCCGGGGTGCTGCGATGGGCCATCACGCCGACCACGCGATAGTAGGACGAGTCGATCCGGATGGCCTTGCCGACGGGTTCCTCGTAGCCGAAGAGCTGCGCGGCTACCTCGCTGCCCAGCACGCAATGGTTGTACTGCCGCCGCTCGTCCAGCTCAGTCAGAAACCGCCCGCCGGCCAGGTCCGCGTGGGCCAGGTCCGACGACCACGGCACGGTGCCCACTACGTCGGCCCTCACCGAGCGGTGAAGGTACCGCACCGTGCGCGAAATGCGCCGCTGCGGTACGACGACCTCGACGTGCGCCAAGGTGCTCTCGATCCGTTCGGCGTCGGCATATCGCAGGCCATACTCGATCGCGCGGCTGCCGCTGGAGGAGGCGACGTCCGTCGGCTTGATGCTGCGCAACAGAATGTTCGTGGCCCCGAGCCGGCGGAACTGCTCCTGGGTCTCCTGGCTCGTGCCCTCGCCGATGGCCAGCATGGAAATCACCGCGCTGACGCCGCACAGGATGCCCAGCATCGTCAGCAGCGAACGCAGCGCGTGCTGCTTCAGGCTGCGCAGGCCCAGGCGGATGATTTCGAGGCTCTTGTAGGGCAGCATGACGTTGCCTGACGCGGCGGGGCATCCTGCCGGCCGCGTCGCTCTCTCCTCAGTGTTCGGTAATGCGATCAATGTGGCCGTCGCTCAGATGCACCTCGCGCTTGGCACAGGCCGCCACATCGTCTTCGTGTGTCACCATGATGATGGTGCGGCCCTGCGCGTTCAGTCGCCCGAACAGGGCCATGATCTCGTGCTGCGTCGCCGAGTCGAGGTTGCCCGTCGGCTCGTCGGCCAGAATGATCAGTGGATCGTTGGCCAGGCTGCGCGCGATGGCGACGCGCTGCTGCTGGCCGCCCGACAACTCGCTCGGTCGGTGCCGCAGCCGCTCGGCGAGCCCGACCTCGACGGCCAGTTGATCGGCCTTCTCGCGGCGAAGGTGCGCCGGCACGCCCTGGTAGAACAGCGGCAACTCGATGTTCTCCTGCACCGTGAGCTGCGCAATCAGGTTGAAGCTCTGGAACACGAAGCCGATGTACCGGCCGCGCACGTCGCTCAGCTCGTCGTCGTCCATCTGTGCCACGTCCTGGCCGCCCAGGAGGTACTGCCCCGAGGTCGGCACGTCCAGGCACCCCAGCAGGTTCAGGAACGTGGACTTGCCCGAACCGCTGTGGCCCATGACGGCCGTGTAGCTGCCCTCGTCGAACACCAGCGACACGTCGCGCAGGGCGTGAACGGTCTCGGGACCGACGCGGTAGTTCTTGCAGAGATTGCGGACCTCGGCCAGAGTCACGGAGCGCCTCCGTCGGCTCGCGGCGAGGCGTTGCGCGGCCGGCGATTCGCGCGAGGCGCTCGGGCCTCGCCAGCGGGCTGCGACGCTGCGCCGGCGCCCGGCTCGCCGCCGGCTTTCTCCTGCCGCGACGACGAGCCTTCCGGGGCGTTGCCGTTCATCCCCTGCGCGGCAGGCGCCGCGGGCGCCGAAACGTTGTCCGCGGCCGCCGGCACATCCTGAGCCTCCTTCCTGGGCTCTTCCCACGGGATCGTCGGCATGACGTCCGGCTCGTAGAGCATCACCATCTCGCCCTCGGCCAGCCCTTCTTCGATGATCACGTCCTTGTCGTTGGTCGCGCCGACCTTCACGCGACGGATTTCCAGGGCGTTGCCCTTCTTCACGATGGCCGCCGTCTGGCCGCGCAGCACGTGCACGCCCGTCACCGGCACCAGGAGCTTGTCCCGGATCACGTTGCAGACGATCTCCACCTGGGCGCTCATGCCGGGTTTCAGGCCCTCGGTCGTCTGGTCGATGCCCACGACGACGTTGTAGACCTTGACGTCGGGGTTGAACCATCGCTGGCTGTCGGCCATGACGCCGATCTCGGGCGTCACCGTGCCGGTGTAGGTCCGCTCCGGAAACGCGTCGATCTTGATCGTTGCCGGCTGACCGGCCGCCACGCGGTCGATCTGCGACTCGTGGATTTTCACGTCAATCTCCATCCGCGAAACGTCCGGCAGCGTCATCAGCGTCTGGCGGTGGCGGACCGTGCCGCCCACTTCCGGAGGCCGCTGGTCGCTCCAGCGGTTGCCCGGCGTCCAGTACACGATCATGCCCGCCTGCGGCGCCGTGACCGTCGTGTAGGCGATCTGCTCGCGTAGCTTCTTGACGCGGGCATCCTGGATCTCGAAGTTGGCCTTCTTGGCGGTGCGGTCGGCTTCCTTCTGGGCCACCTCGCTGTCCTGGCGGCGCTGGACGCGCTCACGCTCCGCAATCGCCTCGTCCCAGTCGCTCTTGAGCTTGGCCATCTGCTTCGGGTAGTCGTACTGCTCCAGCAGCCGCAACGACTCCTTCGCCTTCTCGTTGTCGATCTCCGCCCGGGTGACCGATAGTTTGTCGCTCTCCAGTTCCTCCCGCGTGACGATGCCGTCCTTCTCCAGGTCGATCGTGTACTTCAGGCGGTTCTGCGCCTGCACAAGCTCCTGCTCGGCCACTTTGATCTCCGACTCGGCCGTCTTCTTCTGCTGCGGCCAGTCGCCGTCGCGGTATTTCTCGAAATCCATCTTGGCGAACGTCTCGTTCAGCTCTGCCTTCTTCAGCTCGCTTTCCCGCGTGCTGAGCTGGATGGCCAGCGCCTCCTCGGCGGCCAGGTAGCTCGCCTTCAGCGTCTGGAGCTGGGCGTCCTCGCTGATCAGCTTCTCCTGGAGGTCGGCCGCGTCGAGCTTCACCAGCACGTCGCCCGGCTGCACCTGCGTGCCCTCGGGCACCAGTTCGATGATGGTCGATGTGCCCTCAACCTTGTTGAGGATGTCGGTGCTCTTCCTGGCGCGGAGGTTGCCGCCCTCGGTCACCGTGACGACGAGGTCGCCGCGGCGCACCACCGACGTGCCGCCCGAGACGGCGCGCTCGGGATCCTCGGCGCCCTTGGCGTTCAGCCACCAGGCCACGCTGCCAATCACGGCTCCGACCGTCAGCAGCAGCACGACGACCTTGCCTTTGCCGCGGCGGCCGCTAGAGCCCCTCGTCAATCCGGCTCGCAGCGCCGCCTGTTTCGTTGTGTCCATCGAGGCGTCCTTCATGAATCTGTCCTCGCTCGTCCACTTCCAGCAATTCCATGTCGCGCAGGAACTCCAGCCGCGCGATCCGGTGCGCCACCAGGGCCTGGCTCAGCGCGTTCTGCGCCGTCACCAGGGCGTCCTGCGAATCCAGCACGTCGCGCGTGTCGGCGCGGCCTGCGTCCAGCAGTTTCTGCGTGCTGCTCACCCGGCGTTGGGCCAGCTCCACGCTGTTCTTCTGAATCTCATACGTCTGCTGCGTCGTCCGAAGCTGACGCAGCGACTGCCGGATCGACTGCTTGATCGTGTCCACCTGTTCCATGTACGACCGCAGCGTCGTGTCGTAATCGATCAGGCTCGATCGGTACGCGTTCCGCTCGTTCAGCCGGTCCAGCGGCAGGTCCACCTCGAGGCCGAACTCGTACAGCCCTTCGTGGAACATGAACCGCCCGGCGTGGGCCGGCGGCATGCTCCGCACGTTCATCCCGCCCACCAGGCGGACGTCTCCCTTGAGGGCGTCGGCCGCCACCGTCACGTCGCGCTCGGCGTCCTCGATCCGCCCCAGGGCGTTCTTCAGGTCCAGACGACGCGACAACGCCACCGCCATCGCGTCCTCGTAGCCGATCCGCGCCTGCTCCGCGATGCCCGCTGCCGCCAGCGCTGCCAGATCGTTGCCGTCCAGCACCACCGGCGCATCCGTCGGCAGACCCAGGAACACCCTGAACCCGTCGAGCTGACGCTCGTAATCCTCCAGGGCGCTGAGGTACCGGCTGTGGGCACGCAAATGGTCCTGACGCGCCTGGTCCACCTCGAACATCGGCAGCCGCCCAGCCTCGGCCAACGCCGTCGATCGCTTCAGGTTCGTGCCCAGGTTGTTGTAGTTGTCCCACTCGTTGCGGACCACGTCCAACTGCTGGAGCACGTTGTAGTACCGCGTCGCCACGTCCACGCAGAACGATTTCTCGTACCGAGCGAACTCGCGCAGCCGGTACACCACGTTGTGCTGCGACTGAATCAACTGGTTGGCCACCACCAGGCGGTCCGCGTCGCGCCACAGCGGCTGCTCCACCGACACGCTCAACGCGCTCTCCAGCGTCGTCCCGAACTCGTCGTTCAGATACTTCAGCCCCGTCAAGCCCAGGTCCAACGCCACCAGGGCCCCCGTCGTCAGACGCTGCGACAGCGTGAAGTTGCTCCCCGTCGCCAACGTCCGAAGCTGGTCCTCGCCGCCGGCGCCGTCCTTGGCGCGGATCACGTCGCCCGTCAGGCCCAGTTGCGGCTCGAAGACGTGACGCTGCGTCGTGTAGTCCAACGCCGCCGTGAAGACCGACTCCTTCTGCGTCTGGAAGCCGCGGCTGTTGCGCTTGCCCAGGGTCAGGGCCGTCGCCAGATCCATCTGCCGCAACGGCGACTTGCTCCGGGCCAGTTCGCTCTCGGCCATCATCTCCGGCAGCGCCGGCGCCAACGGCAATTCGCCCAGAATCTGCTCGGCCGTCATGTGGAGGTTCCGCGACGGGCCGTCGTCTATCGTGAACGGGCGCTCGTAACCGAACTCGTGCTTGTGCTCGTCCTTCAGCGTGGCATACACCTGCCGATCCGCGTCGGCGGCGTACCACTGCCGGCATCCGGGGCAGGCCGCCAGGGCCGCCGTCACAAGCAACACGCACCGCACTCGCATGAAATCCCTCGGGTACATCGCCACCTGCCATTGTTCAGAGGATGGGCCTACCCGTCAGTAAACCACACAATCGGCCCTCAGGGCCGCGCTTTCCGCAATTTGCCCGCCGAAAGGGCAGGGCTTCATTATCACGCAACCGTCCGCCGCTGTCTACGGGTTCTTTCGCAGACAATCCGCTTGCCCTCTCAGCTCCGCTGCGGCCGCCTGACGGTGCCAACAAAAACGGGAGACCCGAGTGGGCCTCCCGTTTGCCATGTCCACAGGCACTCGGTCGCCGGCTTGCCGACGCCTCCGCCGCGCCAGATCACCGACGCGCCGCGAGAACCTCCGGGGAAACCACGTCCCCGACCTCTTTCTGCAACGACACCAGGCGTTGCCGCTGATCGGCCAGGGTCTTGTATAGAACGTCGGGAACGTCGATCTCACTGCGATAAATCTTCTCGATCCGGTCGATTTTCTCGATCAACTTGCCGCAGCGGATCGAAAAGAGCTGCACATACAGCTCGCGGCTGATCTCCTTGCCGAGCAGTTCCTTGTACAGCGACGCCACGTCCTCGTAGCGCGGAATCAGGCCGATCGGCGTGCGGATGGCCTCAGCCTCGCCGTGAACGCGACGCTCCATCCAGTGGACCCAGACCTTCTTGTCCAGCATCCCCGTCAGGTACTTGCCGTCGGAGCCGCGAAGGAAGTAGTTCACCGAGAAGATGCGCGGCGCCGGCGACGCCTTGCCGCCGAACGACAGGTGCTTCTGAATGTACCGGCCCAGGGGCATGCTCAGGAAGTCGATGTTGCTCATCAGGTCGAATCGGCGGACGCCCGTCTTGCCGATAATGGCCGCGGTCGTTTCCGACTCCAGACTCGCGCCCATCGTCATCACGCCGTGCGCCCAGTCGAACGATTCGCACACCGGCGGGCACGTGTCGCTGTCGCGGCCCCCGTAGATGACCCCCGACACCGGCACGCCCTCCGGATTGTCGTACTCGGCGTCCAGGTTCGCCAGCGACCGCAACGCGATCGTGTAGCGGCTGTTGGCGTGGCTGTGCGGCAACGGCTTGCCCTCGGCGTCCTTCATGCCCTTACGCCATTGGCCGGCGTAGTTTGTGCCCGACTCCGGCACCTCACGACCATCGCCTTCCCAGTAGGGCGTTCCGTCCTTGACCAGCACGTTCGAGAAGATCACCTCGCCCGGCTCCGTCAGCACCTTCCAGATGACCGGGTCGGCCGCCGCGTTCACGTCGCGGATGATGCCGAAGATGCCCGCCTCGACGTTGGCCGCGCGGCACGTGCCGCCGACCAGACGCAGGTACGCCAGGTCGTCGCCGATGATCGTCTCGCCCGGAATCATCGCCGTGGACGTCTTGCCGCAGGCGCTCGGAAACGCCCCCGCAAGGTACGTTACGCGGTCCTTCGGCCCGTGAACGCCCATCAGCAGCATGTGCTCGGCCAGCCACCCCTCGCGCGACGCCTTGTTGATCGCCAGACGCAACGCCAGCTTCTTCAGGCCCACCGTGTTCCCGGCGTACTGCGTGTTGACGCTGTAGACCACGCTGTCTTCCAGGTCGATCCGGATCGCCCGCTTGTGGTCGTTCTTCGAGATATTGTGCTCCAGCTCGCCGGCCGAGTGCAGAAACTTGAAGAACCCTTTCGACGATCCGCCCAGCCGCTTGAACTCCTCGTACCCCCGGCGATACAGCAGGTCCTCGCTGTGGGCCACGTAGAACGAGTCGGTCACCTGCACGCACGGAATGGCGAACGAGGAGTTTGTCGGTCCCAGGCAGAAGAACCGCACGAGGGCCTGTTTGCCGGCCATTGCGCCGGTCAGCAGATCACGCACATACGACAGCCCGTCTTCCTTCGGCTCGTGGTTCAGCTTGTTGCTGAACACCACGCCGCGCGGCACCAGGTACTTGGTGCTCCCCGGGTCGCGGGCCAGGTCGCTCTGGCCGTCGAAATGGATCGTGTGGCCGCGGGTCGCCAGGGGGGCTTCCTCGCCCCGGGCGACCGACTGATCCCGAATATAGGCCACGTCCTCGGCCGAGTCCGTGCAGACAAACACCGAGTCCGGCCGACAGAGCTCCAGTGCGTCGGCTACGAATTTGTGCATCGCCGGGTTTTTCAGCGCCAGCAACTTCGACAGGTTCGCCTTGTCCAGTCGCGACTCCAGAATGGCCATGACCGGACTGCCCGTACTACTTCCATCCTTTTCCGTGCTCACGTTTACCTCGCGATACAAAGACGACGGTGACTCTTCCGGGTCCGTGGCCCACTGCCGACCATACACGGGCCTCAAAAAGCACTTGACTCTACCAGAACACGCACGCCGAGTCAAGGTTCTGGCATGTGTCGCATGGGGATTGCCGCTTGCGTCGTCCAATGGCGCGAAATCCCTGGAGGTCCTCGTGTGACACCCTATAATGAATACGTGCGGGCGGCACGCCTTTGAGGCAGCACCCGGGACGCCCCGGGCGGGTTCAACGGATCGGGAGGTGGACAGCCATGCGACGAGTGGCCATCGTGGTGCTGGCCGTTGCGCTCGGACTCACCCTGGCCGCGGTGGTCGCCTCCGACGGCGCCAGGCGCGACCTCGTCGCCCGCGAACCCTTCCCCGGCAAGTGGATCGCCAACATCGATGGCAACCGCTGGCCCGAACCTTCCGGCATCGCCTGGCACGGCAAGCGGCAAACCCTCTTCGTGGTCAGCGACGAAGGCCACGTCTGCGAAATGCGTAGCGACGGCACCATGGTGCGGCAACTTCGCGGCAAGAAGTGGCGCGATTACGAGGACGTGACCGTCCATCCTGTCACCGGCATGGTCTATGTCGCCGTTGAGGGAGAGGAGAAGATCCTCGAGATCGACCCCGAGACGCTGGCCACCCGGCGCACCTTCGCCGTCGAGCGGACCTTCGAGGGCAAGACCGTCATGAAACCCGGCGGCGACGGCATCGAAGGCATCACGTTCATCCCCGACCCCAGGCACCCCGAGGGCGGCACGTTCATCGTGGCCCATCAGTGCATGAACCGGACGACCTCCGGCGAGGTCTCGGCCCTGTTCGAGGTCGAGGTGCCGCTGGTCAGCGGCGGCAAGGGCGACGAGCCCGCGTGCAGGATCGTCCGCATGATCGACCTTGGCACGGTGGACCTCTCGGCTGTCTGCTACGACGGTTCCCGCGACCGCCTCTACGTCCTGAGCGACAGCACCGACACCCTCTTCGAGGTCAAACGCGACGGCGCCGTCGTCCGCACCTGGGCCTTCCCCGGCGACAACCAGGAAGGCTTCGCCCTCGACGACCAGCACCACGCCTACGTCGCCCAGGACACCGGCGGCATCATGAAATACAAGTGGCAGAGGGAGTAGATGCCGATAGAATGATGGAGGTGACGAGGCGGGAGCGACCATGACGAACGACCAGATGCAGTTGTTTGGCGGCAGTTGGACCGAGCAGAAACTCGCCATCTTGGCCGAGTACCTTTCAAGTTACAATACGGCGTTGAAGAAGCAACCCTTCACCCGCATCTACGTTGATGCCTTCGCGGGAACAGGGTACAGGCAACAGCGTCGCTCACGGTCTCGGATGCCGGACCTGTTTCAGGAGACTGATCAGGACGAGTCGCAGGGATTCCTGAAAGGATCGGCGAAACTCGCCTTGGAGACAGAGCCGGCGTTTCACCGGTACATCTTCGTGGAGTCCGATGCGGCCAAGGTCTCAGAACTTGGCAAACTCGGCCAGGACCATCCGGACAAGAAGGGCTGTATTCAGGTCATCCAGTCGGACGCCAATGCTTTTCTGCGTGACTTCTGCACGAACCAGAGTTGGGTCGGCGCTCGTGCGGTTGTCTTCATCGATCCATTTGCTACCGAGGTGGAGTGGGCGACCATCGAGGCCATTGCCAGAACCCAGGCGATTGATGTCTGGATACTGTTTCCTCTCATGGCCGTCAATCGGTTGCTTTCCCGGGATTCTCGTAAGGTTCATCGCTCCGCCTTGGGCCGCATCTTCGGTACCGACGAGTGGTTCGAGAGGTTCTATCAGACGAGGCGGGAGGATGACATCCTGGGCCAGTCGTTTGAGAAGGTCACGAAAGCCGGTGACTTTGACCGTATACGCGACTTCTACCTGGAGCATCTCAGAGGCGTCTTTGCCAAGGTGGCCGAGAAGCCTCGGGTGCTCTGCAACAGCAAGGGCTCGCCGCTGTTCCAGTTGTTCTTCGCTGCGAGTAACAGGAGAGGCACGGCCGCCGAGATAGCCGTTCGTATTGCATCACACCTTCTGGAGAATCTGTGAATGGGTGCCAACTCTGCTATCGAATGGACTGAGTCCACGTGGAATCCGGTCACGGGCTGCACGAAGATCAGTGCCGGCTGCGCTCACTGCTATGCGGAACGCATGACGCGACGATTGAAGGCCATGGGGCAGCCCAACTACCGCAACGGGTTTCGAGTGACGACCCATCCCCACGTGCTCGACCTGCCTCTGTCTTGGCGGAAGCCGCAGATGATCTTCGTCAATTCCATGAGCGACCTGTTCCACGAGAAAGTGTCGGTGCGGTTCATTCATGACGTATTCCATACCATGCGCACAGCCGACTGGCACACCTATCAGGTGCTCACCAAACGCGCCGAGCGTCTTGCCGAGCTTGCCCCTGCTCTCGACTGGGGGCCGAACGTCTGGATGGGAGTCACCGTCGAGAATGCCGACTGTGCTTACCGCATCGACCTCCTGCGCTCAGTGCATGCTGCCGTCAGATTCCTTTCGATCGAACCCCTGCTCGGACCCTTGCCGCAACTGGATCTTGATGGGATTCACTGGGTGGTTGTTGGCGGCGAGTCGGGCCCCGGCGCGCGTCCCATGGATCAGGCCTGGGTCACGGACATCCGCGATCAGTGTCTGGACGCGGACGTGCCCTTTTTCTTCAAGCAGTGGGGCGGAGTCCGCAAGAAACGGGCTGGGCGGTTGCTCGACGGACGCACATGGGACGAGATGCCCGACGCGCATACCGAAGCGGTTGCCTCGATAGGCGTCGCATAGGTCAGCTCCGCCCCCGGCTCAGGGCTTCGCTCAGTTCGCTCATGCGCATCAGTCTGGCGGCGGCCACGAAGGCCGCGGCGCCGGAGACCACTCCGGCCACCACCGTCACCACCGCCTGCCGCGTCGAATCGCCTTCCCAGCCGGTCCATGCGGCGGCGCGCATGGCGGCCCAGGCGGCTGCGGCCATGGCCCCCGTGGCCAGCGACGTGCGCAGCAGCCCCGCCACGTAGCGGCGCAGACCCAGACGGCCGATCCGACGCCGCAGCAGCAGCACCAGCGCGAGCACCTGCGCTGCCGAGGCAATGACCGTCGCCAGGGCCAGTCCCTGCACGCCGAACGGCCAGATCAGCACCAGGTTCAGCACGAGGTTCAGCCCCGCCGCCGCCGCCGACAGCTTCACCGGCAGCCGCGTCTCCTTCAGGGCGAAAAAGGCCCGCGTCACCAGGTGCAGCGTCGCATAGCCGGCCAGCCCCGCCGTGTACACGCACGTCAGCATGGCCACGCGCGGCGTGTCGTCCGGCGAGAACCGCCCTCGCTCGAACATCACGCGCACCAGCGGCTCGGCCACCAGCATCAGGCCCACCGTGCAGGGCAGGGCAATGAACGTCGCCACCCGCAGGCCGCGGTTCAGCGTCTCGGCCAGGCCGCGGTGGTCCCCGTGGTGGGCGTGCCGCGACAGCGCCGGGAAGATCGCCGTCCCGATGGCCACCACGAACACCCCCATTGGCAACTGGTACAGGTGCTGCGCGTAGTACATCACCGACGCCGCCCCCTGACGCATCGGATAGGCGATCGTGCGGCCGAGGAGATGAAACTCCGTGATCTCGCGGCCGTCGGCGCCGATCGAGCCGCTCAGCCCCAGCGCGATCACGCGATCCATCAGCACATTCAACTGCACCACGCCCAGACCGAGCATCATCGGCAGCATCAGCGATGCCACCTGCCGCAAGTGCGGCGACGCCAGGTCCCACGCCGGCCGGTAGTGCAGGCCGTGGCGTCGCAGCATGGGCACCTGGACCGCCACCATCGCCACGGAGGCCGCCAGCACGCTCGCTGCGACGACGTAGACCCGGGCGACCTTCGAGTCGCCCACGAGCGGCGCGGCCAGCACTGCCGCGACGATCACCAGGACGTTCAGGAGCACCGGCGCCGCGGCCGGCATGGCGAAATGGCCCCGCACGTTCAGAATCGCCTGGAGCAGGCCCACCAGGCAAATGCCGATGGCGAAGGGGAGCATGACGGCCGTCAGGCCCAGGGTCAGCCCGAGCCGCGGCGACGGATCGCCCAGGGTGCGCCAGGCCAGGATAATGCCCTCGCCCGCCAGCACCAGCGCCGCCAGAATGGCCACCAGCAGCGTGATGGCCAGATTCGCCAGCCGCTGGGCCGCCTGACGGTCGCCCTGTTCGTCCAGGCCGGTGAAGACCGGCAGAAATGCGGCCGAGAGGGCCCCCTCGCTGAACAGCCGGCGGAACAGGTTCGGAATGAGAAACGCCACGCTGAAGGCGTCCATGGGCAACGACGTGCCCAGCGCAAAGGCCAACGCCGCATCACGCACCACGCCCAGCACACGGCTGGCCATGGTCAACAACGACATCGTCCGAGCATGCCTGACAAAGTCCCCGCTCAAGGAAGGGCCTTTCCGCTACGACCTGTGGTGCGATTCATGGGGTGCCAGGAGATGGCATCCCGCAGAAATGCATTATCCCGGATCATCGACACGGAATACAAGAGGGTACAGAGGAAAACACGCCATGCGTGCAACTCATTGGCAAGCGTACGGTCAGCAACTTCGGCCGCTCGACCTCATGCAAACACGGTTCTACCCCGCCCCAAACGTCCTGATTGCCAAGTGTCTTGTTGTGGTCCCGGGCCTCAAGAAGCCCATTTCAGTCGCCAGCTAATCGTCAGGCATCTTTCCGCTGTCCAGAAGGTACCACAGTATGTCGAGCTCGGTCTCGCTCACTTTGTCCTTCTTCTTATCCTCACCCTGGAGGATTTCCATGAACTGGTCGTTGTCGCAGAACTCGACCGAGCCGTCGATGTACGCCGCGTTCACGCCGTTGCCATGGCGTTCCTCGACCATCCGCCGTTTCGTCAGGTTGTCTGCCAGAATGGCACGTCGGCCGTACTTGGCGATCATCTTGGCGACCCCGCCTTGGGTCGCGACATTGGTTTCCTTGTCCTGGGCCGAACTGACCTGGGCGGGCGTCCAGGGGTAGAGTCTGTGGCGGATGCAGTAGGAGGCGAACGACGGATTGGAAATCGTCTTTCTTTCGCGCCAGGCGTTCTCGGGGTTCGGGTTGGGGTCTTCCTGCCACCAGTACTCGGCGTCGGCCACTGAGCTCTTGCGCCACCAGCTTTCCTCCGTGTCGGCCACGCCGGGGCAGACGAAGTACTCGCTCTTGATCAGGCCGTGAGCCACAAGGGGCCCGAAACCGGCGGAAAAATAGGCGTCGCGGTTGGTGATGAAGTAGTTGTCGAAGCACTTCACGTTGTATGAACGGTTCTTGAAGTTGTACTCCTTCGCGTCGTACAGCGGCGGGAAGTACTTCGAGTGCTGGGTCACGTAGGACATGTAGCCGCTGAGGACGGCGCTGAGCTGCGCGCCGCACCGGACCCGGGCGACCCGTTCCATGATCGGCCGCATGGCGATCATGGCGACGGTCATCAGGATGGTGATGATGACGACCACGATCAGGAGTTCGATCATCGTGAACCCGCGGCAGATCCTCGTCTTGCGCATTCTGTGCAACATAGCGGTGGCCTCCGGATAGCTGGGTCAACCCTCACACTCCCATTGTCGCCCCCGCGGCGGGTTTTGGCAACCGGAATTCGCCAGAATCGCCCGTTGGAGCGGGTGTGGGGCATGGCGGCGGAGACCGGCCGGCGTGCGGCCGGGCGGCGGCGGCAGGGTCAACGACGGGGACTCGCCCCATTCCTGTTGACGCACAGGGGTGGGCGGGGTACTGTGCCGGTCAACGGTCGGGGTGCCTTCTGGGCCGAGTGCAAGAGGGGCAGACCGGAGTGCGCCCTCTTGTTTGGCGTCATTGTCGAAGGTGGCCTCGTGGAGGCCAGGCCGGTGAGAGCGGGTAGGGTGGTCCCCCGGACCCACGCGGGACGTTGCGGTTGCCCGGCCGGGTGCGGGGATGTCCTGCAGGCCCATGACGCGCGATTGGCGGACCATGGCGTCGGTGGGGAGGGCAGGGGCAGGCTCTCCCTCATGGTTGCGACCTTCGACCGTCGGACCGGGTCGCCTGCGAGTTGCCCGCAGGGAACGAGTGGACAACGTCCGACGAGCGAGCCTCATCCCGCGTGGGCCCGGGGGGCATACCACGGGAGGGGAAACTGGTATACTGTCCGCGATAGTCCATCGGCTGGCGAGAAGCAGTCCTCGCCAGGTCACCCGAAGCAGGCCGCAGAGCGGCGACGTGCGACTTGGCAAGACGGCCCTATTGTGCCACTGTTGCTCAAGACGTCCATGCTCCACGAGAAGGCCGTTACGCGACACGTTGGCCCAAGTGAGAACGATATGCATACTGAATTCGAAGGTCTGATCGCAGCGGTCTTTACGCCCATGCATGACGATGCCAGTCTCAATCTCGACTGCATACCAGACTATGCGCGGTTTCTCATAGGTAATGGCGTAAAGGGCATTCTTGCCTGTGGAACCACCGGTGAGTTCGCGTCTCTCACCATTGATGAGCGAATGAAGGTAAGCCAGGCATTCATCGAGGCCCTGGACGAACGCTTGCCGGCAATCGTTCATGTCGGGGACAACTGTCTTGCCAACGCATGTCGGCTTGCTGAACACGCTGCCAGTGTTGGCGCGGCTGCCATTGCCCTGACCCCGCCCTCCTATTTCAAACCGGATGGCACGGATACACTGGTCGAATGGTGCGCCCACGTTGCCGCTTCCGCCCCTGGCCTTCCACTGTTCTACTACCACATCCCCGCACTGACCGGCGTCACCGTTTCGATGTTCGATTTCCTGTCCAAGGCCGAGTCGCGCCTGCCGACGTTGGCCGGCCTCAAGTACACTTCTGAATCCCTGGACGAGTACCAGCTATGCCTTACGACCTTCCGCCACCGCTTCACAATGATGTTTGGTCGCGACGAAATGCTGCTCTCGGCGATTGCGACGGGTGCAACGGTTGCCGTCGGTTCCACCTACAACAACCTTGCGCCCCACTACACGACGATGTGGGCGGCTCTTCGTGATGGCGATATGGAAAGTGCCAGAAGATATCAGGCTCAAGCAGTACAGTATATTGCCCTCTTGAAACGGTTCGGCGGACTGCGTGCGAACAAGGCCAGCATGAAGTTTGCCGGTGTGGACTGCGGACCAACGCGCCTACCGATCGCGGCCCTTTCCCCGCAGGAAGAAGAACGATTCTTTCAGGAACTCAGTCACATCGAGTCTCTGGTCTGGAGCAAGAGGTGATCGCAAGGTATCTGGTCAGCAGGGACGACAGCATCTACGAAGCGTGGCCCGACGTTGCGCTAACGCCCTTGGGCAAGCTCGTATGTGTGTTCTCAGAATGCACGCACCACGGTGACCGGTCCTACACCCGGATCGTTCTGACCGAGTCAACCGATCGCGGGCGGACATGGACGCCAAAGCGAGGACTCACGGAACCTACGCACGGTCTCCCAGTGCACTGGAACTGCCCGCGAATCACGTGTCTTCGCGATGGCAGAGTGGTCGTTCTGGTCGACAAACTGTTCGCACGGGAGGCGAGCGCCGCACCGGAGCAGTGCAGGAACTACTTGTTCTTCAGCGACGACGAGGGCCGCACGTGGTCTGACCCTGTTGAGACTCCGGCCATGGGCATTGTCCCCGACAAGTTGCTGGAGCTGGCGGACGGTCGCTGGATTCTATCGTGCCACTACCACGACCGGGATTTCGGCTATCTTGTGCAGCGACTGTGGTATTCGGACAATCAGGGATCATCGTGGATCGGACCTGTAACCGTGGCCCGTCACGAGGGGCTTAACCTGTGCGAGGCCTCGATTCTGCCGATCGACGACAAGCTTGTTGCTTTTCACCGCGAGAACTCCGGACAGGGATGGAACTGCTACAAGACGATCTCGACTGACCGTGGCGAGAGCTGGGGGGACGTGATCGCGTTTCCAATTCCGGGGTGTCATCGTCCCGTTGCCGGCCGCCTTCAGAACGGGGACATCCTGATCACGCACCGCTTCATGCAGGGCGGCAAAGGATGGACGGGATGGTGGACGCAGAACTTCTTTGCCGCACTGACGGACAAGGCATCCGCTCTTGCCGGCACACGCGACGAGGCGCACACGCGCATCCTGCCGATCGACTTTGATCGCTCTCCGGCGAGCGACACCGGTTACTCGGGCTGGGCGCAGTTTGACGACGGGGAGGTTTACATCGTCAACTACATTGTGGACAACGCCCCCAAAGGGCATATCCGGGGATACTCCCTGCGGATGTCGGACTTCGTGATGGAGAATGAATGAGCATGGCCAACAAGCCGGATCCCACGTGCCATTGTGGAGCGACGGCTTGGCCCGAGCACAGTCGAGGGGCGCAGCCGGCGCCAGAGGGTGGCGGGTGGCCGGGCGGATACGGGGGAAGGGGCGGCTCTGTGAATGTGCCACGGCGGGTCTTGCCCGCCGTGCCGGTGGTCAGGAATCGTTCAGAGTGCGGCACCGTGGGCAGGGGGAGCGTCCGGACCCGTCGCATGGGCTTGGATCAGTATACTGTCCCCGATGGCTGTCCCCGATGGCGGAGAAACAGTAGCTGTATTCGCGGAATACCCACAAAGCCTTATTGTCAGGGGGATAGACATGCATGTGGCAAGATGTCGGGTGGACACGATGTGTGTGGTTCTGGCGTTGTCCTGCTTGTCATGTTCGAACGGCGAGGGAGCCA
>OFEK01001243.1_pt1 | contig 18176 bp, 9 predicted proteins | sample 1521131 | NCBI WGS metagenome assembly OFEK01 (sample SAMN05720209, study PRJEB24109) | activated sludge metagenome | isolation source: Anaerobic digester | place: China | collected 2015-12-16
TTGAAATATCAATTTGCTGGTTTTTTTACTCTATAGTTTGCTAATCCAAGCAGTTTTTCAGCATTTTTAAAGTATATCTTCTCCAGCACATGTTCCTCTAATCCTATACCATAAATTTCCCATCTACCCCTTCTAGGAACAATACTGTCCTCATAATCAAAGTATTCATCCCAAGTTTCAAGGAAACGGTAATTTCGAAGATAATTATTCCCCAATGGGGTAGAATCTGTACCGAATAATATTCTATCCTGATACTTATTGAAAAACTTTCTTGCTGAATAAGGCTGTCTGCCTAATTCAGAAATTCTGCCAGCAATATCAACATACATGTTGGAACATAAATCCATGCACTCTGATACATATCCCAGGTTTTCGGAACTTGAAGCAACATGTGATAATACAAAAATAGTGTCAGAATTCTTGCTAACCATATTATATTGCATTTCCATAAGTTCCTCAAATTCAAAATACTCAGGCCCATAGAAAGACCAATCAGGTCTTCTGTTCAATTCCTCAAAACGCTCGTTATTTATATTAATAGGCTTAAAAAAAGCCTTTGGATCAGCAATATGTGTTAAAACTACCAAACCTAAATCTGCTGCTGTTTCCCATACAACCCTTAGCCTTTCGTCATCCGGTGGTATGCATTTCCCTTGTTTATCTTTTATTTTAAGATTCAAATCCTTCCAAACTTTTAACCCTTTAATACCTTTTGACTTAAAATCTTTTAATATTTGTTTAACGTATTTGTCAAAATCCGGATTGTCTATTTTGGTAAAATCCAGCCTTCCAAATGTAGTAATAAAATTATCATTATATTGCCCCGTTTTTCCCAGCATACGATCAAGTAACTCTGGAAAGCCATCTAAATTAACAATATGTTTTATACCAAAGCTTTTGAATTCTTCAACTACATTCTTAATATCATAGTCTATTTTATTGTTATATTCTTTCAACATATATCGTAAATGGATATGAAAATCTATTGCATTAAATCGAGGCTTCCTAACTTCATGCTCTTTTACCACTAATTCACTCTTAGGAGCATATTCTGAAAGCAGAATATTTTTATTGTTTGTCATAGTTAATTACCAACCTTGTTTTTTTTAATATAGCAATCTTAAAAAGATCCACTAAAATATTTAAATATCCTGTACAATTTACGATTTGAAAAAGCTAATGAAGAATTGTAAATCGTAAGTTATATCAAGGTAACAGAACAGGTTTTAAATGTTTTAAAACCTGTTCTATACAGTGAACCTTTTTGTTTATTAATTCATCTAATTTATCACTTAAGGTTATATATTCTGTAAAGGAATGTCGCCATCTCTGCACGCATTGCATTACTCTTAGGATTAAGCATTTTACCATCCCCTTTTACCAGACCTTCTTTTACAAGTGCAGCCATGCTTTCTACTGCATAAGATGCAACTTTCCCCCTGTCATCAAAACCTTTCAGATCTTCTGTAGTACCTCCAGTTTTAAGCTTTCCAGCCAGTTTCAATGCTCTTTGGGCAAGTGTCATAGCATCTTCTCTAGAGATATATGCTTGAGGTTTAAATTGGTTATCTCCAACACCCATTGCAATTCCAAGCTTCTTTGCTATACCAAGCTCGTTGTAATAGTACTTATCGGAAGATACATCACTGAAGTTTGAGCTAAACGATGTATTAAAATCAAGAGTTTTAACCAAAAGTACAATAAAGTCAGCTCTTGTAATGTATAAATCAGGTGCAAATGTTTTTTCAGAAGTACCTTTAATGATTCCCTTAGAAGCAAGTACTTCTACTGCTTTTTTACTCCATTCAAACTTATCAAGGTCATCAAAAGATTTCTTTACATAAGCAACTGCATACTTACTGAAGTGCGTTGTAGTAAATGTTACCATTCCAGTATCCGGGTTATATCTTCCATTGGTTACAGGTACAATGCTACCATTTCCGTCAATATACCATACTACAATGTGTTCAGGATTCTCCAGCTCATCTGGTGTTGGTACATAAGGCAGTGACACTGTTACTGGTGCATCTGTATTGTTCCAATTAACCACCTTTCCATCTGCTGAAATACTAATCTGTACTATTGGTCTTTCCCCTATCATACTGCTAAGATCAGCGCCAAGAGTTGAACTATCAATATTAGTTATACTAATTTCAACCTTTTCGCTTCGTTTCAATAAGGTATTTGTTAGCATATTATTTGGAATTGAAATTACTCCAAATCCTGTAACAACTTCAATATGTTTGTTCATTTCACCATGTGTCAATGTCCCAGTGGGAAGTTCTAAGCCATATTGATTTGCACCTTCATGAAGAGGTATCTCCAGCCTGATATTATCAATAGCTTTGCTTGTAGTTCCCTCTATATCCTTCATACTGTTTTCATCAAGTCTTAATATTATATTACCATCATTATTTTCTACAATAGCTGAAGACAATTCCCGCTTGTCATCCTTGCCAACCGTTACTATTACACTGCTGTTTACTGTAACTGTAATAGTAATATTCGCTACATATCCTTTGCTATTGGAGATATTTCCCTGAAGACTTGCAAATGTCCCGCTTATTGCCCTGCTACCAGAAATAAAACCATTATAACCTTCTGAAGACCACATTACTGGAAGCATTATCTTTCTTCCGTCATCCAGGGTTACTTCCACATTTTCAGGTAAACTTATATCCTTGAAGACTGTACCATAATCAACTATTATGCTATCTAATGCAGCAACTTCTACTATTTCATTAAGCTTACTCTCTTCGGTAGTAGTGGGAGTACCTGTATTTATATCACTATGTTCTGTTTCATCAACTTTCTCTTTCACAACAACTGTAATTTCTGCTGTTTTCTCTGCACTATTTTCAAGACCCTCTGGAAGAATTGCAAATGTCCCGGTAATTTTCTTGCTGCCAGCAACTAGACCATCATAACCTTCTGCAGACCATGTTACAGGAAGCTTAATCATTCTTTCGTCATCCAGGGTTACTTCCACTTTTTTCGGTAAGTTTATATCCTTGAAAGCTGTACCATAGTTAACTGTTATGTTGCTCAGTTGTTCAACTGATACTATTTCACTGGCACTTGTGTCAGGATTTATTTTAATGCCAGACACTTGTGATGATGTGGATACATTTTCCTTCCTTGAAAATACAGCTACCCCAGCTAATATGTTATTACCCATATCAATTTCGATTTCTCCCAACTTACTCCATTGGTGGCTAGTCTTGTAATAGCATGAATACATATTGCCTTCCTTTTCAATTTTTAACTCTGCAGGAAATGTTAGCACAGGACCTGATTTATAAGCTGTTGACCAATCTGAACTAGTACGATATGTCATTAAAATACTACCATTTGGTTGTATACGTATTATTATATTCTTTGCACCAGCACCATTGTTTTCATCGGCTGCACTGACTTTCTCCCTAAACATGACACCCGAGGCAGCACTGCTATGTGTATTTTCAAGAGATTCAATTGTTGCACTAATAGATGCTGTGCTTTCAGTACATTCAATTTCCTTATATGCATATACAAAATCATCAGTGTTACCGAATATATCAAAACCGCTGCTTGCAATAGTCAATTTACCATTATCGAAAACACTAATACCATCTGCATTGCCATATTTTTTCATTGTCCATCCGCCAAAAGCGTTTTCAACACCATCCCATGGCTGCTCAGGATCGCCTTTTATATAAATTTCTGTTGTTGTTATTTTGGTAATTCCCTTATAGTTTACATTAGTTATTATTATAGCATTACCTGTTCCAGTCGCTGTAACTTTTCCGCTATTATCTACGGTGGCCATGCTTTCATCTGCTGAAGTAAAGCTAATTTCAGCCTCATTAATATCAAATAGGGAATCATCACTCATTATTCCTTCTACCGATAGCTGGGTGGTATCTCCAATATACAGCTTATTAGAATCGGCAGTAGCAGTAACTGAATCAAGTGTATTATCAACAACATAAATTATAATGTCTTTACTGTAAACATCTTCATTTTTCTTAACATTTACAGTAATAGTCACAACACCAACCTTGCAGGCTTTGAAAAGACCATTATTATCAATAGTGGCAATGCTTTCATCACTGCTGGCATATTCAATAACATAGTCATCCGAGCTTATATGCTGATTATAGTCTGATTTTCCGTATACATTAAACTGCATTTGCTCATCTACATTTGCCCATGTTTTCTGTGCTTCCAGAAATACTTCCGATATTTCACTACCAACTATTACATGCATTTGTACAGTCTCTGATACACTGCCCTTTTCTACTACTACACTAATTAAAGCAACACCAGGGTTATTCGCTGTTACTGTTCCATTATTGTCCACAGATGCCACAGAATCATCATCACTTGAATAAGTAATAGCTGCACCTGAAAGGTTTGCTAAATAGCCGGTAACTGTCCTTGCTGTAACTTCAAGATTTGCTGTTTCTGATACATCAAGGTTTATAAAGGATTTATTAACATCGCTGCCAGATTTTCTTACGAACACTCTTCCAATATCTTCATTAACGTCACTATATTTGAATTGCTCTGTAAGTCCTATACTCTGGATGTCTATATCTTCTACCCCTAGTAAGTATGCCGGAGAATCATATTTAAGTCTATAATCGGAGTTATCTGCATCCATAAATATTGGATCGGTTGTAAGAGAATGTGAATCATACCTGTTGTTTTGCTCCATTTTCCATAACTCAAAGCTATTACATGGAGTTCCTCCACCAATATTATATACCTCATCATCGTTATAATGTAAGTTGTAATCTGAATATTTTATCTTATCGTCCTTATAATCTGAATAGAAGTAATAAATATTTTCACCTGTATTATAGGTAACATTGTTTTTGTATTCAAGGTCATAGTTTGGTTCATTAAACTGTGAACGCATTCTTGATATTATTGCTGTAGCATTGTTTGCTATTATGTTGTTTGTAAATTTATTACCAATACCTTTAGCAAATATTGTACTCGATAAGGAACCTCCTCCTGAAACGGTAAAATCACTGACAATATTTTTTTCTACAATCCACCCATCAGCTGCATCATCGAGATATATCCCATATCCGGAACCAAAGGGTACACTACTGTCATGAATATAATTGTTCCTTAAAATATTTCCCATATTTGTTCCATTTGAATATATTACACCTGTATCTTGAGAATCTGTATTTGCACGTGACACATCATTGTATTCAATAATATTACCGGAAGTATGGATAAAATCACGGTAATTATCAGTTGTTACCAGTACACCATCAAATTTTTTGCCTAAAGTCTTGCCCGACCTGGCATTTGTATCAGCGGCAATGGCAAAGCGGGTAGTATCATGGATAAGGTTGTGTGAAACCAAGTTATCACCACTCTGACGAATGTATATACCGTAACCTGCTCCAGTAATACTGCCAGTATCATAAATGTGGTTATTGACTATATTATTATTCTTGCTTACATGATAAATAGTTGCAACAGCTCCATTGTAACCTGTGACCATAATGCCTGAGCTACCTATATCATAGATCAAGTTCCCCTCAATCACATTAAATTGAGCAAAACCTTTAATATCAATAGCATTGCCACCTGTGTTATGTATTTTACAATCTTTTACTACTATATTTGATGCATTTTTCAATGAAAAAGCATTTTTACCTCTATCCGAGTTCCTGATTGTAATACCTTCAAGCACAATACTATCTACCGGGTCTTCTCCTGAATTTCCAATAAACTTAATAATATCATCATTCATAGGTGCTATTATTTCCTGATCTTCAATTGATGTTTGACGTGGCCAATAATAAAGGGTACCCGTTGAAGAATCAAGGTAAAACTCCCCAGGCTGATCAAGAAGCTCCATGGCCCCCTGTACATAATACCTTGATCCGGTATCCAAAGTATAAGTACAGCCAGAAGCCAGAGTAACCAGACTGCTTTCATAATTAATTGATGATACACGAACAGTGTCTGCAGACCAGTTGTAAGCACCTGACCACATTAAGACCTCCAGTCCAGACGGATTTGCAACTACAGGTATATCACCCTTGTCACTATCGAATACAAACTGTGATTTTGAAAGTGGATTTGCTGCAATAGCTTTGTTGTAGCCTGAATTGGGATATCTTGCTATAACGCTGCGGACTCCATTCTCATATAAGGTAGAAAATCTATTGTCACCTACATTTGTCTTATAAATACTGCCTTCATGCAACTCCCATCCAGTCACCGCAAAACCGCCGTTAATAATCGGTGTTTCGTCGTTGTAGTTCTTATATATGATTTTATATCCGTCCCTACCACTATCATCTGAATTAAATTCTAATGAAGAAGTTAAGTTATATGCACCACCTCGCAAGTAAACAGTAATATCTGAGGTCATGCCATCCGCAATTACCTGCCTTATAACATCTCGTACATATTCAATTGTAGCAAATGGTAGCTCAAAGGTACCATCATTATCATCGTCCCCATTTATAGGATCTACATAATATACATCTGAAACAGGTATCGGCTTTTCTTCTGTAGAAGGTGAAAGAGTAAATTCAATTTTATCAAAACGGCCATTGTCACTTCCATTACCAGTCACATCAACTCTGATGGTATCATTGCTTATAATGCTAATACCTGTTATTTGCTTAAAGGTATAAGTATCTGTATCTGGATTGGGTGAACCAAGATCAACATCAGCTTCCCATGTTTGTATTACAGTATCTCCAACAGTCAATTTATATATTGCTTTTCCATCATTTTCATCGAAATAGTATATTTTTGCATCATATGTGCCGTTATCACCAGTAAATGTTCCTTCGGCATAGCCAGTTTGTCCCCATGGGGGCCTTACTACAATTGTATTAGTTGGAGTGTTTTTCTCCTTACTTAGATTGCTCAAAGTCATGCTTTCTGCTTCCATAACGATCACAATCGGTTCAGGAGGAATTGATGTGCTTGTAAGCTCTATCTTATCGAGATAAGCACAGTCATTGTTTTCCGATGTTCCTTCTATTCTTATAACATCATTTACATTTATACTTACCGACATAATTTCACGCATAGTTAAAGTTTGAGCATTTATTTCAGAAGAACCTAAATTCTGGTCAGCTGTCCAACTGTCAATAACTACCCCACCTACAAGCAGCCGGAAAATTGCTTTTCCATCATTTAAATCGTAATAATGTACTTTTATATTATATTCATCTGCATCCCCTGTAAACACATGCTCTACATATCCCGAACTGCCCTCAGTCAATCTTATAAGTTCCTTACCGGAAGCTGCATCATTAGAAGTTGCATTGTATCCTCCTGAAAGGGACATATCTTCTGCTTCTACAATTATAGGTTCCGTCTCTTCTTCTGGATCAGATTCTTGTTTTGAAATTATTTCAATTTTATCTACACGGGCATGGTCATTTACATTTGCTGAAATGTCCATTCTAATTTCATCATTGTTGTTTATTTCCACATCAGTTATCGATTGGGAAGTATATGAAGTAGCATCTGCATTGGGTGAGCCTGTATCATTAGAATATATAGAACCTATCCAATCTTTAACTTTAACTCCACCTATGGATAAACGATACTGTGCTGCTCCGTCATTTTCGTCGAAGTAGTATACTTTTACATCATATGTTCCGCTCACACCTGAAAAATTGATGGTTGCATATCCTGTACTACCATAGCTAGGTCTTATAACGTACAATCCTGATGCTACAGAGTTTGACTCTTTGTATAAGGTAGAGAATAATGTCATATCCTCTGCTTCAATAATTAGATCAGTTGGGGCAGGACATTTAGTTATCTCAATTTTATCAATACAGGCATAGTCACCAAGATTAGCTAAAGCAACAACTTTAATTATGTCATCTGTGTTCAGACTTACTTCCTGAATTAATTTGCTTGTTAACGTTGTTTCATCTGCATTTTCAGATCCAAGATCCTGGTCAGCCGCCCATTCGCTCACAAGATTATCACCAACATATAATTTGAAGCTGGCTTTTCCATCGTTTTCATCGAAATAATGTACTTTTATGTCATATTTACCCGGATCTCCTGCAAAAACATATTCTGCAGTTCCCGAACCTCCATGGGCAAGTTTTACACCTCCTCCACTAGAGCTTGAATCACTTTCGTAGTTTGAGTATCCAGAAAGCTGCATACTTTCCGTCTCTATTGTAATAGTTTGAGATTCTGCATAAACATTTGTGTGACCACTGAAAAGACTTGACATCATAACAAAAACTATTACAATTGCAATAATTTTTTTACAGATTTGCATAAACGTCCTCCTTTCAATTAATTAAAGAGTTTTAAAATAATAGCGATATTTCTCTTATAAATATGAGACAATTAGATATGTTAAGTGTAGCACCATCTTTTTATAATAAACATGATATAAGTTGATATTTTATGCGTTCTTTTGTACTAAATAATATAAGATAAATAGATATGCTAAGTGTAGCAACATCATTTAATAACAAACATGATGTAAGTTAATATTTTCTGTATTCTTTTGTCCTTAATAACTTAGAAGCCCATAGTAGCCATTTTCCGCCAACTCAAAATCATAATGTTATATATTTTCATTTTCTGCTTTATTTATCATTAATTTTTCCACCCTGATTATGCTAATTGATCTAAGTCTTATTTCGTTATCGCATTAATGCTGCTTTCTATATTCTGCAGATTTTCTTCTATCGCTTTCCTAGCCATCATATTAACCTGCTGCGTAACAATCTCACCACCAGACTCTTTCCAGGCTTTTATAAATTCATACCAATCATCATCTAGACTCTTACTCCCGGTAATAAATTCGAGTTCCCATATATCAGCTATTTCCCTTGCTTGTATCTGATACTTTAACATCTCCAAATCAACAAATTGATTTACATAAGGAATATAATTGATACCTGCTAACAACGTATTTTTTGAATTCCAACCAAAATCCTCTACAATATAATTATCTTGTAAAGCATCTGATACTTCTCTTATACGTGACCAACCGAATAGTCCATTGGGACTTAATAAAGTCCACCCTTCATTTCCACTGTCGTATGGAGGTAGTCTGTTCTTGCTTCCCGTTACTGAATCATATATGTAATGTTCTCCCTCTATTCCATATTCCAGCTTTATAGCAGCTTCTTCATTTGTGGCAAATAATTCTAAAATTTGTATTATTTTGCCCATTTTTTGGAGTTCATTATCTAGATGCTTTCCAAAACAAACTGCTCCGGTAACATTACCCCAATCATACAGCCCCCTTTTTCCACTAGAACCTTCTGGTGGGTATCCCATTTTAAACTCACAATTAGGATTAAGTTTTAATGCTTCTGCATATTCATATCCTGCATTGCCACCATCTCTTGGGGGTCTCCATTCCCATATACCCCTCCATTCTCTAAAACCACTTTTACCATTAAGCAGCTTAGCCTTAGCTATTTCAGCATCATTTTTCATAAAATCCGGATCAATATAACCATTCTTATACCATGAGTTCAATCTCCTCATGGCCTCCCTTGCCTCTTCCATTACCAAACCATATTTATAAGTGCCATCTTCCATTACCATCCATGTGAATGGGAAAACTCCATGTGCAGCAAATATAGTATTGAACTGATATTGGATATCTTTTTCCGTACCTATTGGAGCATATGCAAAAGTGTCATCTATACCATTTTCGTCCGGATCTTCCAGGGTGAATTTCCTAAAAGCTTCCTCATATTCTTCTAATGTATCTGGTATTTTATATATTGATGTGCTTTCTAGCCAGTCACTTCTCCACACATTGCAATAATCCGAACCACTTCTCACATTTAAGACAGGTATACCGTAATTAGTACCATTTATTAAAGTTGTAAGCCAATGATCAACTCCTGTTTCTTCCATAGCTTCAATATACCTTCCAGCATTTTCCTTTACTACAGAATAAGGTGCTTTTGCCAAAACTCCTTGTCTTACATATGTATATATCATAGTCCTATCCTTTAACCTTATAGCATCAGGATATGTGCCACTTGCAATTAAAGCACTCAACTGGATTTCCCAAGTACTTTTATCAAAATGAATGAATTGAATATCAACATCAGGAAAGTATTCTTCTATGCATTTCTCACCCCAACTATTATTCTCCTTAAATTTTATTGGTGTCCACGAAGCCCATGATATTTTATATTCTCTTTGCTTTTCCTCAATACCTATGTTTTTATTATTGTTATTTTGTGTTATTTCTTCATTGTTTTGTATTATATATGAGCTATGAGCTTTACCCTTTTCAATAAGCTTAAAGGATGAATAGAAAATTAAAATCGCTATTGTAGTTGCAAATAAAGCCATATACCGTGAAAATACATTCCTGTTCAAAATTATTCCTCCTTATATAGAACAGGTTTTCAAAACATTTAAAACCTGCTTCTGTTACCTTGATATAACTTACGATTTGTAATTCTTCATTAGCTTTTTCAAATCGTAAATTATATAGCATGACTGTAGATTATATTTGTTCCATATTGTCATATCATAACTTTCTATACCTTTCATGCCTTATCTTGAATAAGTCTTTGGACTTTTACCAATTATTTTTTTGAAACTTCTGCTGAAATGCTCAGAATTGGAATAACCAACACGTTCAGCTATTTCATATATCTTTAAATTAGTGTTTATTAATAAATCAATAGCAGCTTCTATACGTACCTTTGAAAGATACTGTGCAAAATTACAGCCTACTTCTTCTGCAAATACCCGACTGAGATAACAGGTGCTTATACTATATTTTTCTGCAACATCTGATAAGACTATATTCTGTGAATAATTTTGATGTATATATTTCTTTAAACTCAATATCAGGTTGCTTGTATTTTCTAATGTTTCAGCAATCTTTTGCATTAACCGTTTCAACCAGTTATTCAATTCAAGCAAATCTCCCATATCCCTTAAATACTTTTCATATTCCTCCGCCAATTCATTTATATTATCAATTATATTAACATGGTGGGTAAATTCCATTACTATAAAGTAATACTGCTGGAACATTATTTTAATATCTATAATATTCTTACAACTTGCATCTTCAGGCTTTTGCACGAACATTACATACCCTCTGGATATTCTATCTGCATCCATTGTTTTTAAAAGATCTCTAAAAGCCATAGGCTTTTGGTGTTTTTCTATATTAACAGACTTATTATTTATAGGTAGATTTGAATAAATTAAAAGTTTACCCTTTCCAAATATAAAACTGTGTTCACTCGCTGTTAAAGCTTGTATATACAGGCTATTCAAGGAATTATACCCTCTACCGTACCCACTCAACCCAGCAGTTATTTTCAAATTGTATTTTTTATATATATAGTTATTTATATCTGAAAAAAAACCAAGAAATTCATTAATCAACTGCCGCTTACTAACTAAATTAGAAAAAGAACAGATCAGAATAATTTCATCAGGGTATCTATAAAGGATTTCCACGTTTGTGTACTCTTCTATTTTTTGTTTTATAGCATTATATATATTATTTTTTATATTCTCATAATTGTATACTTCAATTTTATCTTCTAATTTTAAATACTTACCTATATTTATATGCATCACTCGCATATTTTCTGGATTGAAAGCAGGAAGATATCTATCATTAAGTAACTTCAGCTCTCTGTCTGTGGCTATCCTGTTCCTCATAACAATATCAAGCAATATTTCCTGTTTTAATGCATTTCCACTGGATTTCATTTCATCCCGTATTTTCTTTTTATGTAATTCCTCCAGCTTATCTCTCTCTATTTCTGTTTTAATGTTTTGAATTGCCTTAACAATATCATCTTCTTCCATTTCGCTTTTTAGAAAATATTCCTTTGCACCCAGTTTAAACGCTTCACTTACCATGTGGAATTCATCATAAGCACTTAAAGCAATAAACTTTATATGAGGATATTTTTTTATTACGTTCCTCATTAGCTCAAGTCCATCCATTTCAGGCATTTTCAAGTCTGTAAGGACAATATCCACATGGCAGGAATCAATAATCTTTAAAGCTTCAATTCCATTATATACATCAGCAATAAGCTTAAAACCTAACTGTTCCCAGTTAATTAATGTTTTTAAAGCCTTCCTTATTAAGGTTTCATCGTCTACTATTAATATACTAAACATATTTATCTACCTCCTCATTTTCATAAGGTAAGCTTAAAACAACCTTGGTCCATTCACCTCGAACGCTTTCTATGCTTGCTCCATATTCATCCCCATAAAGAAGCCTTATTCTATTATGAATGTTTTTAACTCCAATCTGACCTTCTAATGAATCATTCTTTTCAAATACATTCTTAATTTGTTCAGGAGTCATACCCTTTCCATTGTCAAAAACCTCAAAATAAATATTGTTTTGTTTCTTGTACCCCGATATTTTCAAATAAGCAGCTTTACTGCCGTTATTCAGCTTTTCAGCTAATCCATGCATTATTGAATTCTCCAGTATAGGCTGTAACAGCATCCCTTTTATTTTTAAAGGTAGTATTTCTTTTTCTATATCCTTTTCTACAAATATCTTATTGTCATATCTAATTTGCTGAATTTCGATATAGTCCATAGCATTCGCAAATTCCTCATAGATAGTTGTAAGTTGGTCAGCTTTACTTATTGTATTTCTTAACAATCTACTTAATATTTTGATAATCCTTGCAATCTCATCAGCTTTTATAAGCGATGCCATTAAACGTATAGAAGCTAAAGTATTATATAAAAAGTGGGGGTTAATCTGGTATTGCAGTTTCATGATCTCAGCCTTCCTTTTTTCCCTTTCTTCTTCCTTTAAAGCAGAGAAAAGTTCTCCTATTGACTTAACCATATTGTTAAACCCTGCACAAATAATCCCTATTTCATCATTCCTAGTTACCGGCACAGTCACTTGGAAATCCCCATTTGTTACTTTATCCATCATTTTAACAATATTCAAAAGAGGACGTGATATGGATTTTGAAACGAAAAATGCCAGTAAATATATTATACAAAGGCAAATAGCAGCCAGTAATATGGATATCCACCCTATGGAGGTTATTTCACGTATATAATAACTGTAAGGAGTAACTTGCAATACCTTCCATCCATTTGTATTTAGTGTCATATAACTTACAACTAAATCTGATTTATTTACCTGACACCTAAATAACCCTTTATTATTTTCCAACACTGTTTTTGCAAAAGAATACCCTGATATATTATCAAGTTGAGAATAAAATGCAGCCTTATCACTTGTTATAACTATATTTCCTTTATCATCAATTATGACTGTGTTTGTATCAGGCAGTTCATCGACTCCCTCATAAATACTTGAGAAAAACGACTTGTTTAGGAATATACATGCAATTCCCAATACCGATAAGTCGGAAGCATAGTTAATATCCCTTACATTAGTCCCTACGAGTATAATATCATCGGCTTTTGTAAATGATTTAATAATATCATTGGGCTTTTCAATATAACTTACCCATGTGTTATCTACTTTATTTTCAGTTGTTTTATCATACCAATCTAATAGTTTTAAAGATTTGTTTTTTTCAATATAGCAGTTATATTCGTAGGTAAAACCTTTATTTGAAAGAATAAATCCTGAATCAATACTCTTATCATTATAAAAAAAAGATAAAAATGTTTGTCTGAACTTATTTGCAGCTAAATAATAGTCAACTGGTTTTGTGTTTTGATCATAGTTCCGTAATATATTTCCAATTTCACTGCTTGCAGAAAGCATATTTAAAAAATTCTCTACTTTTGTATTCTTATTTTCCAGGTTCTTTACTATTTGATGCAATCTGGACATTGAACTCTCATTTATTTTCTTTTCCAGAGCGTTTGAAGAAACATAATAGGAAACCGTTCCCAAAATAATAATGGGGAATACTGATACTAATGATATGTATATTAGGAGTTTCTTCTGTATACTTTTCATACTATTCCCCTTTTACCATCATTCTTTTGCTATTATATCATGAATTTCGAAGAAATTGCATGATATAATTGTGCATGTGCATTTTTTGCAACAACAAACGCATAAATTCCGCCCGAGGCATATAATATAGCGATTAACTGCAATAAAAATCATCACTACACCAAGCTATACTGCAATAAAGTAGTTTACAAGAAAAGCACCTGTTATTGGTACTTTTCTTGTAAACTATGCCTTTGGTAGTATTTATGTTTACTTACTTTGTCTCCATGCATCTACCTGTTTCTTCATTTCTGCAATAACCTTATCTATACCGGCAGCCTTCATTTGTTGAGTCCTGTCAGCCATAGCTTCTTCTGGATCAGTCAAACCATTATTCATAATATCATCGAAATTTGTTCTAATAGCTTTCAGTTGTGCAACTTCATTTTCAACAGGTGTACGGTCAAATGTAAAGCCAAAAAGAGGATCAATTATTGACTGTTCATTACATTTCCTAGTCTCTTCCCAAACACTATCATCTTGTCCCTTTAATGTATAAGCAATAAATTGATTACCCAATTGCCATGCATAGAATGTATATGAATCGGGCTTTTTCTCTATTTTGTCAGTTCCTATTTTTACATAATCCTGACCTTCAATACCATATGTTAGAAGGTTTAGAAGCTCTTTATCAGTGTTGGTAAGTTCAAGGAGCATCATAGCTCTCTCAGGATTCTTTGATGTTGTGCTAATTCCTGTAAGGGCTGAAGCTGCACCTGAATAATTAAGAACTTTATCTGATGCGGATATAGTAACAAAATCATATCCATATGATGCTTGTAGTTCCCCTTCTACACCTGGTTTTATTCTGACAATCCTGCTAAATATTTTTCCTTCTAGTATTAATGGCCTTTCATCTTTCAGAGTTGCTACATCACTTGGGAAAAAGCCTTTTTGATACCATTCTCTCATTAACTTATAACGATCCATTAGCGTAGGTTTCATATCATAAACTTCCCAAGTTTTAGGATTAACTGCTAACAGATTGTCAATTTCAGGATGATAGTCACCCATAAACACAGTGCTTGCATTGCCAGCCCTCAAAGGTATTACATCAGGCTCATTATCTTTTATAGTTTGATAAATGGGAGTAAGATCTTCCATTTTCTTAACCTTACTAAGGTCAATGTTATATTTGTCAATCAAATCCTTTTTAAACCAAAATCCAGTTTCGTTATACATTATTTGGTAGTTTGGTACTCCATATGTTTTACCATTAACCTTTAAAGCTTCCCATATTTTTTCAGGAATTATATTATACAGAGCTTTTCTTTCTTTTAAAAGGTCATCCAGTTCAATATAAGCACCATTAGATACGTTATTTGAGAATGTGTTAGCCCAGTTTGCTGTATAAGCAAGGTCATATTCTTCCTGAGCACTCATTATCATTCTCATCTTTTCATTAAAATCGCCAGAATTAATAAATTGTAAATCCAGTGTAGCATTAATTTTTTCTCCAATAATTTTGTTTGCAGCTTCCAATACGTTTTTCTCATTGTTTGGAGTTTGTGCTCTTACATACCATAACAATTTGACAGGTTTTAAAGGTTCCGGTTCAGATTTGGTCTCAGTTGATTCAGTCGTCACTTTAGATTCTGTTTTTTCTCCCTCTGTTTTAACTTTTACACACCCTACCGACAACACAAACAACATAATTACAACAATCAGGATGCATAATATTCTTACATACTTACCCATAAGAAAGCCATCTTTTGATAACTTCTTTGACATAATATTTTCCCTCCTGTTTTTTATTTGTTATATTAAATGACTAGCATTTAATTACCCACATGATATGCACTCTAAAAAACAACTCAGCCTTTGACCGCTCCTATCGTCAATCCTTTTACAAAATACTTTTGGAAAAAAGGGAATATAAACAGTATTGGTCCTATTGCTATAATACACATAGCCATCCTGGTACTTTCGGTAGGAACATTTTTCAATTCTTCTGGAGCGATAAAGCTCATTTGTTCCATGTTTCGGATAATTTCCTGTGCATTTCTAAGCATTGACTGTAGTAGATATTGTAAAGGATAAAGTGATTTTTTGGTGATAAACAAAAGTGCGGGATACCAAGAGTTCCAAAAACTCAATAATTGAAACAGTCCTATTGTTGCAAGAGCCGGGGTAGATAGAGGCAGTGCGATATAAGCATATATTAAAACATCACTTGCTCCATCAATAGTTGCAGATTCAATAATTTCAACCATAAGAGACTGGAAGAATGTTCGTAAGATCAACATATGCCATATGTTTCCAATAAGTGGAAGTATAAGCGCAAGATACGTATTTCTCAGTGAAAGATACTTTGTCATTAATATATAATATGGCACAAGTCCTCCATTAAATAACATAGTAAAAAAGAAATAAAATGTTAACTGTCTTCTATACTTAAAGTCCTTTCTAGAAAGAGAAAATGCACACATTGATGATATGAGGAGACTTGATAATACTCCTATAAATGAAGTTATAGCTGTCACTTTATATGCTGAAAGTATAGTTGAAGGACTTGATAAAATAAACTTGTACGCTGAAAAATCTATATTTGGAGGAATAAGTGAATAACCATAATTTACAACATCACGCTCACTAGTAAGGGATATTGATATAATCGCAAATAATGGTGTTATAAACGATACTGAAAGGAGAATGAAAAATATATTTATAATTATTTGTGAAACTGTGTTGCGTTTTATTGCAGAAATACTCATCCTAAATTAGCTCCTTTCTGTGGCTAATAATTGTTTGTTAAAATAAAGCATTTTCTTCATCAATTTTTCTGACTATCATATTTGTAACAATAACTAGAATCATACCCATTAAAGATCTATAAAGTCCCAATGCACTTGCTATTCCTACATTTCCTACATCTACCAGTGCTCTGTAAACATAAGTGTCTATGATATCTGTTGTTTTTCGGAGCATGGGAGAACCCATGGGCAGCTGATAAAACAACCCGAAATCACCATCAAAAATACGACCTATGGCAAGGATAGTAAGCATTATAATTAAAGAATATAAAAAAGGAAGAGTTATATTTTTTGTTATTTGCCATTTACTCGCACCTTCAATTTCAGCTGCCTCAAAATATTCATTATTTATCCCCATTAGCTTTGCATAATACATAAGAGCACCCATTCCCAAACCATGCCACATATTCGCAATAGGGAAAATAAATATCCATGGTTTTGGTGTAATATACCAATCAACAGGTTCAATGTTGAAGAAGCTTAGCCACCGATTCAGCATTCCTCCTGAAGGACTTAGAAAAGCATAAGCCATATATGCAACTACTACCCATGAAAGAAGATGAGGTATAAACATCAAGGTTTGATATATTTTATGAAGTTTTCTACTGGCAATCTCAAACAGTAATATTGCAACACCAACTTGTACAATAATACCAAGAGTAATAAATACAAGATTATATCCCACTGTGTTACGGGTAACTAGCCATGCATCAGGTGAAGTAAAGAAAAACTGAAAATTCTTAAATCCAACCCAGGGACTTTTAAAAAAACCAAGGTTATATTTAAAATTTTTAAATGCTATTATTATGCCAAACATAGGTATATACTTAAATATAAAAACATATAAAATCATAGGGAAGGCTAATAACAGTAATGTCTTATTCTTCTTGAAATCTCTTACCATTATATTTATTCTTGTTTTTTTATTCTTTATGTCAGCATTCATATAAACCAACTCTCCTGAAATATATTACCAACTATTTATTACTAACTAGACATATTGCCAACTAAGCTATAAACAGTAAATATTAATTTGTTAGCTTGCATTTTTAATTATATTAGTTATTGAGCATTTAAGCCATGAGCTTTTTTGCTTTTTTCAGCGTTTTATTTAACTATAAACAATCTAGTAAATATATCTATATTTACTTACAGCATTAGACATAGCAATTACATTTTCTGCTTTGCAATATGCAGGTACGCTGTTTGAATCTGAAATGATATACCCGCCGCCTTTACCTAAAAGGCATATTCTTTCTCTTACTTCATTATCTACATCCTGGATTGTGCCTCTGGTCAGGGTTTTGTCTATATCTATATTGCCTATGAGGCAAAGCTTGGAACCGTATTTAGACTTTAAGCTATCCAGATCCATTGCACCTGGTTCCAGTGGATGCAGTCCATCCATATCCAACTTCAACAAATCATCAAGAAATGGTATAACATTC
>OFEK01001248.1_pt1 | contig 18074 bp, 10 predicted proteins | sample 1521131 | NCBI WGS metagenome assembly OFEK01 (sample SAMN05720209, study PRJEB24109) | activated sludge metagenome | isolation source: Anaerobic digester | place: China | collected 2015-12-16
TGAGAAGATAAAAAGGTATTAATCCTCCTGAAAAATACATGGTTATTATAAAATAATAATTTAATACTTTTTTCCCATAGAAATTTTTACTGAATCCATAAGCAGCCATAACATCAATTATTAGATTCAGTATTGTTACAAATAAAGTTATTCCTACTGTATTATAAAACGACCTTATAAAAATTCTATCTTTTAATATGGATTTATACGCATAAAACTCCCAGCCTTTTGGCCATATAGTCACGCTTAATTTGGTTATTGCATCTTTAGTACTCAATGAAACACTGATGATATGCATAAAAGGCAGTATTATTGACAGGCAAAAAAGCGTCAATATGGTATAATTAAAAGCTTCAAATACTATTCTTCCTGCAGACTTTCTCATAATTATCCACTCCTATAACTGCTGTTATCTATTCTTAATTTTTGCAATCCATCTGTTATTGTGCGATCTTATAACATTAATACTATAGTCTAAAGCCTAAATACTACAGCACTATAGTCCAAAGCCTAAATACCACTGTCGATCCTGTACACATTATCTATATAGATTGCTGCATAGATCAATCACATGGACCTATCACATGGACTTACCACATGGACCAACCTGCCAGCTTCCTGGCTGTTCTATTTGCAATATAAAGCAAAATGAAATTCACTGTTGATTGTGTCAACCCTATAGCCGTTGTAAGGCTGAATTGGGTTTCTTCAATTCCCAGCCTGTAGGTATAGGTACTTATAACATCAGCTACTTCATATACCATTGGATTGTAAAGAAGAAAAATCTGTTCAAAGCCTATGCTCAAAAGGCTGCCCACCTGAAGTATCAGTAAAACAGTTATAATTGAAGCCAGACCAGGCAAGGTAATGTGATATGTCTGCTGCCATTTATTTGCGCCATCTATGGTAGCAGCTTCATATAGCGTTGGATCTATAGAACTTATTGCTGCAAGATAATATACAGATGACATTCCTACACCTTTCCATATGCCGGATGTAATAAGTATTGTTCTGAAATATTCTTTTTTTACCATGAAATAAATGGGGTCTATTCTGAACAATCTGTTTAAAGCAATATTAATAATACCTGTAACAGGTGAAAGTACAGACATAACAAGCCCTGCAGCAACAACCCATGATATAAAATAGGGGAGATAACTTACGGTTTGTACTATCTTTTTATACTTCATTCTTGTAACTTCATTTAATAATAACGCAAATACAATAGGTGCAGGGAAGCCAAATATCAAAGAATAAACGTTTATTATTATGGTGTTTTTCATAACCTTCCAGTAGGACGGGTCTGTCAGGAACTCCTTAAAGTGTAATAATCCTACCCACTCACTTCCGCCTATCCCTTTAAAAGGGCTGTACTTCTGAAAACCCATTACAATACCATATATGGGCATGTAATGGAATATGAAAAGCAATATAACAGCTGGGGCAAGAAGCAGATATACAGGTATATCTCTGCCTGGCATAAATCTCATTTTACTGCTATAAAGATATTTCGCTCTTTTAGTGCCCGCATTTGCATCTAAAGTATTTACTTCTGCCAATAGTACCACCTCCACTGAAATGTAAAAACCAGAATAACATATTCCAGGTGCAGGGCATAGCTTCTCCAAAAGCTATGCCCTGCACACGCTGCACTTTTTGAACTACACCTGAACTAATTGTGCTCTGTAATCTTTGCACTTTTTTACTGACCTCTTGTTTTGAGTACCTCTTTATATGATTTTGTATAAGCTTCAGTTATATAACCATACTTACTCAGAAAATCTTTAACCTGGTTATCATACTCCTCCATCGAAATTTCGCCCATAACAGCCTTAAAAATAATTCCCTTGGATATTTCTCTTGCTTCCTTCGTTTTTGGAGCAAGATCCGGAATTGAAGGTACAAAATTTGCAACAGTTATTTCCGGAACCTGTGAGGACTCTTTCTCCCATATTTGAATACCTGTATCCCATGCTTTTTTAAATGCTGTTGCCTGAGTTGCATCCAGTTTAGGAAGCATTTGTGCGGCTCTGACATCAAGATTATCCAGGAACCAGTAGGCTCTCATAAATGTGTAGGCAACTCTGTATGATGTATCATTACTTGCTTCAATATCAAGAACTTTTGAGCCATCTGTTCTCAGAAAATACTCAATACCTTCTCTTCCCCAGGCCATTTGTTTGCATATATCAGGATCAATTAATGATTCAAACACTCTTATGCAGGCATCTATGTGAGGAGATTTTTTGTTTATAGAAACTATATGCCAGCCTAATGGAGATTTACCCCAATAAGCAGACTCAGGATCAACTCCCGGAGCTATTGGATTATGCACAGGACCTATAACAGCCTTTGTATTGCCTCTTTTTGCAAATTCTGTTTGTGCACTGATTACCGCAGCCGGGTCACCACGAAAAACAATCATATCTTTTTCATATACTCTATTTGAAAACTCAGTTCCTGTATTTGTAACAAAAGTCTTATCCAATAAATCCTCTTCATACAATTTCCTGTGGAATGCTACAGCTTCTCTTGCTTTGGGAGCTTCAAAACCCCATATATACTTTTCATTGGGTATTACCTGCATTTTTACACCGTTTCCGTCATGTCCCATACCAAAAGCCTTAAAGAACATATCTGCCATCATAAAGCAACCTGTACATGAGAATGGCACAGAATCCGGATATTTTTCTTTCTGCTTTTTCATTACCTGGTACCAATCATCGGGAGTAACCAGTTGATTATACCAGCCATCATTGTTTGCATTTGCATCTCCTAGCAGGATTTCCTTTATAATGTCTATCCGAGCATAAGTAGCACCTGCATTTCTAGTGTTTAAAACATACAGTCCATATACTGAACCATCGTCAGTTTTCATCATATCAAGCATATCTTGTGTATAGTATTTTGACAAAACTTTAGAATTCTTTACCAGCGGTTCCCAGTTGGCAAATGCGCCATCTGCACCATACTTATTTATATCTGCATGGAACCAGCAGTGCACAATATCCGGTATATCTCCGGAAGCCATGGTAAGATTGAATTTTGTCTGAAAATCGGCATATGCAGGTTGAATCATTTCCAGGTCAACATTTGCTGCTTTCTCAATGATGTTAAGAAAAGGGTTGTTGCTTTTGTCAATATCATCCGGGAATTTGATACCTGCATCTCCAAAAAACATTTTAAGTTTTACCGGAGGTTCCACCTTAGGTTCACCAGTAGATTTACCAGTAGCATCTTTTACGGTATCAGCAGGCTTTGATACTTCAGACCTGGTTTCACCTCCACTTTCTCGCACTACACAACCAGTAGTCATTACCATCGCTGAAAATACAATAACCATTGCCAATGCAATACATCTAACAGCTTTTTGCATAAAAACTACCTCCTTGATTTTATATTTCCAACCCCGTACATTATCAGGGTATCAGACATATAATGTGGTTTGTTGTTTCATGACTTTTCCATGATTTCATTCTATTACTCATTCTAATGAAGCACAACATAAAATACTTTTAACTATGTTAAATAATTTGATTTTTCAATAATAAATTTCTTGCACCTATGTTGAATAATTTGTGAAATCTTTGCTATGCTGTTTAAAAAAGATTTAAAATAAGTTATAATAGGGGTTGTAAGATAGAAGGGAGGTTATATGATGCACCTCAGAATTCGGAATTTTTACAACCAGCTGAACTTAACGGCAAAATCAATATCTATTTTCGACAAGTATTTCGATAAGTATAATAAAAAAAACAAAACCCGGGAATGTTCAAATTATGTCAAGCGCTTACAATTAAGTCATTTAAACAAGCTTTTTATTTCATACCTGATGATTGTAATAATCTGCGTTGGGTGTATGGCTTTATTTTCATATCGTTTGGAGAGAGAAAATATAAAAAACTGGGCTATCAAATCCAACAACGAATTACTGAATAATTTTAAAAATACCATAGACAGTTTTGTTTTTGACAGCGTTAATAAATTGTCGTTGATAGTGTTACAGAATGCAATAACTAATAGCGATTTATCATTTTATTTTCTAAACTCTGTAGAAGGCCATTATTCCGATCTTACCAAAGTATGTTCATTTCTAAATAATATTAGAGCAACAAATCCATTAATAAGTTCATTATCAATATATTATAAAAGCAATGATCTCCTGGTTACTACAGATGGTATAAAGTATAGTTCAAATGATCATTCGATTTTACCTGACAGAAGCTACATAAGGGATTTATATGATTCGGATGTTATGGAATACTGGGGACTTAAAAAAGAAATACTTGCTACTACATCTGATGAAGAACATGTATACATAGCTTTTGTACGTAAAATTTCACCACCCGCATCTGAATCAAAAAGTGGAGGAAGTATAGCAATAGCTGTAGACGAAAATATGCTGCATACAGTAATTAAGAGTTCGGCCCCTGTTGCTTTCGGACAAATTTTTATAGTAGATGAAGAAGGTCAAATTGTGTCACACAATGAAAAGAAATACTTGTTTTCAAATATTAATAATATGCCTTATGGTAAATACATATTAAAATCGATAAATAAAAGTGATTATTTTATAACGAAAATTGATAATGTCGATTCTATCGTATCGTATGTAACATCTGATTTCAATAGCTGGAAATACATTACGGTACAACCCATCGCAGAATTAGTGAAAAGCAGACTTAATTTTCTTGGACGCACAATCTTGCTAATTACTGTTGTAACCCTTTTATTCGGACTTTTTGCTTCTTTTATATCTACCAGGAAGATTTATTCACCGCTGAGAAATTTACTGGATTTATGTAAAAATGTTGTAAAATTTCGTTCTCCAAGTATATCAAAAGACGAGTACGGAATTATAGGTTCAACGCTGGACATACTGTCAGAAAGAGTAAAAGAGCAGGAAAAGAAAATGGAGCAAAGTATCCCTATAATAAAACACCATTTTATTCAAAACCTGCTTAATTCCAGTTATTATAACGGGGAGATAATATTTGACAAAATGGAGTTCCTTGGAATTAGCTTTTATCATGATTACTTCAGGGTAATAACCTTGAAATTGGCAGAATATCCTCCTGAGATAGACTTTAAGATCTATGAAATGGTCAAACTTGATGTTATGGAAAAAATCGGTTGTTATTTCACAGGCTATAGTTTACAGAATGTATGCACTGAAGGAAGTAATACCTTAAATATAATACTAAACATAAAAACTGAAGATGTGGATATACTGCAGAATTCAAATAAATTGTTAAAATACATAGAAAATGATCTTAACCTTCATGTAAATATGGGTATTGGAAATGCATATAGAGGACTGGAAAATATAAAAACTTCTTTTAAGGAAGCAGAGTTGTGCCTAAGTTACAGCTATATATACCCGGAATTGGGCATTTTTACAATGTGTGAGGTTTCCAACTGGATACCTAACTCGGGTGAAACACTAAGACCTTTATATGATGCCTTCTGCGACTCCATAAAATATCAAGATAAAAAGGGGTCTACTGATAATATCAGTAAATTAATTTATACTATACGCAAGGATCAAATTTGCTATAATCAGGCAATGAAAACCCTTACCCAGTGCGTAGCTTTTATAGAAGATACTATTGCATACTTAAAAATAAACCCGGATTATATTATACAAAGTGATATTTATACAGATTTTAATAATATTAACAATATATTAGAACTTGAAAAATGGTTCAATATTGTTATCAATCAGATATTTACACAAATTGCAGAAAGAAAATCAGAAAGAAATTCAGATTTCATTAAGGAAGTTCAAGATTTCATATCAGCAAATATACTGGAGCCATCTATCTCATTAAATTATGTGGCGGATGCCATGCATATAAGCCCTACCTATCTAAGCAGAATGTTCAAGCAGGAAACAGGCACAAACTTTGTTGAATATTTAATGGATTCAAAACTAAATGCTGCAAAGGAAATTCTTCTGCTAAACGAAAATATGAAAATTGAAGATTTATGCGCCAGGGTTGGCTATTCAAGCCCCCAGTATTTCATCAGAAAGTTTAAAGGTAAATATGGTGCAACACCTGGTGAATACCGGGCAACATACCTTCGTGAGGAAGCAGCCAGGAACGGTTCCTGTTTGACTCACCAAACCTGAACAAGCATGGAGCAAATAGGGACGGTTCTTGCTTGCCATGCCTAACTCATTCGTTCCGCTGAGTTATTGCATAACAGTTATTATTATTCGCAAGAACCGTCCCATTTAATTATCTTTTCTTTTGGACAAAGCAGCAGCTTCCGTCTGCCTGTCCATTAATTTAGCATTTTGCAATCAAATTTTATTTAAACCTTGTTCTTATTTCTTTCCCCTTGCACTTATGATTGCCATTATTCTCTGCATTTCGTTATATACTGTCATTAAAGGCTCATCTACTCCCATACCGGGTCTTGCCAGTATTTGATCTGCTTGTGAAGCCATCGCTACATGAACAGTTGCATGTACTGATCTCTCTGTTTCATTGCAACTTCCACCTAAATAAGCTCCTACTCCTTTTTCTTTACAATAAAGGATTGCTTCCATAGCATTGTTGATTCCGCCAAGGTCAGGTGATTTAACCTGTATCATATGAACCGCCTTATTATCAGCAAAATATTTTATGTCTTCAAGAGTATTGCACCATTCATCTGCAACTATTTCTACATTAACTTTTTCCTCATTAATCTTATCAGTTAACTTTTTGAGAGTCAGCATCTGTGCTTCCATTTCGCCAACATCAACAGGTCCTTCAATTCTGAGTTTGTATGGATATGCTGCTTTTTCAAGGGTTTTAAAATATTCAACTATTTTGTCTATATCATTATTGAAGGCCTGACCTACAGTTCCGTAAACATCAAGATGGATTACTGGGTTGTAATTGTCGCCATCTTTAAGTTCATTTATTCTATTTACAAGCCATTTAACATAGTCAAGGAGTATGCCGCCATCTTCCCCTAATTTGGTTTTAACATTGTTTATCAAGGCATGAGGTAATACAGGTACTCTTTTTATAATCATTTTATCTGCAGCATTATAACGGTCATCACCACTCTGTGTAAAAATAGGTACAAGCTTATCTGATACTTTTGTACCATATTCGTCTGCTAATAATTCTGCCATAATCATTTTTCTACTCTTTGCTACAGCGTCCAATATTGCCTGAGTTACTCCATATCGGATGGCAGTATGGATTTTCTTCCCTGTTTCAGGATTCAAAAGATTGTCAATCTCCCTGGCCATTTCTCTAAAAGTAGTTATTTCATGACCCTTTAAAACAGGAACAATGTACTTTTCAATAACAGGCATGTAAGTATCCGCTAGGAACAAAGGATCCCTTCCAGCAGCTCCAGAATACTGAACTGCATCACAATCCCCCCAGGCAATTTGTCCATCTTCAAGCACCAGCATTACAGATACGGATTCACCTGGTTGTCTGATAGCCGTAAATCCTTCAGTCATGGGCTCTCCGCGATAGTTTGCACCATCTACTATAGCATTATTGTTTTTTATAGCTTTTTGATCATCAAAATAAAAGCCTGTTTTCCCTTTAGAACAGATAACATCAATAATTTTCATTTTAACTCCCCTTTTCATTGAATATTGTATGTTTAGTTAATGCTTAGGCAAGCACATATTCCTTATTGTACCTTTTTGCATATATTCTTGCAACATTTTTTTCCTAATATTTAACTTCAATCATTGCGTCAGCATTTGCTTCAGCCGCAACTTTGCTATTATCAAGGCTTATAACATGTTTGCCTACATTTTAAATCGTGGCACATTTATTATTTATGAGTATATTATATAGAATTTTTGCAGGATTTTCTTCACTTTTTTAATTAAAAAGTATGCTTTTTTTACTATTCTTAAAATGTATTGTAAAACGTGAATAACGATTTAAGTGGTTCTATTTTCATTTTATCAAGACTATTATTTTATAGGAGATCTTAGAGTGTGGAGGACTGTCCCCATACATACATGGAGGACTGTCCCCATACATACATACATATATATAGTAGAGGACTGTCCCCACATATATAGCATATATAGAGGACTGTCCCCATTTGGCATCCTCATCTGGGAGAACCTATTTGGCATATTGGAGGTAAAATTTGGCGACTATAATAATTATACTTGTAAACATAGTAGCAGGAAGTGCATGTTTAATATACGGAGTAAACTTAATAAGCGATGGGTTGGAAAAAATAAATTTGCACCGTATACGTCACGTATTAACACGCTTCACAAAGAATGTACCTATGGCTTTTTTAACCGGAACAATAATCACTGCTCTTGTGCAGAGCAGTACTGCAGTAACTGTGATTACCGTAGGCCTTGTTAATACTGGCATAATAGGGTTTAGCCAGGCTATTGGAATTATTTATGGTGCAAATGTTGGCACTACTATTACAGCTCAATTTATGTCCTTTAAGATTACTGACTTTGCCCCTGCCTTTATATCTCTTGGATTGGCTATTAAGTTATTGGGTAAAAAATATTCTGTTAGGAACGTTGGCAGAGCAACCATAGGTTTTGGATTAATGCTTTTGGGGATAAATATACTTGGTTGGAGCATGCCTTACATGGAGAAAAGTGAATTTGTCAGGGACATTTTTCTTAAGTATGGTAAAAATCCATATCTTGGAATTATCGTAGGTATGCTTGCTACGATGATTGTTCACAGCAGCAGTGCCACCGTTGGTTTTACTATTGTTCTTTTTAACTCAGGTTTTATAAGCTTTGATGCCGCCCTGGGCTTAGTTCTGGGAGACAATATCGGAACCTGCTTCACAACAGTTTTAGCAAGCATAGATACCACAATATCCGCTAAACGTACCGCTTGGGCACATGTTTTATATAATATTATTGGAAGTCTCACTGCGCTTGCATTGCTAAGTCCTTTTTCAGAATTGGTAAAAAAATTTACTGTTATGATAGGGCAGGATATGTCCAGACTGGTTGCCAATGCCCATACATTATTTAATATATTGAGTGCACTGTTGTTTCTACCCTTTACCAGGTACTATGAGAGATTTGTAGTATGGATTATTGGAAATGAAGGTATAAGGTAAGTTATTTTGTGAGTGTAATTTTGCCCGTAGCTGAATTTAAAGGCTCTAAGCACCTTAACGGCAGCCCATGGTAAATATCTCCTTATATCTAGAAAATGCACCAGAAAATGAACCACAAAATGCACCCATTAAGGCAAGGTCACTATACAATTCTTACCCTTATCTTTAGCCATATACAAAGCTTTATCTGCCTTAATCATAAGTTCATCAAGGTCTCTCATATTTTCATCCATAACTGCCAACCCCATACTTACTGTAACATTTATCAACTCATCATTATATTGAAATGGGCAGTTGGCTAAATTTTTACGCAGCCGTTCCCCTACAATACATGCCTCCGTTCTCTCCGTATGCGGTAGAAGCATTACAAATTCCTCTCCACCATAGCGTCCCACTAAATCAGTTTCGCGTAAAACATCCCTGCATACTTTTGCTACTTTTTTCAGAACAACATCTCCAGCATAGTGTCCATATGTGTCATTAATACATTTAAAATCGTCAATATCAAGCATTATGACTGAAAGAGGCTTTAAATCCTTATATCTTTTATGGTGTTTGAATTCTCTTTCTGCCAGTTCGAAAAAATATCTGCGGTTATATATTTGGGTAAGATCATCTTCACTTGCAAGTCTCTTTACTTCACTGAAAAGCTTTGCATTTTCTATAGCCATTGCCGACCGGGAAGTAAAATTAAAAGCAATTTCAGCATTATGTTCATTAAAGTAATTTTCCTCTGTACTCATTAGGATAATAATACCTAATGCTTCGCTGCTTTTTTCTATTGGTAATGCTAAAACTGATTTAATGAAATAATTTTCTTCTCCGAATATGGAAAAATGGTCGTTTTCATTTTCTATTATAAGAGGTTTTCGGCTTTCAACAACAGTATATATAAGTTTATGGTCTGTCAATTCTTTTGTAATTCCATTTTTAATGTTCTCATTCAAACATCCAGCCTTGTTCTCATTCATACATCCCAACTTATAGTATACTTTTAACATATCTCCTTCTTTAAGCATTACTATACCTGCGTCAAAGCCAAGCACACCTTTTAATTTTACAAGTAATCGTTCCAGTACTTTATTAAGCTCCAAAGTTGATGCAAGCTCTTCTGATAAATCAACTGTAGTTTTTTTTAATAAATTGTTATCTTTTTCAGTTCCTCTTCCATATACACTAATAGCATGACCGGTCATCTCACGTAAATTTTTAATATACCAGGAGAAATTTACAGGCTGCAAAAGAGAACACACAGCTATAAAGACCAGCAGGCCCAAAGGTGTAATACCTCTTGTGAATACTAATGAGTTATAATATAGTATGTCGTTAATAATTGTTCCAAAGAAGAATATTGAACCTGCAAGAATCAGATAAGCCTTTTCTTTCTTTTCAATTAATGTATAGGTGAAGAAGGATATAAAATAAACTGCTGCAACTACTATTATAATTTGAAAAGCTATCAAAAACCTGCTGAATATCCGTGCAGGCATCAATATTACAAAAACAGAAAACAGTATTCCTGAATAATATAAAAAGTACTTCATTACATTATATATTTTGCTATTAAAATTTATTTTGCTGCTTTTTTTATTACTTACCCTATTATCTTCACTATTAATTTTTTTTACCTGAAATATTTTGTCAATATATAAAGTGAAGAATGTAACGCCGAGGCCAAGGGTAAGATATTCCAATTTAAGGATGCGCTCCTGATTAATGTCTCTTATCGTCTGGATAAAGTCTATTCCACCTGTAAGTATTGATCTTCCTGATATAAGCAAGCTGAATAAACCAAGGTAAAGTGCATATTTATCCTTTTTGCTTGTTAAATATATTAGTATATTGTAAACTGCAATAATTAGCAGGCTTGAAAACAAAAACATATCTATGGCAAGCTGCTTTTCCCTTAAAGCTTTAATCTGATAAGCCGTACCTAGAACAACCGGTTGCCAGATACCACCCTTTGCATGCATAAAGTTTGCCGCCTGTATGACAATTTCTGTATTAGCCTTGTCAGGTGTGAAGTATACTATGTCCGAATAGTATTTAGGATAAAATTCTTCTGCATTGCTTCCAACTACCCCAACTTTATTGTAAAGCTTTCCGTTTATCCATATATTATAAGACGATTTTATAGGAGGTATTTCCAGTCCCGCAAATTCCAGATTGGAATCCAGCATTAAAATTAAGCGAAAGGTAGCATATCCGTCTCCCTGCAATACCTTTTCATTAATATTAAAGCCATTCCATGACCTGGGAAGGCTTATAAATTCTTTATGTTTGCTTTCATCAAATTCTCCGGGATTTATAATTTGCTCCCAGTAAAACTCCCATTCTCCATTAAGTCTTATAACACCGCTTTTATCAAAATTCCAGCCTCTTAAATCCAAAAACCCTTTTTCAATTTCAGGTATGGCACAATTATCATTAAAGGTCAGAAATTTGCAATTATCGCCTCTAATGCTGCAACATGCAAAAATTAAAATTATTAACAAAACCATAAGATAAACTTTTAATACATTTAAATTCTTCGCAACCTTCACAAAAATTCCCCCCGGCCTTTTACCACCTTTAATAAATTGGTATATTCGGTATATTAATGGCCTGTGACCAAGTCATTTTTGCATACATCAAATTGTATATGATGTTATCTTATAATATTTGTAAGAAATTTACCACTATTTTTTATAAATTTTTATACAAATGCATATTATTTCCTAAAAAACTGTTACACATTTTTCTGCTTCTGTATTTAGCTGTTTTTCGTAGAGCTGCCTGTATATTCCTCTCTTATCAAGCAGTTCATCATGTGTACCCATTTCCCTGATCCTGCCTTTATGAATAACAATAATATTATCTGCATTTCTAATGGTAGATAGTCTGTGAGCAATAATTATAGTAGTCCTCCCTCCGGAAATGTTTGACATGGCATTTTGTATAGCAAGCTCTGTCTCCGTATCTATACTTGCAGTAGCTTCATCAAGTACAAAAATGGAAGGTTTGAATGCGGTTGCCCTGGCAAAAGATATTAACTGCCTTTGCCCGGCAGAAAAGGTAGCTCCTCGTTCCTTTACTTCCTCATCATATTTCCCGGGAAGTGATTCTATAAATTTATCTGCACATACCAGTTCTGCTGCATGTTTAATATCTTCATCCGTGATAGAAGTGTTCTTCAATCGAATATTGGACTTAATACTACCCGAGAAAAGGAATACATCCTGCATAACAACGGAAATGTGCCTTCTTAAGTCTCGCAAATTGTATTCTTTAATATCTACACCATCAATTAATATCTGGCCCTTCTGTATATCGTAAAATCTTGCAATAAGATTAATTATTGTAGATTTCCCGGAACCTGTAGCTCCAACAAAAGCAATAGTTTGACCTGATTCGACTGTAAAACTTACATCTTTTAATACCCATTCCTCTTCATTATATGCAAACCAGACATTTTTAAATTCTATTCTGCCCTCCAGCTTATCTATAGGAACCCCAGTCTTTAAATCCTCAATATATTCATGGTTGTCCATTATCTCGAATATCCTCTCGGAGGATATTAGTGCCGATTGAATTGATGTATACTTGTCAGCTATGTCATTTATTGGTCGGAAGAACTGTTTTGAATAAGTTATAAACGCATAAAGTACCCCTATCTCAAGTGCACCTGAGCCTATCCTCCCTATACTGTACCAGACTATAAGCGCTATAGTGAGAGTGTTAATTACTTCTACAATAGGTCTGCTGAAGCTATTTAATATTACTTCCCTTAAACTTGAAGCAAAGTATTCTTTGTCAAAGTTTTCAAGTTCCTCATATTTTTCCTTTTCCCTGTGGAAAATTTTAACAAGCTTCATTCCCGATATGTTCTCAGCGAGGAAGCCATTTATCTTTCCAATCATTGATTTCATCTTTAAAAAGTTTTTTCTTGCTGCTTTGCGGTAAATCACAGTTATAATTATAATTAAAGGTATGCTGCACATACTTAATAAAGCAAGTTTGGCATTCATTAATATCATTGCGACAACTATGCTTGCCAGCATTATAAAATCCCTTATAACATTAACAATCATACCTGAAAAAAGTTCATTAAGCGATTCTACATCATTGGTCACTCTTGTTAAAATTCTTCCTGTGGAATTCCTGTCAAAAAATTTCATAGACATAGTTTGAATATGTTCAAAAAGCTGCTTCCTTATATCACTCATTATCTTTTGTCCAACATATGTGAGCATATAATCTTCAACATAATCGAATGCTGCCCCTATCAGCACCACCAGAAAATATAATATTCCTGCCAGCCTGAATATCTTGAAATCATAGTTACCTTTTGCAAGATATTCATCAATTATGTATTTTATAATATATGGCTTTGCAATTACGGCCCCATTTATTAAAAATGCAAATAATATGCTGAGCAAGACCAATGGGATATAAGGTTTGAAATATTTCAACAACCTTATGAACTGGGTTTTATTTTTTTTGCCTGATTTTTGCTCCGATATGGTTTTAGTTTTTGGTACATTATCTACTTCCATTATTACACCCCTCCTCAGATAATTCCCTGGTTTGGGTTTCTGTCTGCGAAACATATAACTCATAATATTTACCCTTCATATCAATCAATTGTTCATGTGTTCCTCTCTCAATAATCCTTCCCCTGTCCATAAAAATTATCTGGTCAGCATGCTTTATAGTTGAAACTCTGTGAGAAATTATAATTCCGGTTTTGTTTGCAAGAACCTTCTTAATATTACCGAGGATTTCTTCTTCAGTCTTTGTATCTACAGCAGATAAACTGTCATCGAGTATTAATACCGGGGGATTTTTTATAAGTGCCCTTGCAATTGAAACCCTCTGCTTTTGTCCGCCTGAAAGTGTAACCCCTCTTTCCCCGATTATTGTGTCAAACCCATCGGGAAATGATATTATATCATCATATACTCCCGCCATCTTAGCCACTTCCATAACTTCCCAATCCCTATATATATGCCTGAAAAACTCGATATTTTCTTTAATACTTGTAGAAAACAGAAAATTGTCCTGGGGAACATAACCGATATTCTCTCTTAATATATTTGCAGGTATGCTATTTATATCCCGTCCGTCAATAAAAATATGGCCGGGCTTAACATCATAAAGCCTTAGCAGCAAATTGGCCAGAGTCGTTTTACCACAGCCTGTTTTACCCAATATGCCCAGAGTCTGACCTTCATCAAGTTTTAGATTTATATCCTTAAGTACTCTTTTTGCTGTTCCGGGATATTTAAAAGTAAGATTTATAAATTCTATGCTGCCTTTGATTTCGCGTTTCTCATCTATAGCCTTATCATCCTGTTTTTCCAAGCTTTCAAACTCACTTTTAACATCAAAAATTGTATCAAGCCGCTTTGAAGATGCAATTCCTTGCTGCCATACTTCTACTAATCTTCCTATATTCAATATGGGCCCCATAATTACAGAAATATACGAGTTGAATGCAACATAATCCCCTAAGGAAATTATGCCTTTACCAACAAGCTCACTTCCATATATTATAAAGAAAACAAAGCTGATTCCAAAACAAATCTGAGTTACAGGACCAAGAGCCGCTGAAATCCTTATCAATTTCATGTGTGTATTTACCCTTTTCATGCTGTAGCTATCAAAATCTGCAGTTTCCTCCTTCTCCTGCGCAAAGGCTTTAATTACCCTAATTCCTGATATGTTTTCCTGAACCTTCTCAGAAATTTGAGCAAATGCTTTTTGTACTTCAGTAAACCTTTCTCGTATTTTCCTTCTTAGTTTTGTTATAACAAATACAATAACCGGCGCAGGAGCTAACGCCATAATTGTAAGAATAGGGTTTATTGTTTTTGCCATTAAAACAATTGATATAGTATTTACTACAACACCATCAAGTATAGCCGTCAATCCGAATGCAAATGTACGTCTGATTGCTTGTATATCATTTATTGCATAAGCTACAAGATCACCTGTTTTACTATTATTGTAGAAATTTACCGGAAGAGTTTGGAGATGTTCGAAAAGCTTTGCTCTTAAATGACATTCCAGATAACGTGAATTTCCTACTAAAAAATACCTCCAGATAAATCTGAAAATAAAAATGCCTGCAGCTCCCAGCACCAGAAGAAATAGATACTTATAAACGACTGAAGCAGGTGCTCTATCTTTCAGGCTATCAGTTATTAAACCAATTATTTTCGGCATTACAGATGTAATTATGGACGTAACAAGGAGAAAAATAAATCCTACTAAATATCTCCACTTATGTTCTTTAACAAAATCCAAAAGTATTTGTTTTGCTCTCATTTTTAACCCCTTAATAATAAGCTAATATTTAAAATAAATCGGATTGCTTAACACCGTTTCAATAAATACCTGAAGATATAACCACCAGTTTTTATTTACTTTATATTATAACCTAATTATTTACTAATGTCATCATTTTTTACCTTACCCCTGCAATAGTCCCTGTTTTAAGTATTAGAATTTTGTGATATCCTATTTATATGTGAAAAAAGGGTTAAAAACACTAACAATACAATACCTGCATACACTATAGAGACGGAGGATTTACGAATGATTGTTGCTGTATACGGAAGTCCACGAACTGACGGAAATACCGATATTTTAATGGATACTTTTCTTGATGCAGTACAGACACAAGAAAAAGTGGTTAAATTTAAATTAAGGGACATGCTTTTAAAACCTTGTACTGGATGCTGTAAATGCTATAAAACCGGGATATGTGTATTTAATGATGATATTTGGAGTATATATGAGCATATTGAAAAAGCAGATGGTCTCATATTATCCTCTCCTATATATTTTGCATCTGTAACTGCACAGTTGAAAACCTTTATTGATAGAGGACAAGCTTTCTGGGTCAGGAAATTCATTCTAAAGCAACAACAGAAAGCACCTGGGAAAAAGGGGTTCTATATTTCTGCCGGTGCTATGACCGTTGACAAATATTTTATTAATTCCCGGCTTGTGATACGTAGTTTTATGGTTTCACTGGATATAAAGTGTGCAGGAGAATTATTTTTCCCCGGAATTGATAAAAAAGGGGAAATTCGGAATCAGCCGGAAGCTTTAAACTCAGCTTACAAAGCAGGCCTGGATTTTACCACGATTTATTAAAATACCTCTTGACAGAACAATACAAAATAAATAAAATTATAACTATTAGCACTCGTTGCAATAGAGTGCTAATAAACAAAATTGAAGTAATGATGGAGGGATTGTTTATGGCTGCAAAAATAATTCTTTTTGATGAGGATGCCAGAAAGGCTATGGAAAAAGGAGTAAACAAGCTGGCTGATACAGTTAAAATAACACTTGGGCCAAAAGGAAGAAATGTTGTCTTGGGCAAAAAATTTGGTTCACCGCAGGTTGTTAATGATGGTGTAACTATTGCAAAAGAAATTGAGCTGGAAGACCCTTACGAAAATATGGGTGCTCAGCTTGTAAAGGAAGTTGCAAGTAAAACAAATGATATTGCCGGTGACGGTACAACTACTGCTACCCTTCTTGCTCAGGCCATAGTAAGAGAAGGCCTTAAGAACGTGGCTTCTGGTGCAAATCCTATGATATTAAAAAAAGGAATGGATAAAACTGTTAATAAGGTTGTTGAATTACTAAAACAACGTAGTGAAAAGATTAAGGGCAGAGAAGATATGGTATTTGTAGCTGCTATTTCATCCAGTGATGAACAAATAGGCACGCTCATTGCGGATGCAATGGAAAAAGTTTCAAAAGACGGTGTTATTACTATTGAAGAATCAAAATCTTCTGAAACATATATTGAAGTCGTAGAAGGCATGCAGTTTGACAGAGGTTATATTTCACCATATATGGTAACTGATACGGAAAAAATGCAGGCTGTTCTCGAAAATCCTTTTATACTTATAACCGATAAGAAGATAAGCAATATTCAAGACTTATTGCCTGCCCTTGAATTTGTTGTAAATAACAGCGGAAAACTTCTAATTATCGCCGAGGATATTGAGGGTGAAGCTCTTGCGACACTTGTAGTAAACAAGTTAAGAGGGACACTGCAATGTGTAGCTGTTAAGGCTCCAGGCTTTGGTGACAGAAGAAAGGAAATGCTTCAGGATATAGCAATTCTTACAGGCGGTCAGGTTATTTCCGATGATACAGGTATGGACCTTAAAGATATAGAACTTGAATGGTTTGGCAGATCCAAATCTGTTAAGGTAGAAAAGGAAAACACCTTAATTGTTGACGGTGCTGGTGATTCTTCAAATATAAAGAAGAGAGTGGAATCTATCAAGAAGCAGATTGAATTAACCACATCAGATTATGATAAGGAAAAATTACAGGAAAGACTTGCAAAACTCTCCGGTGGAGTAGCAATAATAAGGGTTGGCGCTGCAACTGAAACCGAAATGAAAGACAAAAAACTAAGAGTCGAAGACGCACTAAATGCTACCAGAGCCGCCATTGAAGAAGGAATTGTGGCCGGTGGCGGAACCGCTTACATCAATACTATTCCTGAAATCAGCAAGTTTATAGAAGATCTGGAAGGAGACCAAAAGACCGGAGGAATGATTATCATGAAAGCACTTGAAGAACCCCTGAAACAGATTGCAATCAACGCCGGTACTGACGGTTCAGTTGTTGTTGATAAGGTTAAGAACAGTCCTAAAGGTATTGGTTTTGATGCTTTGAAGGAAGAATATGTAAACATGATTCAGGCCGGTATTGTTGACCCTACAAAAGTTACAAGAACCGCAGTCCAGAATGCCGCATCTATTGCTACAATGATACTTACTACAGAAAGTACGGTAGCAGAAAAGCCTAAGAAGGAAAAGACTCCGCCTGCAGCTCCAGGCGGATATGATATGGATTATTAATGAAAAAAGGCTTGTCGGATTATTTAGTCCGGTAAGCCTTTTTTATGGTATTTTGAGATTACTTAAGAGGTGCATTTAATTTATATAAGAAAAATATTGATAAATATTTCT
>OFEK01001252.1_pt1 | contig 18015 bp, 12 predicted proteins | sample 1521131 | NCBI WGS metagenome assembly OFEK01 (sample SAMN05720209, study PRJEB24109) | activated sludge metagenome | isolation source: Anaerobic digester | place: China | collected 2015-12-16
GGATATAGAGACTGAGCACTTTGGCATCATCGGATTCTACGATGCGCGCTATCTCAGAAAGCGCGTAGTCATTGGTGTTTACCTCCAGCACAATGATGGCCCCCGGCTCAGTCGAAGCAGTCAGTGAAGCAAAATGAGTGAGCAATCCGGACAACAGCACGGTGCCTTCGTAATGGCCTGCCTCATTGATCACTGGAAGTACCGTCAGATGATGCACATGCATCATCCTGATGGCATCATAGATCGGCTGGTGTCCGTATATGTACATATGGGGCATGGACAGACTGAGCGAACCCACAGGGGCCTCAAGGTCTGCCATGTTATAGATTTCTTCTGAACTGATCAGTCCAAGGAACTCCTCCTCGTTGACGATCGGTAGGTGATCAACCCTGAATTCCTCCATCAGGTTTAGTACTTCGATACCTGGCGAGGTGGACTTCACCACCGGAAATTCTTCACTGATGATATCTCGGGTGTGCATATGTACATGAACTTTGAAGCAAAGTTACGGTCAAAAAACGGCGGGAAGGGTCTAAAAGTATCTACTTTTGCATTAAACCCGCATGAATATCATGGTTAGATTAAGCGTCAACATCAACAAAATCGCCACTATCCGCAATGCAAGGGGCGGTAAGGTACCCGATGTTTTGCTGGCTGCCGTGCGCTGCCAGGAATATGGTGCTCAGGGCATTACTGTGCACCCCCGTCCCGATGAGCGCCACATCCGCTATCAGGATGTCCTTGATCTCAGACCTCTGGTTACAACGGAGTTCAACATCGAAGGTTACCCCTCTCCTGATTTCATCCGGCTGGTTCTAAAGGTCCGGCCCGAACAGGTTACACTGGTGCCGGATCCTCCGGGTGTTCTGACCTCCAATGCGGGCTGGGATACGATCACTCACGCTGATTTGCTGAAGAAAGTCGTGGCTGAGTTCAGACGGGAAGGTATCCGGACCTCGCTCTTCACCGGAACCGATAAAAACCTTATCCATGCTGCCGCCCAAAGCGGTACCGACAGGATAGAGCTCTATACAGAACCCTACGCTACCCATTATCCTTCAAATCCTGAGCAAGCCATCGGGCCATTCATCGCAGCAGCCGTGGCAGCACATGAAGTGGGGCTGGAAATCAATGCCGGCCATGATCTCAGCCTGGAAAACCTTCGCTATTTCGCCCAAAACATACCCCAACTGAAGGAGGTATCTATCGGACATGCCCTTATCAGCGATGCACTCTACCTGGGACTGGAAGAAACAATCCGGCGTTATCTCGCCTGTCTTCGGCCTTTAGAAGATTAAGGAAGCATCAGTTTCCGGAGGATTGACGAATATCTTCATTGATGATCTGACCATCAAAGAGGCGGACGATGCGCTGACTGTAATCTGCATCCCGCTGTGAATGCGTTACGATGATCACTGTGGTTCCCTTGTGATTCATGCTCTCAAGCAGGCGCATCACTTCATTACCCTGCACCGAATCAAGGTTGCCGGTAGGTTCATCGGCAAGGATGAGCACCGGATCCGCCACTATGGCGCGCGCCAGCGCTACCCGCTGCTGTTGCCCCCCCGAAAGCTGCATAGGAAAATACTTACGGCGGTAGGTGAGCTGCATCTGCTCCATCACCTCCTCCGTCCGGAGCTTACGATCCCTGGCATTCATCCCCAGGTACAATAATGGCAATTCAATGTTCTCATAGACACTCAATTCATCGATCAGATTGAAATTCTGAAAGACGAAACCGATGTTTTTCTTGCGCAGCTGCGCCCGCTTTTTCTCAGGAAACCGGCTAACATCTTCACCAAGAAAATAATATGAGCCCGTCGAGTGCGTATCAAGCATCCCGATGATATTCAGCAGCGTCGTCTTCCCACAACCCGAAGGGCCCATGATGGCCACGAACTCTCCTCGGCTGACCTGCAGGGATACCTTGTTTAGTGCTACGGTCTCGACAGTGTCGGAGCGGAATGACTTAAAAACATCTACGGTTTTAATGATGGGTTCCATAGGCTTGTTTTGACAAACTTACGATGTTTTGAGGGACGCAGGCAAAGATTGTATCTTTGTTGGTGTATCCCTGAGCTGGATAATCAGAGATTAGGATACACTTTGATCGCAGATGCATCATATTCAATATATTACTTCATCAGCCAGAAAACAGACATGAACAAGATAGATGCCAGGATTCTCATTGTTGATGACGACCAGGATGTGTTGCTGGCGGCAAAAATGTTCTTAAAGCAATATTTCAGATTAGTTCATACCGAGCAGGATCCGCAGAATATCCCGGGTTTACTGCGCACCGAAAGTTATGATGTAATCCTGCTGGACATGAACTTTTCGCGAGATGCTACCAGTGGCAAAGAAGGTTTCATCTGGCTTAACCGCATCCTGGAAATTGACCCTGCTGCTGTCGTTATCTTCATCACCGGCTACGGGGATATAGAATTAGCCGTTCAGGGCATCAAAGAGGGAGCTACCAACTTCATTCTCAAGCCCTGGGAAAATAAGAAACTGCTGGCCACCATCACCGCCAATCTGAAGATCAGGCAATCCATGCAGGAGTTGGAATCTCTGAGGGGTAAACAAAAAGTACTGCTCTCCAATATGGACCTGGCATACGGCCAACTCATCGGTGAATCCATGGCCATGCAGAAAGTCATGACGATGGTCCAGAAGGTAGCTGTGACGGATGCCAACGTCTTGATACTGGGTGAAAACGGAACAGGCAAAGAGCTCATTGCCAGAGCTATACATAAATCTTCCCACCGGGCTGAGGAAGTTTTTATCAGTGTGGACCTGGGTGCCATCAGCGAGACATTGTTCGAAAGTGAACTCTTTGGATACAAAAAGGGCGCCTTCACAGATGCCAAAGAGGACCGGGCAGGGCGTTTTGAAGCTGCTTCAAAAGGCACCATCTTCCTGGATGAGATCGGAAACTTAAGCCTGAGCCTGCAATCCAAATTGCTGAGCGTCATTCAAAACCGCACTGTCATCCGGCTGGGGAGCAACAAAGAGATTCCCATTGATGTACGTCTGATCTGCGCAACCAATATGCCCCTTCATCAAATGGTCAAAGAAGGGAAATTCAGACAAGACCTGATGTACCGGATCAATACAGTGGAAATCAACCTGCCGCCACTGCGGGAACGCATCGGTGACATAACACTGCTGGTGGAACACTTCCTGCAGGTGTATTGCAAGAAATACAAACTCTCAAACAAACGACTTAGTCCCAACACCTTACGAAGACTTGAGAAACACAATTGGCCGGGGAATATCCGGGAACTGCAGCATGCCGTTGAGCGGGCTGTGATCATGAGTGAATCCAACGTCCTTGAACCGCATGATTTCTTCCTCTCCAATCCGGAAGAAGACAAAGACGACAGCTTTATGCCCTCCAATTTCAACCTGGAAGAGACCGAACGCATGCTGGTCCGCAAAGTCATCGATAAGCACGGTGGCAATATCAGCAAGGCTGCCAAGGAGTTAGGCCTGACAAGGGCATCGCTGTACCGCAGAATCGAGAAATATGGGCTTTAAGGGATTTCGTCTCATCGTAACCGGCCGTGTGCTGCTACTGACGCTGACGCTGGCCGGTGTCGTCCTGCTCTTCAATACCCGTCAGCATTATCTCAGCGCTTCTTTCATGCTGATTCTTTCAGGACTGCAGGTCTATGGATTAATCCGCTATGTGGGACAAACCAACCGCAGGCTGAGCATGTTCTTCCACTCTATCAGGTATACAGATTTCTCTGCCAGCTTCATCGAAGAGGGCATGGGAACAGGGTTCGACGAGCTGGGCAAAGCGCTGAACGACGTGATCCGCGAATTTCAGCATACCCGTATCGAAAAAGAGGAACAGCACAACTACCTCCAAACCGTCGTTCAGCATGTCAATACGGGTATCCTGACCTTCCGGCGGGATGGACTGGTGGACATGTACAATAACGCCATGCGACGGCTGTTCAATACCGGCCATATACATCACCTTCATGATCTGGAGAAAGTAAATCCTGAACTACCCGATAACCTGCTTCGTATCCGGGCAGGGGACAGGCTGCTGCTCAAGCTTTTTATCGATCAGGAGGTGAGGCAATTGCTTATGTATGCCACAGAATTCAAGATGCGTAAGGAGGAATATGTGCTGGTCGCCATGCAGGATATCCACGCTGAACTTGAGGAAAAAGAAACCGAGTCATGGCAAAACCTCATCCGTGTTCTCACACATGAGATCATGAATTCCATGACGCCCATATCATCCCTGGCATCCACCGTCAAGGGCATGCTCAACCCGGGCGAAGAAGGAGAAGAACCGGAACTGGATGAAGATGACAAGGAAAGTATCCGGGCAGCGCTGAGCACCATCCAAAACCGGAGTGATGCATTGCTTAACTTCGTTGGCGCCTATCGTAACCTGACCCGGATCCCTAAACCCAACTTCCGCCGTTTCAGCATCCGGGAGATGTTTGAAAGAGGACAGGCCCTGCTGGCTCCCAGACTGGAAGAGATGAATGTGGATCTGCAAATGAACATCATCCCTGATAACCTGATGCTGACCGCTGATCCCGATCTGGTGGATCAGGTGCTGATCAACCTGCTTCTCAACGCCATGGACGCATTGAAAACACAGGAATCACGCCGCATCTGGTTGCGGGCCACAGAACAGGAAAACGGCAAAATTGTGATAGAAGTAGCCGATAGCGGCCATGGTATCACCCCTGACATCCTGGATAAAATATTCATGCCTTTCTTCACCAGCAAACGGGAAGGCAGTGGTATCGGACTCAGCCTGTCGCGTCAGATCATGCGCTTGCACAAGGGAAGTATATCGGTTAAATCCACGCCAGGAGAAGGTGCGGTGTTTTTTCTGGTATTTTGATATGAACACTGGCCGGGCTGATCATGTTGAAGAAGCACTTAAATCATTCATACGATGTTACGAGTTTTCACAAAAGAAGCGGATACCGAACATGACATCCATCCGCTGCTCCGCAGACGCTGGAGCCCCAGGGCATACAGCGATCTGCCGGTAGAACCGGATAAACTGCTGCGAATTTTTGAAGCAGCACGGTGGTCACCCAGTTCCAGCAACCTCCAGCCCTGGTCCTTTATCATCGGATTCAAAGGCGATGACACCTATGCCAAAATCTTTGATACCCTCGTGGAATTCAACCAGATATGGTCCATCAATGCCCCTGTCCTTGTGCTTAGTGTGGGCTGCAAGATCCGGCCGGGAAAGGAGGAGATCAATGAAAGCTACCGCTATGATGTTGGCCAGGCGGTGGCCCATCTGAGTATCCAGGCCATGGAAGAAGGACTGTATGTCCACCAAATGGGTGGTTTTGACCCGGCCAAAGCTATCCGCTTGTTCGATATCCCGGCCATGTATAATCCCATCACAGCATTCACCATCGGTTATATCGGCGATGCGGCCATTCTGCCGGAAAGAATGGCTGAATCGGAAGTAAAAAAGAGAGAACGCAAATCCATTTCGACCTTCGTATTCTCAGGTACATATGGACAGGCCGCTCCCCTGGTTTCAGGGAACCAGTCATGAAGAATACAACCAATGACAACCCGATTCGCGGACTTATGAAAGGGAAACAAGCATTTATTCTGCTCTATACGCTTACTCTTATCCTGTCGGTATTGCTGATACAGGGATGCCGGAGGAAGCCTGCTGCTGATACCCGCGAAGTAGTTGAGAAAAAACCTATTGAATTTCCTGCTTTCAACGCCGATTCTGCCTACCAATGGGTTGCTGCTCAGGTCGGATTCGGACCCAGGGTCGTCAACACACCATCCCACAAAGCCTGCGGAGATTATCTGCTTTCTGAGCTGCAACGGTTCTGCGATACGGTCTATGTTCAGGAAGGGCGCTCCAAAGCATGGAACGGGGAGGAACTGCGGTTCCGGAACCTCATCGGTGTGTTCAAACCCATTGAACCTTCCCGTATCTTTATTTCTTCTCATTGGGATTCAAGGCCTTATGCTGACCATGATCCAGATCCGGCCTTCCATCGTTCACCCATCGACGGGGCCAATGATGGGGCCAGTGGGGTTGGGGTAATCCTCGAGCTTGCCCGTGTTCTTTCCCAAAATCCACCACCTCAGGGTATTGATCTCATCCTGTTCGACGCAGAGGATTATGGCGAGCCTCAGGGAAGTGACAGAAGCCATGTTAATAACTGGGGACTGGGGTCCCAGTACTGGTCTGCCCAGCCCCATGTTCCGCTTTACCGGGCCAGGTATGGCATCCTTCTCGACATGGTCGGGGTACCTAATCCGCGCTTCACCTGGGAGGGAACTTCCCGCTACTATGCCCCCGATATCCTGATCATGGTGTGGAATAAAGCAGCCCAGGCAGGACATGCCGCTCATTTTGTGAGAGATGAGACCCCTCCTATCGTCGATGATCACTATTTCATCAATGAAAGGATACGTATCCCAACCATTGATATCATCCATCATGATCCGGAGACCCCCTCAGGATTTTTCCGCTATTGGCACACCCGCAAAGACAACATGGATTATATTGATCCACAATCCCTTAAAATGGTTGGAGAGGTGGTGATCCGGGTGATCTACGAACCCTCATAGGAGTTCATTGGCCAGGTTGGCCAACTCGCTGCGCTCTCCTTTCTCGAGCCTGACATGAGCATAAATCGGATGGTGTTTGATCTTGTCGATCAAATAGGATAACCCATTGCTCTGGGCATCCAGGTAAGGCGTATCAATCTGGTACACATCCCCTGTGAAGATGATCTTGGTATTCTCCCCGGCCCGGGTGATGATGGTCTTGACTTCATGCGGGGTAAGATTCTGGGCTTCGTCGACGATAAAGATCACGTTCGAGATGCTGCGGCCACGGATATAGGCGAGTGGTGTGATCATCAGCTTCTCATTCTCAACGGCAGCTGTTATGGCTTTATGTTCCTTTTCTGCCTCCCCGAACTGGCTCTGGATGAACTTCAGGTTGTCCCAGAGGGGCTCCATATAAGGATTGAGCTTGGATTTGATATCCCCCGGTAAGTATCCAATATCCTTGTTGCTGAGCGGGACAATGGGCCTGGCCAGGTATATCTGTTTGAAATCCCTGCGTTGCTCAAGGGCGCCTGCCAGGGCCAGCAAGGTCTTCCCGGTTCCGGCAACGCCCTGCAATGTGACCAGTTTTATATCCGGATTCAGGATAGCGTGAAAGGCGAAGACCTGCTCAGCATTGCGCGGCATGATGCGGTATGCAGCCCGCTTCTCAACCCGTTCGATGGTCATGGTGAGCGGATTGTAATATGCCAGTGCTGAAGATTTTCCGTTCTTGATAATGAGGTATTGATTCGGGACAGGATCCTTCCAGGCCAAATCGGAAGGCATGCAATACCCCTTTTCATAAAGCTTATCGATCACACTTTTATTGACATGCTCGAAAACTGTCTTGCCGGTATATAGCTCCTCAACGTTCTTGATCTTCCCTGTCTCAAAGTCTTCTGCCTTGATATTGAGCGATTTGGCCTTGAGCCGCAAATTAATATCCTTCGTAACCAGGATCACCTTTCTTGCCGGATACTCACGTTTAAGCCATAAAGCCGCATTCAGGATACGGTGATCAGGCTTGTCATCGGCAAAAACCTTGGTGGCATCATCCACGGTGTATTCATGCATGATTACCCGGAAACTACCCCCATCCGGATGATCCAGCTTGACCCAATCTGTCAGCGTAGACTTATTCGACAACTTATCCATGATCCTGATGAACTCCCGGGCCTCAAAATTCTTGATGTCGTTGCCTTTTTTGAAGTTATCCAACTCTTCCAGGACCGTGATTGGAATAGCTACGTCATTGTCCTCGAAACTATGAATGGCGTTGTGATTGTAGAGGATAACCGAGGTATCAAGAACGAAAATCTTCCCCTCTCCTGGTCTGGGTACTTTCGTTTTGACAGAAGCGGGTTTGGTCGCCTTTGATCCGGCCGGGGTTGATTTGGACACGGTGGCCCTGGCCGGAGCGGCCTTGATTACCGACTTTGTCCCTGCCGACTTTGCCCTGGTCTTAGCTGCCGCTTTTTCTTCGCCTGATTTCCTGGCACCCATAATACCCGTTTTTAAGTCCGCCTAAAGTTACTCAATCCTGATCTGGATTTGAACAGCGTGTTTTCCACGCCTTCATACAGGCGACATTGACAGTCATGTTAGCACGTCTGGAAAATGTTGATTATTCAGTCCTTACGGTTTGATAACTCCCATTCAACCATGGCCGCGCAGGCTTTTTGTATCTTTGTCGAAATTCTGACCCATGCCGGAGAAAAAACTCTTCCTACTGGATGCTATGGCCTTGATTTACAGGGCCTATTTTGCTTTGAATAAGAATCCCAGGATCAATTCCAAGGGTCTGAACACCTCTGCCATACTTGGATTTGCCAACACACTATTTGACCTTATTCAGAAAGAAAAGCCCACACATATCGGCGTAGCTTTCGACAGCTATGCCCCAACCCTTCGTCATGATGCCTTTGCATCCTATAAAGCGAACCGTGATGCCCTGCCCGAGGACATCGGAACCAGCCTTCCCTATATCCGTGAACTGCTTGGAGCCTTCCGCATTCCCGTGTTAATGATGGATGGGTACGAAGCAGATGATATCATTGGGACTCTGGCAAAAAAAGCTGAACAAGAGGGTTTTACAACCTTTATGGTAACCCCCGATAAAGATTTCTGCCAACTCGTTTCAGAAAACATCAGGCTTTATAAGCCTGGCCGAAGTGGGGAACAGGCCGAAATCCTGGGAGTGGATGAGGTCTGTAAGCGCTTCGGTATCGAGAACCCCGATCAGGTCAGAGATATCCTCGGACTCTGGGGAGATGCCTCCGACAATATCCCTGGCATACCAGGCATTGGCGAAAAACGCAGCCAGGAACTCATCGCCAGATATGGCAGCGTCGAAGAGGTCATTGCGCATGCTGACGAGCTTGCCGGCAAACTCCGGGAGAATGTGCAGGCCTTTGCTGATCAGGGACGCCAAAGTAAGGAGCTCGCTACCATCATCACGGATGTTCCCATTGAATGGGAAGAGGCTGCACTCCAACTGCAGCCACTGGATGTGCCCCGGCTTAAGACCTTGCTGAATGAGCTGGAATTCAGAACCTTTGCAAGAAGGGTCTTCGAAAACATGCCCGTGGTCACACCGACGGCAGGCGTTCAGACAGACCTCTTCGGTCAATCAGGTCCTGCAACATCTGTAAAGGCACATAAGACATTAGATACCAGCAATATACGCTATCAGGCAATTCAGGATACGCCAACACTTATGGCCCTTATCCGCCAAATCGGGAGCGCCGGTGCTTTCTGCTTTGATACCGAGACCTCCGGATTGGATGTGCATCAAAGTGAACTGGTAGGGATAGCCTTCGCCCTCAAACCATATGAAGCCTGGTACCTTCCTGTTCCCGCGGACCGTCACGAAGCCCTGGCCCTCCTCGAACCGCTGCGTCCGGTCTTCGAAAATGACCAGATTCTGAAGATCGGACAGAATATTAAGTTCGATATCAGTGTTTTAAGATGGTATGGGATCGATGTCCAGGGTCCTTTGTTTGATACCATGATCGCGCACTACCTGCTCGAACCCGACCTTCGTCACAATATGGACTACCTGGCAGAAGAATATCTGGGATATACTCCTGTCAGTATCGAAAGCCTGATCGGGAAAAAAGGTGCCGGTCAGCTCAGCATGCGTGATGTCCCTTTGGAAAAAATAACCCCTTACGCCTGTGAAGATGCGGACGTTACCTTGAGATTGAAACAGATTTTTGAGCCAAGATTGGCTGAGACCGGAACCGATACCCTCTTCAGCGAGATAGAAATGCCCCTGGTCAGTGTGCTGTCCGGAATGGAATCGGAAGGTGTGAAACTTGATATACCGGCCCTGGAAGCATACTCAATCGAACTACAAACTGATATTCAACGTGTTGAACAGGAAATATATGCGCTGAGCGGCATGACTTTCAACATCGCTTCTCCCAAGCAATTGGGGGAAGTACTGTACAAACGGCTTCGCATCACTGATAAGCCATCCATGACCAAGACGCGTCAGTTTTCTACCAGTGAGGATGTGCTGAGTAAATTGTCGAATACCCATCCCGTCATCGATAAAATATTAGATTACAGATCATTGACCAAACTGAAGTCCACCTATGTGGACGCTTTGCCCAACCTGATCAATCCAAAGACTGGCAGAATACATACCTCATATAATCAGGCGGTGGCATCCACGGGCCGTTTAAGTTCAAACAATCCCAACCTTCAGAACATTCCCATCCGGACGGAAAGGGGAAGAGAGATTCGCCGGGCGTTCATTCCCAGGAACGATGATCATGTGCTGGTGGCAGCCGACTATTCCCAGATCGAGCTGCGGCTGATCGCGCATATGAGCGGTGATGCCAATATGCAACAAGCTTTCCGCGAAGGGAAGGATATCCACACCACCACGGCAGCCCGCATCCATGGGGTTCCGGAAGCGGAAGTCAAACGGGAAATGCGCAGCCGCGCCAAGGAGGTGAACTTCGGGATCATCTATGGCATGTCGGCCTTTGGGCTGGCAGAACGATTGCAGATCCCACGACAGGAAGCGGCTGATATTATTCAGGAGTATTTCAGACAATATCCTGGCATTAAGTTATTCATGGACAACCAGATCGCAACGGCCCGCAAGCTGGGATATGTAGAGACGATCATGAAGCGGCGGCGTTATCTGCGCGATATCAACAGCTCCAATGGCGCTGTCAGGGGCATGGCTGAGCGCAATGCCATCAACGCACCCATCCAGGGTTCCTCTGCAGATATGATCAAAGTGGCTATGATACGTATCTATGAAGCGCTGCGCCATCGCGGTATGGCTTCCCGCATGATCCTCCAGGTACACGATGAGTTGGTTTTTGATGTCCCTTCGAATGAACTGCGTCAAATCATGGATATGGTGCCCAGCCTGATGCGTGATGCCATTCCGCTTGCCATCCCTGTGGTGGTGGACATCAAATCAGGAAACAACTGGTTAGAAGCACATTGATTATGAGCGAGATTGCGAAAATTGCCGTCTTCTGTGGTTCGAGTGCGGGAAAAAACGGTTTGTATGCCGGCCTGGCCCGAGAGCTTGGCCAGTTGCTGGCTGAGGAGAATATTTCATTGGTCTATGGCGGTGGTGCCATCGGACTGATGGGGATCCTGGCCGACGCGGTACTGGAAGCAGGCGGGCATGTTACCGGGGTTATTCCTGATTTTTTCAAACGGAAAGAAATCGCACATGAAGGGGTTCAGGAACTGATCGTGGTCAGCTCAATGCATGAGCGCAAGATGCGCATGGCCAATCTGGCTGATGGTTTTATCGCTTTGCCCGGTGGCTTCGGTACCATGGATGAGCTCTTCGAGATCGTGACCTGGGCACAGCTGGACCTGCACCGCAAACCGGTTGGTGTGCTCAACCAGGCCGGGTTTTACGACCATCTGAATGCATTTTTAGAACATATGTATCAGGAAGGCTTTGTGAGGGACGCCCACTTCCGCATGATCCAGCACCACGAACAACCCCGGGAGCTGCTCCAGTTGATGCGATCCTACCAACCTCCTGATCAATCCAAATGGATCCGGAGTATCAAAGCCTGATTTACAAAGAAATAATGCTGATGCTGATACCATTAGCAGGTATCACAACCTCCTGACCATCCAAACCCTGCTGCAGATCCTGCCCAACTTCCAGACGCGAAGCCTCTATTCCCTTCATGGTCAGATACTCCTTTACAGCAGATGCACGACTGGCGGCTGCCAGTGCAGCGGCCTGGTTATCAATGCCTTCCGGCACACCGCCCCGAATCTCTACACGCATCTTTTTGTTATCCCTGAGCAATTTCACGACCCGGTCCAACTCGGGCATGGCAGCAGGCAGTAGACTGGCATCCCGCTCATCAAACAGCACATTCTGAAGACGCATCATGGCACCCGGTTCAATTTTGCTGAGCTTCACCTCAGACTTCATGAGCTCATATGTAGCTGATTCTAATAGATTTTGTTGAACTGAATGCCAGAGATACCCCTTCTGACCGATCATCAATCCATAATGCCTACCAGCAGGTAGCGCCACGACAAATTTTCCGGATTTGGCATTGGATTGGAATGAAGCATACAGGGTTGCCTTATCAAGATCATACACATCGATGCTGGCGGCCAGTTTCTCTCCCGTGGCCGCATTGGCGACGGTTCCTGTATACAGGCTCAACCTGTTGTCCTGCAAAGTAACTGCTGGCACTTCCGGGGTTGATTCGACATATATCTCTCTTGTAGACAACAACTTATCTTCGGTCTGACTGACGACCGGTTTTTCACCGCCAAGGAAAGTTACCTTATATATATCCCTGTCACCCAATCCGCCTTTGCGGCCGGAAGCCAGGTAAGCATGGCGTTTATCGGCTGAAAACCAAATGGATTCTTCATCCTCCGGTGTATTGATGGGATATCCCAGGGATACCGGCGCAGACCAGCCACTATCCTGACGAAGGGCATGGAAAAGGTCTAGCCCACCCATCCCAGTATGCCCATCCGAGCTGAAGTATAACGTCCTTCCATCAGGATGCATAAACACCCCCTTTTCATCACCTGCCGTATTGATGCCGGGGCCCAGGTTCTCCGCCTTACCCCACTTACCAGACAGGGTTCTTTTCACGACATACAGATCACTGCCGCCAAACCCACCCTTGCGGTCGCTGGAGAAATAGAGGGTAAGTCCATCGGGTCCCAGGGAGGCAGCATACTCGGTGGCACCGGAGCGGATGGGCTTCGGAAAGGCCTGTGGCTTCTGCCAAACATCACCCTCAAGCATGCTGTAATACAAATCTTTACGGTTACCGTCTGACTTAAGGATCAGCATACTGCCATCCAGCGATAAGCCTGCTACGGCATCATGGTCTTTGGAATTCAGGGGTTTCCCGGGTTGTATGGCCACCGCACCCTGCTGGCCTTCCATGAGGCTGTATAGGATATCTTCATAATACATCAGGTCGTCAGCGGAACGCTTTCCGCCTGTAGTTGATGGGCGGGAGGATGTATAGAACAGGATGGATTCGTCGGCCGACAGGACCGGATGATAATCAGGCCATCGACTGTTGATCTGCATCCCAAGGCTCTCCAGTTTTACCCTTACCGGTTGCTGCATCAGCTCAGCAGCGGCCTGACAGGCAGCAATCTTCCGCTCGATGGCAGCGATTTCCTTCCCTTCTTTTCGTGGATTTAAGCGCGACTTCCAGGCGTCGTAAAAACGTATGGCCTGTTCCGTAAGTAGCGCATGATGATAGGCCTCGGCCAGGTACAAGGTGATTTTCTTATCTACCGTCGAATCCAGTTCATAGGCCCGCTGCAGGTACTCAACAGCCAAGTCTTTCTGGCTGGTCTTCAGGTAACTAACACCTATTTTGAAGTTCAGCCCGGCGTTGTAAGGGTTAAATGCCTGGGCCGGAAGATAATACAGCAGTGCATGCCGGTAAGTGGCATAGAGTCCTTCTTTAAAAAACACATCACCGGTCTTGATGCGCTCCCTGGCTTCTTTCAGGGCAGCATGCTGGTCCGGAGGGAAGTTCTTTTTATCAAATTCAACATGCTGGGCTTTCAGTCCATGTTGCAAGGACAAGAGGCCAATAAGGACGAGCGTAAGGGTATATTTCATCATGGTAGTGGTCATTGATTCTGGTTGGTACAAAACATTTTGACATACTTACCTGCAGCCGTAAGGCCCAGTGCTTCCGCCCTGCGCCAATCCTCGCAGGCGGCCGGCATATTCTGCAGCATATCTTGTGTATTGCCACGGTTCATCAGGGCAATTCCATATCCCCGGTTGAGGCGTATAGCTTCGTTGTAATCGTTCAATGCTTCGTTGAAGCGCTGGCTTTGATAATACGCATTCCCCCGGTTATTCCAGGGCATGGCCCAGCCAGGTTGTGCCTGAATGGCCCGGCTAAATGCTGCCAGCGCCTCTTCGAATTCATCCTTCCCGAGGTGGATCACCCCTTTATGATTCCAGGCTCTGGCATCGGAGGGGTCAAGCCTGACCGCTTCATCAAAGGCCATCATGGCTGAGGCAGCGTCCCCCAGTTCTATGAGGATGGCACCCATGCTGGTGTGGAACAAAGCCATGGTCGTATCCAGCCGCAGGGCGGTGGCATAGCTGTTCCTGGCTTCGAACAGATCGCCCAGCATACGCTGTGCGCTGCCCCTGTCATGCCAGGCCATGGCGTGTTGCTGATCCAGGCTGGTCACCTGGTTAAAGCCATGCAGGGCTTCATCGTATTCCGCCAGCAGAAACTGCCGGTTTGCCTTCAGAAACCAGGCTTCCGGTATGGTGGAATCAATCCTGAGGGCGGTATCAAGATAGGGTTCCGCCAAATGGTCCTCCCGCTGGGCCAGTAGTACTTTGGCTTTACCGAGGTAGGCCCTGGCGTCTGCCGTATCGGCCAAAACCTGGCTGTATGCCCGGGATGCCTCATCCAAAAGACCTTGTGCAAGACAGACCTCTCCATGGTGCATCCAAACCTCTTTCAGCGAAGCATCCGCTTCCAGGGCCTCCCGGAAACAACGTGCAGCTGCATTCCATTCGCCGAGCTTCTTATGGCTTAATCCTTCTTCGAAACGCTGTCTGGCCCAAACCGCTTTCCGTTCGGCTTCAGCCCGGCGTAAAGAATCAAGGATGGCAAGGCTGTCAGCTGCCATTAAGCTGTCTGGCGCACTGAGTACGGAATCCGCATCCATGAGATCAGTTGGACTGTCAACCGGTATAATGAGCGCAGTGGAGTCCTTAAAGGCTGTTTCTTCGACCTCTTCCACTTGGGCCACTGACACCCATGACACCACAACTGCCATGAAAAGGCTTGCAAACAGGATTCTCATAAACAACTGATTTAATGATTGTTAATTATTCCGGAATCACCGTCCTGTACAACTCATATCTATCCATGATCTCCCTGACAAAGCGGACCGGTTCCTCCCCTCTAGCATAGCCGTAATATACAACAGAATCCTGATAATATTTTGGCTCTGATTTTACCAATAAAAATGTATCAACATTTCCGAACCAGGCATTCGCATTGCGGCCATATTTGTCGGCAAGGCGCCGCGCATCCAGCACATGCCCGACACCCACATTATAGGCTGCCAGGATGAACAAGCGCCGCTCTTCTTTATCCCTCACCAGTCCCCCCAACTGATCATCAAGGTATTTCAAGTATTTCACACCTGCCTCGATTTGCTTATCGGGCGGAGAGAGGGAATCAATGCCAAAATAGGCAGCTGTTTCCGGCATCAGCTGCATCAATCCAAAGGCCCCGGACCATGCCCGGATTTCAGGATGAAACTTCGATTCCTGGTAAATGAGCGAAGCTACCAGACGCCAGTCCCACCCAGCCTTCCGGCTGAACTTCTTAATATATTCATCATACTCTGATATCTTCCCGCTTTTGGCAGAGATGAATTCCCGCTCCTGAAATCCGAAAGACTTTCTGCTAAAGAAGTACTTATTGTAGATGACCTTATATTCACTTGTTTTCAGGAATGCAAGCAGCCATTCATTCAGGGCAAACCGAAGGCTGTCGGCACCTTTGGGAACTGCCCATCCCTGGTTTTGTGGAAATGAGATGGCTGTGGTTACATTAATATTCGGGTAATAGGTACGATTAACGAGGGCCACATGTTCATCGGCCACTGTATAGTCTATTTCTCCTCTGGCTACCTTGGTGATCAGGGCCTCCACCTGATTAGCCGGATCCTGAATAATATGGATGCTGTCACCGATTTCTTCCTGCAGGTGCATCAGCCGTTGGGTGAAGGCTTCGTTCTTCTGGATATGTACTGTTTTTCCGGCCAGGTCAAGGGGTGTTTTGATGAAGGCCACAGGATTCTCCGCCGGTGCTGCTGTTGCTGGATCCGGCTGGCGCTGGACAAGGACCTGCCTGCTTTGCATGATCGGGATGGTGAAGTCGAAACGCTCATTGCGCTCCCGGGTGATGGTCATATCCATGGCGACAAGGTCCACGCCACCATCGGCCAGGCAGGAGAAGGTGCGGTCGAGATCCGTTGAAACCCCAATATCCAGTTGCACGCCCAGGTGATCGGCAAAGCGCTTCAGCAATTCATAGTGAAACCCCATCGGCTCACCACGATACACAAAATATGTTGTTGAATTATAATCCGTTATAACACTCAGGACACCTTTCTCCCTAATCCTGGAGAGGGATGTATCTGCCGTATCTTCTGCGGTAGATACATCAAGCTTGCAGGCCTGGAGGAGAAATCCCATCACAAGCACTACACTCCCGGTTAATATGGATCTGATTGGTATGTTCAAGGAATGGATACCTGACATATACCTCATTTGATGCAAGATACGCTTAACGAACAAGCCAGCCTTCCTATTGTTGATAAGTAAGGCAAAAATGTGAATCAATCCATGCGGCACAGCGCCAGCCAAACCATGGTAGCCAGGGCTTGTATGTCGCTATAGCAGGCCCATCTCACGCAGCTTGGTGCGCAATTCGGGCATGGTTATAGGTTTGGCCAGTATGGTACCTTCGCGGTCGGTAAGGATCATGGTTGGCGTGGCATAGATGTGGAAGTCCCCTACCATCTTCCCATCCCATCCCTTGAGCTCAGAGACCTGATACCAGTTATAAGGATGCTTGGAGAGTTCTGCCTGCCAGTCTTCTTTTTTGTGATCGAGAGAAACGGCCAGGATATCCGTCTTATCCTTGAAATCACCTGTATAACTCGTCAATAACTCGGGCAAAACCTGGGTGCAATGCGGGCACCAGGAAGCCCAGAACACATATAGCCGGTATGGTTTGGTCATCATATCCGGTGTTATCAGACGCCCATCCTTATCGGGCACCGAGAAGGTCGGGACCTTCTTGCCCACCGCCATGCGCTTGAAGCTTTCCAGTCTGCGCTCCAGAGAGCGTTTGCTGTCGTCCTCTTCGCAGGATATGCCGGAAACATATTTTTCAGCAAGATGATTCAGGACAGTTTCGAATTTATAGCGTTCAAACCCATTGACCAGGTACTGCACGATGTAGGCGTAGACCGGCTGTTCCGGCTCCACATAGTACATAATCCTGTCAATGGCCTCCACGAAACGCTTCTCCAGCGCCGACTGCGTGAGGTTGCGGTCTCCAAACAAACTGATATACTCCAACACCTTATCCGCATAGATGGAGGTCCTCAACAAGGACGTGTCATTCATATTCAGGCCATCAAAATAATGGTCCCTGAGGTGGGCCATGCGGGCCTCCTGTCTTAGTCCGGGTGGCACATAGGCCGGCCGGCTCAGCCGGATCACCGGGCATACCAGGCTTTTGGGTTGTTGCTGGCAAATCTCCCGCACTTTCAGGGTGATGCTTTCATAGGCGCCCATATATTCACTCAGGGCCTGGTCATAAAAAGGGCCCTGGGGGTAGTAGTCCAGCACAGGTGTCAGGAGTTCCAGCTTGCGCACAGCATTCATCTCGGTATTCAGAAAATCATAATAAGCTTTGTTCTCGGACGATGCATGGATGATGACGCTGTCGCCATAGGTAACAGGCACGGTCTCAAACACAATATCTTCCTTATTGAATAAGAGATCTGTATATGCGTCCCGGCTTCGGATCACCTTCAACATTCCCGGGGCCTGGGTGGCAGGTAGCCGAAAGTTAACCTTGCCCTGCGCATCTGCGATGGCGGTGTCGAGGATGTAGAAATCCAGGTCGCGGAAGACCGCGAGGCTGATTTTACTGTTGGCGGCACCTGTAAGGCTTGCTTGAATCTTATACTCCTGGGCCGACAATAGCGTACTCAGGGTAAGAAGGAGGTATACAATATGCTTTCTCATGCGGTCAAAATTACAAAAGCCCGGCGGATTGTATAAAACAAACGGTAGCTGCAGACAGAAACCAAAACTAAAGTAGGGCATCCTCAAAAATCCAAGGTTATTGGCTGATATGATGATGGGAGAAAAGC
>OFEK01001261.1_pt1 | contig 17920 bp, 20 predicted proteins | sample 1521131 | NCBI WGS metagenome assembly OFEK01 (sample SAMN05720209, study PRJEB24109) | activated sludge metagenome | isolation source: Anaerobic digester | place: China | collected 2015-12-16
AAGTTAAGATATTTTCGCGTTTTTTTGTTGTAATGTAAGGATTAAGTAAAAAAAGAAGCAATTTTGAAGAATAATGCAACATATTTGTTGACAATACTATAATGCGAATGTATAATGTAAATAGAAAATTGTGCGAACAGTTTTCAAGCACTTTCAACATGTTAAAGGCAAAACCAGGGAAACTTGGTGACGCAAAGCTATAGGGCCCTTCGCGGGTAGCCAGTTGTCATTTGAAATCGTCTAATACAATAGACAAAGATTTCTACGCAGACAACTGGGATTTTTTATGAAAAAAGACCAAGTCAGCGTGGAATCCATGCTGACTTTTATGTTTTACCGAAGGGAGAGGAGATCCTTGAACACTGGTAAAAAGATTGTTCCGGTCGTGATTATCATCATGTTACTCATCGCACTCGGTTTCACGTCAACTGCCGCATTTGCATACTGGCAAGACGTATCAAGAGTCGGGAACGTCGTTATCAGATTTGATGGTGAAGATGCAAACTTAATCGTTCAAGAAGTTTCAGATCAATTCTCTGGAAGACTCGTACCCACTGGGTATGTGTACTTCGAAGGTGAAGTCGATGAGATTGTGTTCGAGTACGAAGTCAGTATCGATAAGACACTCGTACAGACCATGAATCTAGTTGTTGAAGCTATTGACGTTAAGATTGGAGAAACAGATGAATACAGTCATTTAGTTGAAGTACAAGTTGGACCTGAATTAAATGCGTTCGAATATGAACTGTTCAACAGTGTTGTCACAGTGACTGTAAGAGTTAGATTGCTTGAGCCAATTGATGAGGCAGAAGCATTCGAAAGGGGACTCGATCCCAGCTTAGTGAATGTGGAAAACTCCGAAGAAGCTTATAACTTCATCAAAGGAGAAACCATTAGCTTTAAAATCAACTTCAGTGTAACTCCACGTGAAAATACGGATTTAGGAAATTGAAAAAAATTAAAAAAGGAAAAATAAGGAGAAAGATTATGAAAAAAAGAGGTTTAGTCATTAGTTTATTAGTTTTATTGGCAGTGATCACATCGGGATTCACATATGCATTCTGGGCAGCATCAGTTTCTGGCGCAAGTGATACAGCAGTTGGTACAGTTGAAATTGGTGAAGGTAATGCCGTTACTACATCGGTTACTGTCGGTGATGAAACCAGTGCTGGTCAACTTGTCCCTGTTGGAAGAGCAGCTTCTTCACAAGGTACTCCAGTTGAATATGTTATTTTGCAATTCGAAGTAAATTGGGCAGCATCCGGTACAGCAGCAGACGGTGCAACAGGTACATTAGCAGTTACTATTGATGAAGTAAAAATTGCAGGATCAACTACAAACGCAGGTTTAGTTGTTACAGCATACCAAATCGGTGGTTCAGTTACTGGTTCAACATTAAATGCTGATGGTAACAATGCAATCACAGTCAATGGTTCAACAGTTACCGTTTTTGTTAAAGTTACTTTAACAGAACCAACTTCTCAAGCACAATACAATGCGATTAACGGTGAAGATATTACTTTCAATGTAAACTTTGTTATTACTGCAACCGGTAACGAATAAGTTTTAACCATCTTTATTTAAATAATATAGGCAGCTGACCGGCTGCCTTTAGACTCAAAAAAAGGAGGTGTGGATATGAAAAAACTAAAACTGTGTCTTTTTGCTCTTTTAATCATGTCTTTTTCATATCTTATCACCTCAACTTATGCCTTTTGGTCATCCAATGTTTATGAGGGTTCTGATCATGGAATAGGACTTGTACCTATTGGTAAATGGCTATGTGACTTATATCCACCTAATGGTATTCCTGAATATGAACTAGGTGCTGCCTACTCAACCGGTGATTATGTCTGGTGGGAAGGTCAAATCTATCAAATCATTGGTGGTGGATATGCATCAGCACCCCCACCTTCATTAGCACCTTACGGACCCTTTAATGAAATTACGCATCTTTACGTATCAACCAATACTTATTATAACAATGATGTTGTGCTTCATAATAACGCATTTTACCGTGTCATCAATGCGGGTATTGCGAATAGTAATGAACCTGGTACCAATGGTCAAGGATGGTTTGATATGCATTCCATCGCATGGTCATCCGGTCAATCTTATGTTCAAGGAGATTATGTTCTTCACAATAATAAGATTTGGCAAGCTGCTGTCAACTACAGTTTGAATACCAACGAGCCAGGAACGTCGCTCCATTGGAAGCAATTTGGAACAACTGAATGGAATCCATACATCACGTATGCTCAAAACGATCATGTGACCTATAATGGTATTCTCTATTATGCTGCATTAGGCTATGGACTCAATGTAACGCCTGGAACCAATGCATCATGGCGAATAAAAGGATCAATCGCATGGAGTTCATTTGTCGCGTATCAAAAAGACGAAATTGTCTTATACAATGGTAATTATTATCGTGCAAAATGGTATACGCAAGGTAATATCCCAGGGTCTCACAACTCATGGCAAGCGATCACCTTACCCACTTACAGTGCATCAACCAACTACAAAGTTGGAGATGTTATACAGTATGGAGGTCATGTTTATCGTGCAGTCAATGCAGCGCGTGCTAAAGCTAATATCCCTGGTACAGCCTATAATGCATGGAATCAAATCGATACTCCTGATTGGCGCTGGTTCAATGTATATGTAGCAACCGATCACGTGATACATAGTGATGGAATCTATAAAGTCATCAATGTGACCAATGCAAACGCAAATGAACCTGGAACATCTTATAACGCGTGGAACCGAGTGGATGTTGATACTTATCAACCTTATAACACTTATGCTCTCAACAATCATGTATTCCATAATGGCGATATTTATCGAGTTGTCAATGTAACCAACGCGAATGCATATGAACCAGGTACGATTCATAATGCGTGGAATCTTGTCAATGATTCAGCATGGCATGGTTTTAATGTCTATCAGGAAGGAGATTATGTCTTCTATCAAGATTTCTCTTATCGTGTGGTAAACGCAACCAATGCCAACAATGATGTCATTCCAGGTACTGTTGATCAAGCATGGAATCGTGTAGGTACATTATTCTATCAATCTTACAACACCTATGATACTGATGATATTGTTATTTACCAAAATGTTGCGTATCGTGCACTCCAACAAGCAACGAATATCACACCAGGACAAGCAGGATCTGAATCCTATTGGACACTTTATAGCAATAGTTAATATATTTCGCATGAATATACACAAAATCATGTTTTTATGATATAATTTCCTCGATATAATACAATACCTAAGGGGAATGATATCGTGAATGCTCAAACCAAAAAAGTTTTAGGACTAACCGGGACAATCGCCTTCTTTATCTTCGCAGGTTTATTGATCCTCTATATTTTGCTTGAACTCTTTTTACCGAACATGACGATTAAAGTCTTTCAATTCAAGCCCTATGTTGTCATTACAGAAAGCATGGAGCCTGTTTTGAATGTCGATGATATGATTGTTGTTACAAACCCAAATGTTGATAAACTTGAAGTTGGCGACATCATCACCTTTAGAGCAGATATTGACTATAATGGTTCCAAGGAAATTGTGACACACTATATATATTCCATCACAGAAGATGGTGATGATCACATCATCCGAACCAATCGCTATGGCAGCAACGTTCCGGATACATGGATTCTTCGTAGTGCAGATGTCATTGGTGTTTATGGATTCCGTATTCCCCAATTAGGTGTCTTTATTAACTTTGTTAAAAGCCCCTTTGGAATTGCAGCTATTGCTGTCAATGTGATTGTGATTGGTGCAATTGTCTACATCGTCAAGTCAGGTAAAAAGGAAAAGGAACAAAAATCGCCTGACGCTTAGGACGTGATACATTGAAAGATTTTCTTACAACAGAAGAACTGCTACGATTTCTTGAAAACCAAAAGCACACAGATCCCTCTGTTGTTCAGGTTCAACAAAAACGTATCACCAAAGAAAAAATTAAAAAAGTAACGAAAACAACATATTGGATTGTTTTAGGTTTACTCATTCTTCATACGATTTATGTACTCATTCCTATGGTTGTTCCCAATCGCGCTGTTGATCTTCTGGGTAGAACCATGATGCTTGCGATTCCTAATGATCAGGAATTGGATCAAGAGCTTCAAGCTGAAGTGATTCATGCTCGCAAATTCAATTTTGAAGATATCAAACTTGGTGATCGTATCATCATCTATGGTAAGTTTGGAACTGATCTTTATTGGGTTGAAGAAGTCGTTGGTATTGATGCAATCAATCGGACCATCGATACAACATTTGGATATTTTATCCAAAATACATATGAAGATGATGAAGTCATCGCAACCTTCGATCGTCATTCCAATCCCATCATCTCGATTTATTATGTAGCCACCACACCTCGAGGATTTCTATCACTTCTCATGATTGAGGCTATTATCTTAACCGTGGTTTATTATTACACCATTCGGGATCCTCAAAAGAAAGCAAAAAAGTGAACCTTTTCGATGAAAAAGGTTCTTTTGTTAGGTGAAGTATGACACATCAAACGTGGAAAACAATCGGAAATATCATCTTTTATACCTTAGCATCATTTCTTTTTGTTTTTGTCGTAATGGAACTCTTTTTCCCTACGAAGACCATTGATATTCTAGGTTTTAAAGGTTATGTCGTGGTTTCACCATCGATGGAACCCGAAATCAATGTCAATGATTTAGTGATTGTCACCAAAATCAATGAAGAAGATTTAGAAGTCGGTCAAATCATCACCTTTTATACCTATTTACCGACCATCTATGAAGATGATCAAGGGCAAACCATCTATCAAAAGAATACCGTGACTCACTACTTAGCAGACATCATCCAAGAAGATGGTATGACCATACTTAAAACCAAAGACTACAACAAGTACCACAACAATGGTGATTTTGATGAATGGCGAGATGTTGATGGTCATCCAGTTGATCTCACAACAGATGATGTAATTGGCAAGGTGAGTTTAACGATTCCATTTGTCGGAGCCATCATCACATTTTCGATGATCATCGTTCGTAAACCTATCTTTTTAGGATTAATCATTTTAAATGTCACCATCATGATCATTTTAATTAAATACATCAAAAAGTCGAAGGTAAAGACCAATGACCTGGGATGATCTAATACAAAGTGAACTTCAAAAACCCTATTTTCAAAAACTCGTCCATTTTCTTAAGGAAGAAGATACGAAACATCGCATCCTTCCTCCCAAAGAGAAACGTATGGCGTGTTTTAAGTTGACACCTTATGATGAAGTGAAAGTGGTCATTATTGGTCAAGATCCCTATCATAATATCGGTCAGGCACATGGTCTATCTTTTTCAGTTGAACAGGGAGAATATCCACCTTCATTGAAAAACATTTACCAAGAACTATGTGATGATTTAAATATTTCATATCCATCAACAGGTAATCTTACATCATGGGCAAAACAAGGTGTCCTATTACTCAATACCGTGCTCACAGTCATCGCGCATCAGCCGATGAGTCATCAGCGTCAAGGTTGGGAACTTTTCACACTTGAAGTTGTCAAAAAAATCAATGAAAAGACAACACCCGTGGTCTTCATTTTATGGGGTGCACATGCACAACAGTTCATCTTTCACATCGATGCATCCCGTCATCTGATCTTAAAAGCACCCCATCCATCTCCGCTATCCGCACATCGTGGTTTTTTTGGATCAAAACCTTTTTCGAAGACCAATCAATTTCTCATTCAACATCAGATGACACCGATTGATTGGAAACTTTCATAAAGGACGAAACTTTTTTACGTGCATTTTGTGATGCTTTTTGGTATCATGGGATTACAGAGTAACTAGAAAGCGTTAAGTGTCTAATCATGGGATGTTGGGTTAGAACGAACACAAACGTGGCGGTTTTCTAGTGCGTCCGCTGTAAGCGATTATGGTGGACCTCAACAAGGAGGTCTTTTTTGATGAAAAATAATGTTCAGCTTCAAAAACTCGTTTTAGGGGCATCACTGACTGCAGTCAGTATTGTGATCGATGTGTTCTTTAAAGTGATCCTTAACCTACCTAATTTCGGATTACCCTTCTATGCGATCCCCATTATCATCGGTGGTATCATTTTAGGTCCCGTTTACGGTGGAATCATGGGATTTATTGGTGATGCGATTGGCATGCTCATTTTAGGTGGCGATTACCTTCCATTCTTCGTGGTTGCACCCATCATGTGGGGTGTCATTCCAGGCTTAATCTTAAACAAACGATTTAGCGTATTCAACTTAGCATGGGTGATTCTCTTAAGTTATGCGGTTGCGAATATATCCAACACGTTAGCCATGCTTTTCTATTGGCCAAGAGAAGTAACATTAGCATGGTTTGTCTTACGTCTTGTCCTTATTCCTTTCAATGCAATCATCATCTTCGTCATTGTCAAAGATATTCATAAGAAACTCATCCCATTTTTTGAGCGATATACCTTCGTGAAAGAAGAAATTAAAGCGTAATCATTACGCTTTTTCTTTTTTGGTCCAAAGGGTTTTTTATGATATCATAAAACTGGTGATAACATGGTTTATATTATCGGTGCGGGACTTGCAGGTTCAGAAGCAGCCTATTATCTCGCAGAACAAGGCATCAACGTCAAACTGTATGAAATGCGTCCCCATACCATGACCCCAGCTCATCAAACGGGTCATTTTGCTGAACTCGTTTGTTCAAATTCACTTCGTTCCAATGATGTTGAAGTTGCAGTAGGTCTACTCAAAGAAGAAATGAGAATGCTGGGTTCACTGATTATTAGAGCAGCTGAATATGCATCAGTACCTGCAGGATCAAGTCTAGCCGTTGATCGTGATTTGTTTTCTCATTATATTGAAGATCATATCAAGAATCATCCCAATATTGAAGTAATCCATCAAGAATTGACTGAAATTGATCTCAATCAACCAACCATCGTCTGCGCAGGTCCACTCGCTTCAGATGCATTATCAAAACATATCCAAGAGCTTTTTCATCTTGATCATCTTCATTTTTTCGATGCGATTGCACCGATTATTGATGCAAAAACGATCAATATGGAGATTGCATACTTAAAGAGTCGTTATGATAAAGGTGAAGCGGCCTATATCAATTGCCCGATGACAGAAGATGAATACAATGCCTTTTATGACGCTGTGATTTCGGCAAAGAAAGTTGAAATCAAAGGTTTTGAACATAATGTATTTGAAGGGTGCATGCCTTTTGAAGAAATGGCAGAGCGGGGAAAAGAAACGCTACTTTATGGTCCCATGAAACCTGTAGGACTAGGACAGGAAGGAAAAAAGAGACCCTACGCCGTCGTTCAACTTCGCCAGGATGATGCTGCTAAAACGATGTATAACATCGTAGGTTTTCAAACGCATCTGACATGGGATGAACAAAAGCGTGTCATTCGTATGATTCCTGGGCTTGAAAACGCAGAGATTTTACGTTATGGAGTGATGCACCGTAACACCTATTTAGAATCACCAAAACTACTTCATGCAACCTATCAAACCAAAGACTATCCCAATCTCTTTTTTGCAGGTCAAATCAGTGGTGTTGAAGGTTACGTTGAAAGTGCTGCATCCGGTTTAAATGCAGCCATTCACATGTCAAAATACATCCAACATCAACCGATGACACCTTTTCCTGTTGAAACCATGATTGGTGCGATGGCTAACTATATTTCAACACCCAATTCATCCTTTGTTCCGATGAACGCGAACTGGGGACTTGTTCCACCACTTTCGCATTCACATAAGAAAAAGTCACGAAAAGCCTATTATGCAGAACGAGCACTTGAAGCATTAAAAAAACATTTTGAGGTCGTATGAATAATCCTATTGAATCCTTTCAACTCTATCTTTCAGTCGAACGGAATTATGCACCTAACACTGTCAAAAGTTACCTTCGCGATGTGAAGGATTTTGATGCGTTTATCCAACGAGAAGAACTTGCAGAAGGACTCCTTGATGTTAGAAGAGAACGTTTAGGACGTCATTATCTTAGTTATTTGGACCAAGAAAAGTATGCTCGTAAATCAATTGCACGAAAGATATCAGCACTTCGCATGTTTTATGCATATCTTGTTCAAGAAAAAATGATGGACATCAACATTTTTGAAATGCTTGAAGCACCTAAAGTCCCTAAAAAACTTCCTCAAATCATTCAAGATGAGGAAATTGATCATCTCTTTAAGTCAATTGATCGCATGAAACCCAGAGGATTTCGTAACTATGTTTTACTTGATCTACTGTTTAGTTGCGGACTTCGGGCAAGTGAGTTAATTGACATGACGATCAGAGATATCCAACTGGATCGTGAACAAATCTTGATCCATGGAAAAGGATCAAAAGATCGTTATGTTCCCCTTCACCACCACTTAATTCATGATTTAAGACATTATTTGACATACACGAGACCCATCTTGCTTTCTAAAGGAAACATGATTCAGACAGACCATGTCTTTATTAATTACAAGGGAACCCCTTTAACGGTTCGTGGTTTACAAAAAATCATTTTAGATATCTTGAATCGAGCAGGTGAAACCTATAAACTTCATCCGCATATGTTAAGACATGCGTTTGCAACCACTCTGTTAAATCATGGTGCTGATCTACGTGTTGTCCAAGAACTTCTTGGACACGAACACTTAAAGAGCACACAAATTTATACCCATGTCTCCAGTGAAACCCTCAAAGCAAAATATAAGCAAACCCATCCGAGGATGGTGAAAAAGACATGATGCTTGGACCCCGTATCACGGAAGATGATTTAGTGATCTCTGAACAGACAAAGATCAGACAAACCGTGCGTGTAATCATTCTTGATGAACATCAGCACGTACTCATGGTTTACTCACATTTATTTGATGACTACACATTTCCAGGTGGTGGTATTAAGTGGAGTGAAACGGATGAAGCAGCCATCAGACGTGAACTTAAAGAAGAATTAGGTGCAGATGATATAGAACTTATCTCATATGTCGGAGCTATGGAAGAACTTCGTTACGGTCTACACAATCAATCATCGATCTATCTTCAGACATCACGGTATTACACGGTCAATATCATGACTTCATCGACACAGCAACTGATGGAAAGAGAGCAAATTCATGGTCTCGAACCGCGTTATCTATCCATCGATGAAGCTATCCATCATAATCAAAAAGTCTGGTATGATGCTAGACATCAACAACGAGGACTTAAAACCGTTCTTCTTCGCGAGAATGCAGTCCTTCATCATATAAAGGAGATTTTAAAACATGAGAAAATTTGAAGTTGTGACTGCATTTCAGCACCTTAACCCCATCATTCCCATTCGTGCAACCGATAGTTCTGCAGGCTATGATTTATCATCGATTGAAGAGGTCACGATTGAACCAAAAGCGATTAAACTTGTTCCAACAGGTTTGAAAGTCATGATGCAAAAAGATGAAGCGCTCTTTATCTTTCCACGTTCTTCATTAGCCATCAAACGTGGATTGATGATGTCCAATTCAGTAGGTATCATCGACGCTGATTATTACGGAAATGCTGATAATGAAGGACACATCATGATTCCCTTGATGAACATCAGTGAACAACCAGTGACCATCAAAAAAGGGGAACGTGTGGCACAAGGGATCTTTATGCATTACCTCAAAACAACCGATGATCAAGTACGCACGAATGAACGAAAAGGTGGCTTTGGATCGTCTGGACATTGATTTTTCAACTGTTTTTTGTCATTTTTCCACATGCATTGACTTGCAAATGAACCTTAAATATGTTATATTTATTAAGGCTATGAAAATAAGCATGCATCATGTTTGGTCCACCAAGTGCCCTTAAAGGGTGGAGGATACATAGTGATGCAGAAGAAAAAACGAAAAGGAGAACTAAAACATGGCAGTCGTTTCAATGAAACAATTATTGGAATCAGGCGTACATTTTGGACACGCAACACGTCGTTGGAATCCTAAAATGGCACCCTACATCTTCACTGCACGCAATGGTATTTATATCATTGACTTAAAGAAAACAGCTGAAGAAATCGAAAAGGCATATCAAGCACTTTTCAACATCGTTCAAGAAGGCGGAAAGGTACTTTTCATTGGTACTAAGAAGCAAGCTCAAGAAGCAGTCAAAGAAGAAGCTAATCGTACAGGTCAATACTACGTTGATCAAAGATGGCTTGGTGGAACTCTCACCAACTTCAAGACCATTCGTCGTCGGATTAAGAGATTACAAGATCTCTACAAGATGGAAACAGAGGGTATTTTTGAAAAGCTTCCGAAAAAAGAAGTTCAACAATTAAAGCATGAACGTGAAAGACTTGAAAAATTCTTAGGTGGTATCAAGGAAATGAAGAAAGTTCCAGAAGCGATCTTCATCGTTGACCCACGCAAAGAAAAGAATGCAATCTTAGAAGCACGTAAATTAAACATCAAAGTCTTCGGTATCGTTGATACCAACTGTGATCCCGATGATGTTGACTACATCATTCCAGCTAATGACGACGCAATCAGAGCTGTTAAGCTTATCGCATGGGTCATGGGAAATGCAGTGATCGAAGCTCAAGGTGGCGTTGTTGAAAAGTTTGAAGATGAACCCATCACATCAGCAGCACCCAAGAGAGAAAGAACCGAAAGACCAGAAAGAACGGAAAGACCTGCAAGACAAAAAGAAGCAGTTGTTGAAGTTGAAGAAGTTCAAGCAGAAGCAGCTGAAGAAGTTGTCGTAGAATCCAGATTAACTGCAGAAGAACTTGAGGCAATGACTGTTGCTGAACTGCGTGCACTTGCTAAAGAACGCGGTATCACCGGTACTTCAACCCTTAAAAAAGCAGAACTCATTGAAGCACTCAAATAAACTTGCTAAAAAGGGGATAATTTATCCCCTTTATTTTACCAAAATAACATATAATAGAAGTGAACCTAAAGGAGGATTTACCCATGGCAATTACAGCACAAATGGTTAAAGAATTAAGAGAAAAAACAGGTGCAGGCATGATGGACTGCAAAGGCGCCTTGGAACATACCCAAGGGGATATGGAAAAAGCCATCGATTATTTAAGAGAAAAAGGGATTGCTAAAGCAGCTAAAAAAGCTGGACGCATCGCTGCGGAAGGTCTATGTTCAGTGGTTGTTTCAGGCAATGAAGCAGTCATCTATGAACTCAATTCAGAAACAGATTTCGTGGCTAAAAACGCACAATTTCTTGAGTTAATTGAAACTGTAGGACAAGCACTCGTCAAGTCAAACGTCAAAACAGATGAAGAAGCACTTCAACTGGTAGTCAATGGAAAAACCATTGAAACATTACTCGCAGATGCAACAGCAACCATCGGTGAAAAGATTTCTCTTCGTCGCGTTAAACGCATCACGAAGCAAGCTGGCCAAGGTTTTGGTGCATACAAACATATGGGTGGACGTATTGCTGTTCTCGCGGTCTTAGCAGCTGAAAACGAAGATGTTGCAAAAGACATTGCGATGCATATTGCAGCTCAAAAACCACAATATCTCGATCGCACTCAAGTTGATCAACAAACCTTAGAACATGAAAAGCATATTTTAACTCAACAAGCACTTCAAGAAGGTAAACCTGCAAACATCGTTGACAAAATGGTGATCGGTCGTTTGAACAAATACCTTCAAGACATCTGCCTTGTCGATCAAGGATTCGTCAAAGATCCTGACATCAAGGTGAGTGAATACCTCAAGAATAACAAGAATCAAGTCTTAAGCTTTATCCGTCTTGAAGTCGGCGAAGGCATCGAAAAGAAGCAGGAAGATTTCGCAGCTGAAGTTATGGCACAGGTTCGTAAATAATCTTTTTTGAGGGGTGTGGCATATGTACCAAAGAGTCATCTTAAAACTGAGTGGTGAAGCACTGAAAGGGAATGGAACCTATGGCATCCATCCAATTACAGTCAAGGGAATTGCCACCGAAATCAAAGAAATCTATGAGCTCGGTGTTCAGGTTGGTATCGTTGTAGGAGCAGGTAATCTATGGCGTGGTAAAACAGGTGAAGAGCTCGGTATGGATCGTGCTCAAGCCGATTATATGGGGATGTTAGGAACAATTATGAACAGCTTAGCTTTGCAAGATGCACTCGAATCTGTTCTTGTCCCAACCCGTGTGATGACTGTTTTACCTATCTCAGCGGTTGCTGAACCCTACATCAGAAGACGCGCGATGCGTCACTTTGAAAAAGGACGCGTACTCATCTTTGCTGGAGGGACTGGTTCACCATTCTTCTCTACAGACACCGCAGCTGCACTACGCGCTGCAGAACTGAATGCAGATATTATCTTGATGGCAAAAAATGGTGTCGAAGGTGTCTATGATAAAGATCCAAGAAAACATCAAGATGCCACCATGTTTACCCATCTTTCACAGGAACAAGTTTTACAACAGAAGCTCGCTGTAATGGATCAAACAGCAGCATCAATCTGTCGTGAAAATAAGATTGACATTCTCGTTTTCAACATGAATACCTACGGTAACATGAAGAAAGCCGTTTTACAGGAACCAATTGGAACCTTAGTTAAATGGGAGGAAAAATAAATGAACAGTGAACAAGCAGATTTAATCTTAATGGAATGTGAAGATCATATGACCAAGACGCTTGAAGTCTTGAAAAAGGAATTTGCAACCGTACGTACTGGTCGTGCAAATCCTGCAATTCTTGATCGAATCTCGATCAATTACTATGGTGCAGATACACCTTTAAAACAAGTGGCTGCCATTTCTGTTCCAGAAGCCAATCAACTCTACATTAAGCCTTTTGATCGCTCCGCACTCAAGACAATTGAGCATGCTATTCAAGCTTCTGATATTGGTATTAATCCTCAAAATGATGGTGTTGGATTACGCATGATTTTACCACCACTGACTGAACAAAGACGCCGTGAACTCGTTAAAGAAGTCGAAAAGCTTGGTGAACATGCCAAGGTTGGTGTAAGAAACGTCCGTCGCGATGGTAATGAACACATCAAACGGCTTGAGTTAACTGAAGATGATGAAAAGGGTTATCTTCAAGACATCCAAGATTTAACCGATAAGTTTGTTAAAAAAGTGGATGATGAAGTGAAATACAAGTCAGAAGATCTTCTCAAGATTTAATGAAACCCCGTATCTCTCGTGAGATACGGTTTTTTTTCCATGCATTTTGGTTAAATGTGTTAAAACGATGTATACATACCTCATGTTCATCAAAATCATGTATAATGTAAAAAGTAGGAGTATGTCTTCTCAAGAATTTGAGGTGAATGGTCGATACGACCGATCATGAAATTAACGAATATTCCCAAACATCTCGCAATCATCCTTGACGGCAATGGCCGTTGGGCAAAAAAACTTGGGCAACCTCGTTCTTTTGGTCATTATATGGGTGGACGAAATCTCTTTACCATTGCGAATGCCTGTAAAAAATGGGGTATTCAGAAATTATCTGTCTATGCTTTCTCAACAGAGAACTGGAAACGTCCAGAGGATGAAGTTCATTATTTAATGACGAAACCTATCGAGATGTATCATGAATATAAACATCGGATTCATGAAATTGATTATAAAATCACCTTCGCTGGACGAAGAGATCGGTTTTCAAAAGAGCTTCTTGAAGTGATTGAAGATATCGAAGATAAAACCAAGCACCATGCAGGATTTGAACTGACGATTTGTGCCGATTATGGCTCTTACGATGAACTGATTACAGCATTTAATCGAGCTGAAAAGCCACTCACTGTCGAATCATTAGAAAAAGAGCTCATGGTTAAAGAACCCGTTGATTTTCTCATTCGAACAAGTGGAGAGATGCGTCTATCGAATTTCTTATTATGGCAAGTTGCTTATGCAGAGTTTTATTTTGCAAAAGTACATTGGCCTGCGTTTAATGAAAAACAATTAATCAAAGCATTAAAAAATTATCAAAAAAGACAGCGTCGTTTTGGAGGATTGACATCATGAAAGACCGCTTAATTACAGGTATTGTACTCGCCGCCATACTCATCCCGATTGTCAGCATCGAGATTTTTCTTGAACTTTTTCAAGTCGTGATGTCAATATTTGTCTTAATTGCCGCACATGAACTGATTAGAATGTATGAAAGTAAGAAGAAGTTTCAAGTCTTACCGAAAATCGGTATTTCGTTGTTAGCATTAGCGACGTTCTTTTCTGTTGGTGGTGTTTTGGGAAGTGCGGAACATAATCCTCTTGAAGCCAATGGAGCACTATCCATCACAATCCCTTTGATTACCTTAGTTCTCTTTTCATTTCTTGTCCTCTTCCGTGATTTCAATGGTGAAGATGTGGGTAAAGCATTAACCATTGTCAATTACATTGGATTAGGTGCAGCATCCATTGTCATTCTTCGCTTTTTAGGTGTTCGCTTTATCGTTTATTTATTCCTGATTACATCAGCAACCGATATTTTTGCTTATCTCTTTGGTATGAAATTTGGTAAGCACAAAATGGCTCCACACATCTCACCCAAAAAATCATGGGAAGGTGCAATTGCGGGTACCGTGTTGGCAACGATCATTGCATCATCATTTGCTCTCTTTTATGGATATGTCTTTTATCCAGGGACATGGCTAGGAGATATGCTCAATTCAACAGGTGAACTCACATTACTTGATAATTTCTCATCACTGGGTGAATCCAATCCATTATGGGTACAAGCACTCATTATTGTACCTGTTACATTCTTAGGCAGTATCTTTGCACAAATCGGTGACCTCGTGGCTTCACGCTTAAAGCGCACCTATAACATCAAAGATTTTGGAACGATCTTACCTGGTCATGGTGGATTACTTGATCGCTTTGACTCTGTTTTATTTGTTGCACTGTTCTTAACAGCTGTGTTTCTACTCATCTATCGTGCATTCCCAGCCATTATCGTATGAAGCATCTTTACCTATTAGGTGCAGCAGGATCTATCGGGCTGCAAACCTTGGATGTCATCGAAAAAGATCCATCGTCCTTTAAGCTTGTTGGTGTGTCCTTATCGCAACATGACGCGATTAACGATACGATCTTAAACCGCTTTAACATTGAGATTGCATGCTTAAGACATCACGATCAACTGATCCGATATCAACAAAAATATCCACAGATTCGTTTTGTGTCAGGTGATGAAGGACTGATCATCCTTGCATCCTATCCCAAACAAGGTTTGTTCATCAACGCATTATCGGGTTCTGCAGGTTTAATGCCAACAGTGCGTGCGATTACCTCAGGAAAAGATATCGCACTTGCCAATAAAGAAACGTTGGTCATGGCTGGTGATCTCATCAATGAACTTGTTGAATCCTATCATGTTAACCTCTACCCTATCGATAGTGAACATTCAGCCATCTGGCAAGTCTTAAAGGGTGAGTCAGTTCTTGATATCGATCATCTCGTGATTACTGCAAGTGGGGGTAGCTTTCGTGATTTATCACGCGAACAACTCAGCCATGTCACCATTGATCAAGCCCTTCAACATCCCAATTGGTCGATGGGTTCGAAGATCACGATTGACAGTGCAACCATGATGAACAAAGGACTTGAAGTGATCGAAGCTCATCATTTATTTCACTTACCCTATGAAAAGATAAAGACTGTATTGCACCGCGAATCTGTGGTTCATGGACTTGTCTATTTCAACGATGGGACGATTAAAGCAAGTTTATCTTTATCCGATATGAGAATCCCCATTGCTTATGCACTCTACTATCCCCATCGGACGAATTATCCTCATCACTTGGACTTGCAGGATCTCCATTTTTCTCCGATGGATTTCAAACGATATCCATTATTAGACCTTGCCTATCGTGTCGGTGAGGAAGGTGGATTACTCCCTACTGTCATGAATGCAAGTAATGAAGCAGCCGTTAAACTTTTTCTTCAAGGAAAAATTGCGTTTCTTGACATCGAACGATTAGTCATCGAAACGGTTCAATCATATAAAAATCAACACCATCCTACGCTTCAAACCATTATCCAAACGGATCAAGATGTTCAAGAAGAACTCTTTCGCCGTTATGAAAAGAGGTAGTCTATGTTTTTTCTTAATCTCATCGTCTTTATTCTCGTCTTAGGCGTCATCATATTGATCCATGAACTTGGCCATTTCTATTTTGCAAAACGTGCAAAAATACTATGTCATGAATTCGCCATCGGTATGGGTCCAGCCATTTGGCAAACCAGACGAGGTGAGACCGTTTATTCGATTCGTTCAATCCCCATCGGTGGATATGTCTCAATGGCTGGTGAAGCTATCTCAGATGCTCTCATCAAAAAAGATCAAGTCATCGGTGTCAAATTGAACCAATCTGGTCAAGTGACCCATATCCATTTGACAGATCAAATCCCAAGCGATCTCATCGGAGTGGTTTCAGCATACGATCTTTATGGTAAAGATTTCGATCCTCTTTATATCGATTTAAACATCGGTGGCGAGATCAAACGTTTACCTGTATTAAGAGATGCGATTTATCGATTATCAGAAAAACGAGAAATGTGGATTACACCCAGTGAAAAAAGTTTTGAAAGTAAAACACTTTGGCAGCGTTTCTTAGTCATCTTTGCAGGTCCATTAATGAACTTTATCCTCGCGTTTGTCTTATTTCTCATCATTGGTTTCTTTGCTTTTAAACCGAATTTATCCTCAAGTGAAGTCAGTTTTGTTGGCCAGGGATCACCTGCATATGAATTAGGACTTCAGGTTGGAGATGTGATTACTGAAATCAATGGAGAACCCATCACCAGTTGGAATGATTTATCATCAGTGATGAAGAATTTATCCAGTACAGAAGTAACCTTATCTTACACGCGTGAGGATCAACCATTTACCGAAACAACATCCATTATGGTCATCATTCAAACTGCAGGATTGACCAATGTGACTTCTGAAGGTATTCGTTATACTGACCAAGCAATCATCGGTCAAGCATCTGGTCGTGCAACCTCTGAAGGTGATCTAGAAGCCGGTGACATCATTACCCATTTATCAATTGATGGTGATGAAGTTGAAATCAACAACTGGGACGATATCATCGCATATTTTAAAGTCAACACCAGGGGAACATTAACCGTCACATACTTGCGTGAAGGTGTTGAAAGACAAACGACCTATGATATGATCAGTGAACGTGCACTGACCAAACTGGGTTATCAAGGCCTCGTTTTCCAATTAGGTATTTCACCGACATCATCGTTCAATATTGGATATACCCTTCTCTATCCTTTTAGAGAAGTAGGTGATAATGTGATGCAAGTCTTGAATACATTAGGTTTACTCTTTGATCGCCAAGAAAACTTAGGCTTAGGTGATCTCTCAGGTCCTGTAGGTATCTTTAGTTTAGTATCACAGACAACCTCACAGGGACTATTATCCATCTTAAGTTTCACGGCATTTCTTTCGATTAACATTGGTCTACTTAACCTGATGCCGATTCCTGCACTTGATGGTGGACGACTTGTCTTTCTTGGTGTTGAAGCAATCACGAGAAAACCACTCAATCGTAAACTTGAAAACACCATCAATAACGTCATGTTCTTCCTTTTAATCGGTTTATTTGTCTTTGTGACCTATAATGATATATTAAGACTCATTCAGGGATGATCCATTCATCCCTTTATCTTTCATGAGATCATTTTCTTTTCTTTGAACTTCAAGCCTTCAAGGTCACTTGAGGGCTTTTGTAAGCCATTATGACATGATGAAAATGAACGTGTAATTTTGTTATCAAAAGTATTGACTTTAAGTTTTAAATACGATAGAATGATAAAGGTCACTCCCAAAAGGGCGACACTAAGCACCACAAAGCAAATGAAACCTAAAAAAGTCAAATTATCTGTTGACAAACGTAGTTTGTAAGTGGTAGAATTATAAAGCACGCCCGACGAGGGGAAGTGCGAGAAGGTCTTTGAAAACTG
>OFEK01001265.1_pt1 | contig 17898 bp, 10 predicted proteins | sample 1521131 | NCBI WGS metagenome assembly OFEK01 (sample SAMN05720209, study PRJEB24109) | activated sludge metagenome | isolation source: Anaerobic digester | place: China | collected 2015-12-16
TCTGGATTACCAGAGAAAATGAAGAGATTAGAGGCTTTTTGAGGGCTATAATTGGTAAATTTGGACATAAATGATGGTTCTAAGCTAAAAATATCGTAAACTGGACTTGAATTCACTCTCACAGTTTCAGCGGGAGCATTGTTCAACGGTCTTTAGCTTTTGATACGATGAACTGGTTTAATGGATCAGGATGGATACCTATAGGTAATGAATCCAATCCATTTTCTGGTACTTACCTAGGTAATGGTCATGCCATACGCAATTTATACCTAGATCGTCCCTCTGAGTCGAATTGTGGATTGTTCGGAGTATCAACAGGCCAAATATTAGATTTGGGTGTTACGATCGGACTAATGTATGGTTGGGAAAATGTAGGTGCCGTTGTTGGTTATTCTTACGGGTCTATTGGGAAATGTTACAGCTCACCGGCCGATAATTTTGTTGGCATTTTCGGTCAGAGTAATGTTGGAGGAGTAGCTGGCTGTGTTGAATACGACACAGAAGGTTGGTTAGGAAACGGATTTACATATGATTGTTTCTCCACTTGTGCTGTCTCTGGGTGGTCAAAAATAGGCGGTATTACAGGCCACTTAATTAGAGGAACTTTAAGAAACAGCTATTATTCAGGACAGATAAATCCAAGTGGAACGGATGTATCTCAATGTGGAGCTCTCGTGGGAGTAACCAATGATAGTCAGATAGAATATTGCTATTGGAACATTGACACAGCTGACATTGATCATAGTGCAGGAGGTGAGCCACGCAATGCAAATCAAATGACGACATTGTATCCCCTGGATACATATATGAACTGGGATTTCAATAATGTTTGGGCTTTTGATACTGAAGGAACTCAGAATGGTGGACTCCCTTATTTGGGCAATCCGACTCCACCCCTCGTTTCAAGTGTTCCATCACCAGTTGCTCTCATTAGCCCACTAGACAATTCACAATTGATTGGACTTAATAGTGTTTATTTGAGATGGCAATACTCTCTGAGCCCAGGATGGACAGATTATATGCGTGGTGCAAGGTATTATGTTGGTACAGATAATCCCCCAACAAATCTAATTAACGGATGGGATGCCGGGATGGTGAATGGGGTAAGTCCTTATGTACAGCCCGACACCACATATTATTGGCAGATTGTTCCTTATAATGAACTGGGAAGTGCTATAAACTGCCCTGTATGGTCGTTTACGACTCACTCAATCAGTATGCAGATACTTACTCCAAACGGTGGTGAAGTATGGATGTCTGGTACAACTCAAAAAGTTGAATGGACATCCAATGCCTCAATACCTTTAGCACTCTTATTCTCATATGACGGGGGCAATAACTGGTATGACTATTCTACTGTTGATGGTACAACTCCATATTGTTATGTCCAAGTACCGGTCGTGAATTCTATTAATTGTCTTTTCAAAATTGATGGATATCAGTACAACTCACTGTTTGATGTTAGTGATGCCTCATTCAAGATATCAACAAGTTCCGCATTGCCCAAGGTAGTTGTATCATTTCCATCATCAAGTGGTTTAACATTTACTGCGGGGCAGACCATTGATATATCATGGATTCGCCAACAGACAGCTTCAGTGGATTTGTACTTCAGCACTGATGATGGAGTTTCGTGGGAACCCATAGTTCAGAATCTTAATAATGACTGCTACTCTTGGGTAATACCTAATTTGAATTCAAGCTCTTGCAGGATCAAAGTTGCCATGGCGAGTAACCCTGCTGTGTTAGATGTGTCTGACAATTGCTTTGATATCGTTGGTATCGGCAATATTCAGTTACTTTCTCCAGTTGGGGGAGAATGCATTACCAGTGATTACTCTTCGACAAGCGTGTACCCAATTAGATGGACATCCTCAAACGTTACTTCGGTCAAGCTGGAGTATTCATCTAATAATGGATATTCTTGGACAACAATAACAACTGGGATAGGAGCTTCATCAGGAACGTATTCATGGACGGTTCCATCGATCATTTCAAATCAATATCTAATCCGCATTTCTGATACTTTAAACCCCCAGATTAATGATGATTCGACCAATCCATTTTCTGTACAGGTGCCAGTAGTAATACTAAATGCAAATGGAGGGGGCTTCATTACAAATAACTCGTTATTCACTATTCGCTGGAGAAATATTGATGTCCCTTCTGGAAGCTTTATCCAGTGGATGTATTCCCGCACAAATGGTGCCTCCCCATGGTTTAATATCAGTAGTTATGAAGGAGTGCCATCTGACCAAGGTTATTTGGATTGGTTTGTAAATACTGGAGAGCTTTCAACGCTGGTTATTGCAGGTCGATTGGTCGGCACAGATCGGATAATTGCCCGATCAGCCTCGTCAATCACTGTCACAAATAGCTATCTCCAAATCATTGAGCCAAACGGAGGTGAATGCTATACTCCCGGTTCATCTCAAACAATAAGGTGGGACGGTTGGGGTGTTTCGTCACTCAATGTTTTTCTCAGCACTGATGGCGGGACTACATGGCAGGTTATTGGAAGCAACATCTCCGCTTCTAGTGCCAATTACCAATGGGTAGTACCGAACTCTCCGTCCTCCTCCTGTCGTATTAAACTGTCAGATGTTAATGTAAACTACATGAATCTTTTTAGTGAAAATGCTTTTACGATTTCTTCATCGTCAATTCCATCACAAGTATTAGGAGTAAACCTAGCAATAGATCAAAGTGATGTTGTGATTTCATGGGATGCTGTTACTACAGATAATGAGGGCAATTCCTTACAACCAGATGCTTACATTGTTAGATATAGCCTTGTTCCGGATGCTGTTGATTGGATAACCCTTTCAACAACAACTGATCTACAAGCTATTCACGTTGGTGCTGCCAATCAATATGGTCGCATATTCTATAGAGTCACTGCAATTTTTGATAGTGTTATAGCACCGTGATTTCCTTGTTCTTCTAGAGGTTTGTAGTAAAACCTCATCCCCGAATACTTCTTCAGCATACCCAATATCCCTGGCTGGATATAGCGTCCAAGTTGTTCTATACCCAGCCGGGTTTTGATGTAGTAGCCATGCGGATTCATGCTGATGATGATTGAGGCCAAGGCTTCCAGATAGACGAATACGAACTGCCTGCTTCTGCCAAAGTCTTTGGTTAGTTCTCTGACTGAGCGATAGCTCTTGCACTCGATCATGTCCAGCAGTTTCATGGCAGTCTGGATGTCGTATTTCCATTTACAGCGGGGATCGGGAGCCATGCCTTGGGTGTAGCGGTTGGCTCGCACATAGAGTGAATTACTGGGAGAGATACATCGCACCTTATCCGCTTTCGCTAAATCACCAAGCAGGTGCTCGACTTCCTTGATGTCGCCATCGAGCATGCCTGCCAGCATTTTGGGAGTGAAGGGCTGATTATACTTAGAGATCAGATTGGAGACAGCTTCGGAGTTAAGCATAGTGTTTTCCTTTGCTCTGTAGTTTCTGAGTGACCTTGTTCGGCTTTGATGCTGGTCTCCAGCAGGTGCAGCATCTTCATGGCTTTGCGCAGATTACCACCACTGTTAAAATAGATCGTATTGATCTGCTCCGGACTCGCTTCCACTTCCAGCACTTCTCTGGCGATGGCAGTGATGTCTTTCAGACTGGCTGATTCGAACTCGTAGAATGAATTGCAGCGGTCGAAATAGTATTCATTGATCTGCGCCAGGCGATCCCGGGCATTCTGCATTCCCACCAGTATCACGATTGCTGCAGTATTATCCACGATATCTCTGATCGTTCCGAGCAGTTGCTGCTGTTTGAAGGCATAATCGATCTCGTCCACGATAATCACTATGTCCTCATGCTTCTCGATCTCATCCATACATCTGCGGAAGATGGCATTGGTGGTACCATATAAGGGTGGATACTCCAGATTGAGGTAGTTGTAGATGCCAGTAATCAGTTGGAGGGTGAACGACTTTGGGGTGGAGGTTGCCTCCAGTCTCAGATACACATAATTGCGCTGTAAAGCGATCCTGGTGGCATAAGTGGTCTTGCCTAAGCCAGGCTTGCCATAGAACAGCCCAAGCCCCATCATTTCTTCTTTGGGACGGGTTACGAGCAGATTAATCGCTTCGTCCGCTTCCACCACGTTGCGGGTTCTAACCAGTTTTCCTTGTTTCATATCAATGTCTCCTTATTTAATGCCTATAAATCTGAGCATCTCTTCGTAAGTCTTCTTGCGTGGTTTGATCTCATCATCGTCATTTTCCAGCAGGGGAGGTGTGACTGGTTTGTAATCGGGCTTGAACTGACTCTGGGATGCTGGATTCTCATGGTTGATGTTACTTGCCGATAATGGTGGCAGGTTCTTGATAACCTGCTTTTCGAGGGCTTGCATGAATTCCTCTGCTTCGTGTTTGGGAGCCTCAATCATGGGTGGCTGGATAAAGATCGTATTCTGCTCCGGTATGCTGGTCAGAGGCTTCAAGAACTGATCTACTACTGCCTGGGTCTGCTTGACCGTGAATTTCGCTCTCTGCTCAGTGGTGCGACGCAGCTTGAGAATCTGTTTATGTTCTTTGTTCAGATTGGTATGCGGGATTGGGTTGGTCTTATCGAGATGGATAAAGGGATGCTGTGCCCGTCTGAGTGCAGCCTGGCAGATGAAGCGGTCCTGCAGATCATAGACCAGTATCCATCTGGCATCGGCATAGTCGTAACGGATTACCACATCCTTGCCGACGTAATCGACCAGGGCGATATCCCAGTATTGCAGCTTATTGAAGCGGATGCCTTCGTTACGAATCTTCTTTTTCTCCATCGCCAGCATCATGAAGTTGAGTTCCGATGGAATTACTTTTCTATCTTCCGGTAAAGGTGCCTTGCTAAACACTTCCCAAGGACTCTTGCCATCCAAACCGCTGTGTGGAGCCTCGCCATACATGTAGCGGATGTAAAAGGCTATCATCTGCATCGCTTCATTCAGGGTGGGAGGTTTGCTTTCAAACAAGGATCTAGCCCACTTCTCATTGCGCATCAGATTAGATGGCTTATCTGCCACACAGGAACCTCTAAAGGAAGATAAGAAGCGTTCAAACTGATCCTGGAAGGTCTTGAAGAATCTCTCGATCACCTTGGCTTTGGCATTGTAACTCTCGGCAAAGGCAGCTTCGATCTTGAGCCGGGGGAAGATGCCTCCCAGTTCGGTCTCCAGATTGTGGTTTTCCCACTTCTCATGAAAGAGCTTGCTCTTGAAGGCTTTGCCATTATCCAGATAGACAAACTTGGGCAAAGCTCCCCAGTTCAGAAAGCCGTTGCGGAAGGCTGCTTGGATATGCTGACTATCTTCAGTAAGTGCCAGGCTCGCTCCTACCGGATATCGGCTTGCCCAGTCAAAGACCATGATCATGGTCATGCGCTGCGCTTTTCCGGTTTGAGGATTGATGATATCAAAGGCCAGAGTATGTCCATCTGCCACCCAGACATCACCAACCTTGAGCAGTGAACTGTCTCGCATGATGGTCTTGACGATATGCTCTGCCACGAACTTGCTTCCCTGTCGGGCTTGACCACTGATAGCGGGATTGTCTCTCAGCCATTCTTCACAGAAGCGCCTCAGAGTTCTTTCATCAGAGGGAGATTCACACAAACCCAGTCTGGCATATCCTTTCAGTATGGTGATAGCTGAACCGATCTTGATCTTATTGGGATTGAGCAGCAGATTGATCAGATAATTCTGTTCGAAGTAAGTCACCTTTCTGGTCTTGCCATTGGGATCACTCTTTCTAACCAAGGCATACATGTCATTATCGTTATTCTGATAATTCTGTACCCATCTTCTTAAGGAGCGCTCATCCCGCTTGCCGCGAAGTGCATAGAGCTCCGGCAGCATTATTTTCTGGTTATACTCCTGAGTGATGCGTTGCCACTCCTCGATCTTGGATTCACAATCATCCAAGCGAGACATTGTTATCTGGCAGAATCCCGCCATCAGCTTTGCTTCCTGGGTCTTCTTGTAAGGAATGTGCTGTTGCGGTCTCAGATCGAGGTCGCGCTCTTGAAGTGGAAGACTGGGCTTGCTGACCGTTACTTCCACAGCCGATTCACCTGCGATCATTTCATTTGGTTGCTCTAAAGCATAAGCTGCTGAGCTTCCCACATTATCAGAATCATTCCCCTCATCTGACTGGTTCATGAGTTCCGCATAGAACTTACGATACTCATCCAGATCAAGTTGATAGTCAACCATGCCTGTCCTCCGTATTCTGGTAGCCATACACCAGCATGCTCTTTACCATACGCTCACCAATCGGGATAACCGTCTCCAGATAGAACTCCGGTATCTGTCTCTGCTTATAGGTATCAAAGAACTCAAGCTCGAGGGTCTCAGGATCTGGCAATACGAAGGTCTTCAGAACCTTGGCAGTGCCGATCTTCACCTGACGCTTCACGGTATGCATCTTATGCTTATCAATAAAGCGCCAGACGGTTCGATTGGAACAGCCTTTCAGTTCTGCCATCCGTTCAATGGTCAGCCAGACAGCATCGATCTTCTTATTCATCAGTAATCCATAATACTCATCAGTCATCTTGAGGATAAGCACTGTGACACAGCTATCTGTCACAGTGCTTCCCACAATCCGGGTTAAAGTCTTCTTCTTAGGTCTTGTCACAGTGCCTGAAGCAGTGTGACAGGTTCCCAAGTACCTTGCCAAAAGCATTAGCGGTGGTTTTTCGCTCGGATTGAACCCCAGTTCGTTAAATGTGTCACAGTGCTTGCCGTTTTCGGTGTCACAGTGCTGTGTCCGTTTGGGCATGTTTGCCTTAGTTTTCATGGTATCTCCTTAACTGTATATATGGGAGCTACTTAAAACCACTGCGACATCTTGGGAAGTCCTTTCTGCGTTAACGCCGGCAAGTTCTGAAGATACTCAAACAGTGCCGGAATTAATCCGCCGCTAAATCACACTCTATAAAAATGTCTTGACCTGACTAAACAGGCTAATATCTTTGTTCACAGGTGCAGACTATCACCCAAACGGGTATCGGTCAAGCCTATAAATGACCACTGGGAGTGAATATGGCAGCCAAGACAGTCGGTGATCGACTCAAAATGCTGGTCAGATCGCTAAGTATAACTCACGGAGATTTTGCAAAAAAAATGGGATTTCGCTCAATTCCATGAGCCGGTATATCAACAATAAAAGGTCTCCAGACCCCGAATTTCTCGTCAAATTGGCAGAGCAAAAAGTGAACTTGAATTGGCTGCTGAGTGGTGAGGGTAGCATGTATGTGAGTGCCCCCTGGGACCCCAAACCAGAGTCAAAGCATAACTCCAAGGTAGAAGTGGTGTCTGCTAGAGGCAAGCTATCAGATTGCACAGATAGCAGTTACAGTCGTACAATTTTACTTCCGATACTCGCTGAAATTTCTGCCGGAATGCCAGCCGAAGTCACAGAAAATTTAGAACATGACAATTTCGTGGAATTACCGCGGATATACCTCAAGGATAAGATCGATAACTATATGGTATTTAGAGTAAATGGACAGAGTATGGAGCCGCAGATCATGAATAATGATATCATTGTGATCCAAAGAAAAGAAGACTGGAGTAATACCGATGGGGCTGTATGTGCCGTTAGAGTGAACGATGGCATCACCCTCAAACGTATCCAGTTCGACCATCAGCGTCAACAAGTGCTACTCCATCCCTTCAATGCCGAATACCGAGTCCAGGTAGTTGATTCTATGCAGGGAGATGAAATCTCGCTGATCGGGACTATGGTCATGCAGTTGAGGATGGGATGATTCCCTGTTAATGATATTGCGAGGTATGATTATGCATAGTGTTCTTAGCACTTATCTGCTGAATGAGGGAAAGCCACCGCTAGATTACATTCTGGGAAAGTTTGAGGATCACGAGATTGTACTTCTGGGAGAAATGCATTATATTCGTCAGCAAGTGGAGCTGTATCATCGTTTGATACCTCTGTTGCCAGATTATGGCATCACGATAGTGGCCACGGAATTTGGCCGTCGGGCGGATCAAGCGCTGATCGACGAATTGCTATCCAAAGAGTGGTTCGACGTCCCTCTGGCAAAGCGGATCGCCCTCAGGCAGGAAGCGTTTTGGGGATACATGGAGTATCAGGACATATTCAGGTTGATCTGGCAGCAAAACCGTGTAAACTCACCCGCAAAGCAAATCCGCTGTGTTGGATTGAACGATCCCTATAACTGGAAGCTATACAACCAGATATGCCGCGAGCAAAATCGCAACCCCAATCCAGAAGAGATTAAGCTAATCTGGAAAGACTGCGACGAAAAGAACTGGCTGGAAGCGCTAAAGGCATTTCACCGTCCAGGAGTAACCAAAGTATTGGGCATCATGGGCTCTTACCATGCTTTCACTCGTTATCGAGAGCCGAGTTTCAGTGTTGAGAACGGCTGCAAAGTCTTCAAAAGTTTCGACACTGTCCGCTTTGGAAACCATCTTTATGAGGAGTATGGAGACCGAGTTTATAATGTCTGCTTTTACGATCCCTGGGATGCCGTTAAAACCGATGCTCCCCAACAGGCCCCGGGGGGTGGCATCATCGAGACGATGATCAGTTCACGCTTTTCCGAATTAGCTTTTGACCTGAAAGGTAGCCCTGTGGGCGATCTGCCAGATGACAGTTTATACTCTTTGGGGTATAAGGATTTCCGATTGAGAGACATAGCCGATGGTATGATCTATACGTGCAAATTCTCCCAGTTCAAGGCCCTGACTCCGATTCCGAATTTTATTGATGAAGACAATCTGCATGAGTTTCGCGATTTCGCCCCGTTTAACGATATGACGGATAAAAGCTGTAATGAGATCAACAGCGCCATCTCTAAGTGGGCTGACATATGGTAAACGTGCTCAATTAGATAGAGATTTAAGGTAGCGTTTAAATGAATAAGATCACTATCATTGGAACTGAACTCTATATCGACCGAAGGGAGCAACTTGAAGAACTATGAATAACATAATCTACATAATTGGTACCTGTCATGGGGATACTATCGGGTTCAAAGTGGAAGACTTATACAAACAGCTTTTGGAGATTAAACCTGATATTATCCTGGATGAATCGCCAATCGATAACATGTGGCCTATGATGGACTGGTTGAAAGGATGTGCCGATCGTTCCAAAAAACGAGGCGGTGGGGAAGCAGCTGCAGTTCTAAGGTATCTTGAAGACCATCGTGCAGAGGTCTTGCCTTATGATATAAAAGGCAGAAATGACTACTTCATCAAAATGAAGTTCTTTGAAAAGGAGCAAGTCTATGGTGAAGCGTGCAGTGCCTATTTTAAACAACCATCCGCCAATCCAACTGCTTTTTACTTGTTCAAGTTAATTGAGGGTATGGGCAGAAGGTTTGGCTTTCATGAAACCAAAGACAAACGCACGATATTCGATATCAATAGCCTGCTCTGCGACGTTCAAGTGGAAACATATATATCACTGATTCGCAATGTCAACAAGGCCATTTTCGACTTGGTGCCCGAGTTTTCACAGTATGAAAAAGACTTTGGCAAAATGATGAACTTCCATGCCAGAAGGGACAAAGCCATGATCAGTAACATCCTGAACTACAATAGCCGATTTGATGATAAAACTATGGTTGTTCTTTGTGGCTATTTTCATCGCTATGCCCTCATCAAAGGTCTTGAAGGATCACAAAAGAAACATGGTTTTAGCTTGATATCAGATATAGGCTCATCAGATAAGATGCCTCAACCTAAGAACAGCTAGTATAACGCAATATAAAGACAAGTCAGAACTAGTTCGTTAGACATCGATATTTCTTTTCCGAATAAAGACTCCATTTAGACTGAGGTTTGATATGCTTGTCGGGGTGTCCCACTCACACTGCGAGTCTTTCCAACTGGTCTATTTCGTTGAGATTCTGCGAGTTCCGAAACCAGTCTGAAAAGAGTCCAGATTTGACATAAAACTGTCACAAACCAGTCCAAAGAAGTCCAAAACCACTATGACACGTTACCGAAAGCAGTCCTAAGCATCTCTGCACCAGATAAAGGCTTATGCCTGTTTGTCACAGTGATGGCTATATGACATTTGGGGTGTCACTTTATATGCACATTGACCTCGATGTGTTCCAGACATGGATGACTGGAGAATTTAAAAGACCGTTGCACATGCCAAAACACAAATAGCGGATCATTGTAGCCACTCTGTGCGACAAAATGGGATGTATCTATTCCCGCTCACCACCTTTTTATGGAGCGCTGCCAAATGCCCCAATAGATCAACGGTCTTCATAATCATGTATGTGGACACCACACCCAGCTTTGTGCTTGACAACAAATACCTGGTATGATCCGATGAATACACCAGCCTGATACAAGGAGTTCCTATGAAAAAGTTGTTTGTAGTCCAGCACCTGCATGCGGGATCAGGATGTGTGGAATTGAAACAGCAGGATGGCCAGAAACCTGCCTTTGTGTATAGCTCCCTGGAGAGAAACCAATGCATCTCCAGTGGAGGAACATGCAGATTTTAACACCGCCAGCGATAGCGGTGAGGAGGTGAAGAATGAAGCTTTCCCTTATTTTGATTACGATAGTCCTGATCAGCGCCGCTGGATTGGCTGCTGATCTGAATGACGGACTGATCGCACATTTCCCCTTTTCAGGCTCTGCCGAAGATACCAGCGGTAATGACAATCACGGGACAGTGTTTGGCGCGTACTTGACTACCGATAGGCTGGGAAATCCTGACGCAGCCTATCTCTTTGACGGTATAGACGATTACATCCGGGTGGAAGACTCCATCCCTCTGCGTCTGGCTAATACGGATTTCAGTATTAGTGCCTGGGCTTTCGAGAACCAGAGAAACGTTGGATTTCAGGACGCTTTGTTGGTGAAGAGGGGTCCGCTCACGGAGGATGGCTGGTTCTTTTCTATCACTGGACAGCAATCCGCAAGCAGCCAGGGAGTGGGTAAGCTCTATTATCAGGTAAGCGGCGGGGATGATCCCAGAGTGTATTCACCGGGACCAATTCCGCTGGACACCTGGCCCCATCTACTTGTTACATATAGCAATACTGATCATATTGCCACGCTCTTTGTCAATGGAACCCAGGTGACCGCGAGCAGTATCCCATCACCCAATCCCAATACAGGGTTTGATTTGTGTATTGGCAGCGATTCCCAGGGCAATGGCTATCATTTTCACGGCAAGATTGATGATGTAAGGATCTACAACCGCCAGCTCTCGCAATCCGAGATCCAGGAACTGGCAGATATCCTGGGAGATCTGATGGCTCCAGATGCGCTGAGAGTCACCCGAGCAGAAGGCCTCATTAGCTTGAACTGGAATCCCGTTCCCACAGCCACCAGCTACAGAGTCTTCAGCTCCACCGATCCCACCCTACCCTACGAAGACTGGACCCTGGCCGCCTCTGGACTTCAGACTACTCAATGGACCACCCCGGAATCCGATAAGATGTTTTTCTTCGTGAGAGCCTATCGCTAAACTGAGAAGATATCAGGCTAAGCTTGGATCAAAATAATTAACAGATTTGTCATACAGATCCCTGTCTGACACTTTGGGTGTCATGTAGTAAGCTGCTTGAGTGTAGATACTTCGTCCCGAAGCATTTATCTACAAAACGTCAAGATGACGTTTCCACATTATGTCTCGTGTAAGCTTGTAACCCTGCAGATCCCATTCGTTAACTCGTTTCATTCGTTGGCAATAACAAGTCCGTGTAAATCAGTTGTATCAGTCCAATCTGCGTTCCATCAATTCTCAATTTTTCTCTGCCTTCTCCGCTTTCTTTGTGGTTAAATCCAAATCCGTGTAAATCAGTAAGATCCGTTCTATCTGCGTTCCATTATTGATAATCAAAGGGTTGTTGCTAGATCAAGAGCAATTGCTGCGTCATATCACCTCCAGCATGTGGACGAATCGTCAACATACTGGTAGTCAGTAAAGCTAAGTTTCTCAAAATCTGATTCTAGAAATTTTCATGGTCAGACACATCTGAGATTGATCATGCTATTCTATTCACACCTTTCTTTGCTGGATAGATGGATAAAGACTATATTAATCGATTATGAGCCTTCTAAAGTGTATTGGTTTCAATCCTTTATTTGCAGGATAGATGGATAAAGACTTTCAGCCGTGTTCAGATAACGCCTCATTATGTAAGTTTCAATCCTTTATTTGCTGGATAGATGGATAAAGACTGGCGGTAGAAGGAACATCACAGGCTATCACTGGATGTTTCAATCCTTTATTTGCTGGATAGATGGATAAAGACAGGATGCTTATGGCGGCACAGTCCGCAGACGAGTAAGTTTCAATCCTTTATTTGCTGGATAGATGGATAAAGACGGCAATGTGATAGGCTACTATGCCATTAGCAAGCTGTGTTTCAATCCTTTATTTGCTGGATAGATGGATAAAGACTCCGATATCACGACAAGCTTTTGAAGGATCAGATTGTTTCAATCCTTTATTTGCTGGATAGATGGATAAAGACAACAGTTACCGATCTATACACACTACCACCGGCTAGTTTCAATCCTTTATTTGCTGGATAGATGGATAAAGACGTGATTGGCTCGCTCCTCTACCCACTCGTGCAAGATAGGTTTCAATCCTTTATTTGCTGGATAGATGGATAAAGACACTCTCATCTAAAAATCAAGCGAGGTGAGAAATGAAGTTTCAATCCTTTATTTGCTGGATAGATGGATAAAGACAACAGGCTGATCTCTACCTATTGCGGAATCTCAATGTTTCAATCCTTTATTTGCTGGATAGATGGATAAAGACCAGATAGCCAAGAATAGCACTTGCAATCTATCACAGTTTCAATCCTTTATTTGCTGGATAGATGGATAAAGACAATTGCGACCTCAAAACTCGCTTTCACTCGATCCGGTTTCAATCCTTTATTTGCTGGATAGATGGATAAAGACGCCTGCTGGCATTGACGCATAGCTATCCCCAAGATGTTTCAATCCTTTATTTGCTGGATAGATGGATAAAGACGGTCTGGATTTGGGCGTATCGCTCAATCCGGCCAAAGGTTTCAATCCTTTATTTGCTGGATAGATGGATAAAGACTCAGACGAATACATTGAATTCGAAACAGAGCAACTGTTTCAATCCTTTATTTGCTGGATAGATGGATAAAGACTCCAGATAACATATCATCAATATACAAGGGTCTATGTTTCAATCCTTTATTTGCTGGATAGATGGATAAAGACAACGACAATGGGACAGTTTACACGGCGTCGTTGTTGAAGTTTCAATCCTTTATTTGCTGGATAGATGGATAAAGACCGTGAAACAGGAATTTGGAATCGAGACCAAAGGAGGTGTTTCAATCCTTTATTTGCTGGATAGATGGATAAAGACAAAAGAGAGCATGATATGATTGTACTATTTAGTGAGTTTCAATCCTTTATTTGCTGGATAGATGGATAAAGACTGCCTCTGATAGCTGCTTGGATCATGAGTGTATTGGGTTTCAATCCTTTATTTGCTGGATAGATGGATAAAGACACAAGTCCTGCCAATGTTGCCAGAGCTATAATCAAGTTTCAATCCTTTATTTGCTGGATAGATGGATAAAGACAGTCTTGCGGCTTTTCCTGGCGTCGGGGTTTACACGTTTCAATCCTTTATTTGCTGGATAGATGGATAAAGACGGGTGACATATATTGGTTACCCGCTTCGGTTCTGGAGTTTCAATCCTTTATTTGCTGGATAGATGGATAAAGACGGTCTTGGTCTGTGGCTATTGTGTTCTTGACCACCGGTTTCAATCCTTTATTTGCTGGATAGATGGATAAAGACGGTCTACCTCGCCATTGTTGTAATTATCCGCTTGCAGTTTCAATCCTTTATTTGCTGGATAGATGGATAAAGACTGGGCGCACCAACTTTACCAGTAGGATTGGCTAAGAAAGTTTCAATCCTTTATTTGCTGGATAGATGGATAAAGACATTGCCAAACTGGTGGCAAAAATCGACAGCCTGATGTTTCAATCCTTTATTTGCTGGATAGATGGATAAAGACACGAGTAGCGCTATTGAGCTTGTTTGATTGATCCTGTTTCAATCCTTTATTTGCTGGATAGATGGATAAAGACTTGATATTTTTTTCTTGTCTCTCGATAAGTGATTGAAGTTTCAATCCTTTATTTGCTGGATAGATGGATAAAGACTATTGAGCCAGTTACGATTGTTGGCATGCTTGAAAAGTTTCAATCCTTTATTTGCTGGATAGATGGATAAAGACCGAGACGGATGGGATTGCCAATGTGCGGGCCGGAGGTTTCAATCCTTTATTTGCTGGATAGATGGATAAAGACTTTATCAAACTGCTCATCAAGTGCATCAATTTCATTTTGGTTTCAATCCTTTATTTGCTGGATAGATGGATAAAGACAGAATGACTTGGAGAACAGTGTCTACTTCTTGAGCTTGTTTCAATCCTTTATTTGCTGGATAGATGGATAAAGACGGTGATTGCAAAATACATTGAAATTCGCAATCTACTGTTTCAATCCTTTATTTGCTGGATAGATGGATAAAGACTGGAGCAATATCTGGCTAATAATAATGTCTTGACATAGTTTCAATCCTTTATTTGCTGGATAGATGGATAAAGACTGGGAACCACCTTGACATTGCTTGATTCTGATCTTTGTTTCAATCCTTTATTTGCTGGATAGATGGATAGAGACTGCATACTTCACCAAAAAGGCAGAGAGTTTTTTGGCAGTTTCAACCCTTGATTTGATGGATTGATGGATAGAGACCTCATGCGCATTACTGGCCCGGGTTTTGGTTTTGAGTTTCAACCCTTGATTTGATGGATTGATGGATAGAGACATAGTCCTTACGAAATTGTCAAAAGTGTTTGTGTAGTTTCAACCCTTGATTTGATGGATTGATGGATAGAGACTGACTCCATGTTACGATGTATGCGCTGAGTCATTTGTTTCAACCCTTGATTTGATGGATTGATGGATAGAGACAGGGAAGATGTTTTACTGGCCCGCATGATCTCTGTGTTTCAACCCTTGATTTGATGGATTGATGGATAGAGACACAGGATCAAGCTGAAGGGCAAAGACATGGAAATGTAGTTTCAACCCTTGATTTGATGGATTGATGGATAGAGACCAATCCTTTGCTTCATTTCTATTGCAGCATCCTGTGGTTTCAACCCTTGATTTGATGGATTGATGGATAGAGACACAAAAGCAGCAGGGTGGGTACCTGCGGGTATGGGAGTTTCAACCCTTGATTTGATGGATTGATGGATAGAGACGAAAACCAGCTTATGTTGTAGACGAGAAACAGAGGGGTTTCAACCCTTGATTTGATGGATTGATGGATAGAGACACTTTCACTTTTTAGCCTCCTTTTAATTATTGTCGAAAGTTTCAACCCTTGATTTGATGGATTGATGGATAGAGACGAAAACACAAACCACGAAGTCAAGAAAGATGCTCGTGTTTCAACCCTTGATTTGATGGATTGATGGATAGAGACGTAGACCAGTAGAAGTAGATTAGTATTGGTAGGGAGTTTCAACCCTTGATTTGATGGATTGATGGATAGAGACTGTCACTTGCAGGCGGTTACACACTATACACAGAGAGTTTCAACCCTTGATTTGATGGATTGATGGATAGAGACCATATGAACTTATGGATATGAAAAAAAGTTTTGTGTGTTTCAACCCTTGATTTGATGGATTGATGGATAGAGACAATTTGCTTTATGTTTTCAGGCATGATTATCACCAAGTTTCAACCCTTGATTTGATGGATTGATGGATAGAGACACTAATGTCCACAGAATGCCCACCAGAGGAATAGCTAGTTTCAACCCTTGATTTGATGGATTGATGGATAGAGACCCCAAGATTATGATCTCGGCAATTGCCGTTGCATGTTTCAACCCTTGATTTGATGGATTGATGGATAGAGACACAGTTCAATGCTTATGTTACCTATGAAGATGAAAAAGTTTCAACCCTTGATTTGATGGATTGATGGATAGAGACTTTAAAGAATAGAATATCTATGACCTGCCACTTTGGTTTCAACCCTTGATTTGATGGATTGATGGATAGAGACACAAAAAACCACCATGTTAGAGAATGGTGGTTGGAGTTTCAACCCTTGATTTGATGGATTGATGGATAGAGACAACCCCTGACAATGCCCCCCACCGCTGGCAGTCAGTTTCAACCCTTGATTTGATGGATTGATGGATAGAGACAAGAAACACAAGGAAAAGTTTGGAACAGAATTGTTCGTTTCAACCCTTGATTTGATGGATTGATGGATAGAGACAAGGCTGTTGTTCAATCCAGATGAAGTCTTTGTTGGTTTCAACCCTTGATTTGATGGATTGATGGATAGAGACCGGTAGAAGCCTTTGACAGCAAGGGTGGATTTTCTAAGTTTCAACCCTTGATTTGATGGATTGATGGATAGAGACCATACTTTTTGGAAAGAATATGGTGATAGGCTTGAGGTTTCAACCCTTGATTTGATGGATTGATGGATAGAGACTCCAGGAATAAGGACAAGGGGGAAAAAGCACAATAGTTTCAACCCTTGATTTGATGGATTGATGGATAGAGACCTCGATAACCTGAAGACGATCCCCAATAATGTTGGGTTTCAACCCTTGATTTGATGGATTGATGGATAGAGACGCCCTACCATTTCACTGCGCGGGCGGGTCAAGAGGGTTTCAACCCTTGATTTGATGGATTGATGGATAGAGACCGATTCCTTCCTTCGGAAGGAATCCACACATCTCAGTTTCAACCCTTGATTTGATGGATTGATGGATAGAGACCGCCGGATGCAGGCCTATAAGGAAGACAATGAGTAGTTTCAACCCTTGATTTGATGGATTGATGGATAGAGACTGCCGCCAAAACGACAATTAGGCCAATCAATATCGGTTTCAACCCTTGATTTGATGGATTGATGGATAGAGACAAGATGACGGAGCCGAATCCGGATCCGGTGGTTAAGTTTCAACCCTTGATTTGATGGATTGATGGATAGAGACCCGTCCAGCGCCAGCGCAAACACTCCGGCGTTTGCGGGTTTCAACCCTTGATTTGATGGATTGATGGATAGAGACCTATTACCTGCCACTTTGCCAGGTCATAAATAGAGTGTTTCAACCCTTGATTTGATGGATTGATGGATAGAGACCGAAAGCTAAGCTGTATCACCTCGGTATTCTCGGTGTTTCAACCCTTGATTTGATGGATTGATGGATAGAGACTCGTGCGAAATATGGGCTCTCAGAGGGTGTAATTTAGTTTCAACCCTTGATTTGATGGATTGATGGATAGAGACAGTACCGCTCTTCATATCCATTACCTGGCTAATATCGGTTTCAACCCTTGATTTGATGGATTGATGGATAGAGACAACCCAGCCCTGATGCAGAGCTGGATTACATTGAAGTTTCAACCCTTGATTTGATGGATTGATGGATAGAGACTGAGTCCCTGGCTGGGTATCCCATGCCGGAGAAGAGTTTCAACCCTTGATTTGATGGATTGATGGATAGAGACTGTGATCTGGAGCGGATGCGGATTTGCGCCTTGCGGTTTCAACCCTTGATTTGATGGATTGATGGATAGAGACCCAAACCCCTGACAAAGCCCCCCACCGCTGGCTGTCAGTTTCAACCCTTGATTTGATGGATTGATGGATAGAGACAACCACTTCACCAGCTTTGCCTGCTCCTCAGTCAGGTTTCAACCCTTGATTTGATGGATTGATGGATAGAGACTCAAACACGCCTGCCCACTCCCACCACTCTTTTTTTGTTTCAACCCTTGATTTGATGGATTGATGGATAGAGAC
>OFEK01001269.1_pt1 | contig 17850 bp, 16 predicted proteins | sample 1521131 | NCBI WGS metagenome assembly OFEK01 (sample SAMN05720209, study PRJEB24109) | activated sludge metagenome | isolation source: Anaerobic digester | place: China | collected 2015-12-16
GTGGATGCTTTATAATATCATAAGCTCTTATATCACAATCATTTTCTATACCAAAAGTATATATGGGACATTCAGCCTCAGCTAAAACTTTTGCTGCATATGGACTATCTATATTAACCAGCCCTTTTTCACACATTTTAAACAGCTTTATTTTTGCGTTAAGATACTCCTCCATATCTTTATGCTCTGTAGGTGAGATATGGTCTTTATAAAGATTGGTAAATACTCCTATTTCAAAATGGCTGCAACTTACTCTGTTGAGTTGAAGTCCTTGAGAAGACACTTCCATAACAACACTTTTTACGTCTTTTTCACACATTTCAGAAAACAGAGCCTGTAAGTCGTAAGATTCCGGTGTTGTTCTTTCTGCGTACAGCACCTCATCGCCTATCATATTCTGTATTGTACCTATAAGTCCTGTTTTTAGACCCGCGTCTTCAAGAATATGCTTAATCATGTATGTAGTTGTAGTCTTCCCCTTTGTACCTGTAATACCAATTAAATTTAGTTTTCTTGAGGGATGGTCATAAATTTTATCTGAAACAAAAGCAAGTCCATATCTTGTGTCTTTTACTTTTATTACGGTAATATTGGGGGGAACATTTACCTCTTTTTCTACCAGCAGTGCTCCTGCTCCATTTTCAATTGCTTCCGGGATAAATGCATGCCCATCAACGACAGAGCCGTCTATACATACAAATAAAGAATTTTTTCCTGCTTTTCTGGAATCATATACTATATCTCTTATATCCAAATCACAATCTCCTGAGATTACATTAGGGTTTAGTCCTTCAATTAATTCATGCAGTTTCATAGGCTACCTCCAATTTTAAAATTAATTATAGTATGCTGCGTTATCAAGGGTATCTTATACACATCTCTACTCTACATTGTCCAGATGCCTAAAATCAACTTCTATTACCTTCCCAACAGGCACTTCAGACCCAGGGACAATTTCCTGCTTCACAGCAGTTCCATCGCCATTCACTTTAATATTTAAGCCTGCATTCTTTAATGCCTGGGTTGCTTCATATACGGTTTTGTTTAAAAGATTCGGAACTTTAGCCATAACTTCAGTATCAGGTTTATATGTATATAATATCACAACTGATTTCTCAGGTATACTTGCGCCAGGTTTCGGCATCTGCTCCAAAATAATCGCATCTTTATTATTGCCATCACCTTCCACTCTATATTCCAAACCATATTTCGCTAATGTAGATTTTGCATCATTAAGTGATATATTTCTTACTTCAGGCACATAAACAGGTAATCTTATAGTTTCTTTATCTTTTTCAGTATATCTTTTTTCTACACCCAGATAATTCAGAACATCATCAAGTAGTTTTTGTGCTACCGGTGCAGCAATAACTCCACCCATATAGGAATCCCCTGCAGGATGATCAAGCACTATGAGGACATTTACTACAGGATTATCTGCAGGAGCGAAGGATGAGAAAGATGCAATATATCTTCCCTCTGATTTAGTTTCTGTAGTTTCTGAAGTACCAGTCTTACCTGCAACTCTATAACCTTTTATATAGGCATTTCTTCCGGTACCATCAGAAACAACACCCTCCAAAATATCCCTTAATGTATCTGATGTTTCACTGGAAATAACCTGTCTTACTACTTCTGGTTCAAATTTTTTTACAATATTTCCCTGGGAATCTCTTAGTTCTTTTATCAGTCTCGGTTTCATAAGGTAACCGCCATTTGCTATTGCGCAATAAGCAGTTATAAGCTGTATTGGTGTAATTTGAAATCTCTGGCCAAATGATGCAACTGCCATATCTATCTCTACAGGAGGTTTGTGAAATATAGAATTAGATTCCCCTGGTAATTCTACACCCGTTGGTTCAAAAAAACCAAACCCCCTGACATAATCATAAAAAGTTTTGATTCCTAAATCCTGAGCAACTCTTACAAACACAGGGTTGCATGAATTATAGACGCCTTCCCTGAAGGTTTCCTGCCCATGAGGAGCTGCCCTCCAGCATCCGATGTTCCAGCCTCCCACCTTTACCGGGAAATCATTTACAGGAGAATCGGGTTTTATTACTCCCTCTTCCAGAGCTGCTGCAGCAGTTATCGCTTTAAAAGTTGAACCCGGCTCATAAGTATCTGATACAGCCTTGTTCCGCCATACTGTCTCCTGGAGTTTTGTAACATCTTCATTAGTATAACCCTTCCATTTTTCAGGGTCAACTCCAGGGGGTGCTGCAAAGGGATTATTAAGGTCATAATCCGGTTTGGATACCAATGCCAGAATATCACCGGTTCTAGGGGCCATAACTATTACTACGGCACCATTTAGCACTTTATTGTCATCAATTGCTTTCTCTATTGCTTTTTCTGCAAGATATTGTATGGTTTCATCTATGGTCAGTACAACATCAAGACCATCCTGAGTATCAACCCTTCTCTCCGGAGTATAAGGCATTGTTCGCCCCCCTGCATCCATCTCACTTAATATTTTACCGGGAACTCCTTTCAGATACTTTTCCATTATAGCTTCAATGCCATCCAGCCCCTGATCCTTACCAATAAATCCAATAATGTGAGATGCCAGATTCCTATGTGGATAGTACCTTTTTGAATCTTCATCAACACGTACACCTTCAATTTTTTCATCCTTTATCCATTTTCTTACTTCATCACCAATATTCTTGTCAACTTTTTCCTTTATCTCTTCATACCATGTATTTTTTTCAAGCTTGGCTATTATTTTCTCCTCATCAATTTCAAGTATTTCACTGAGCTTCTTTGCTATTATTTCCTTTGAAATACCTGATTTCGCTACATCCTTTGGATTTACTGCAATAGTATCAACTGATGCACTCACTGCAAGTTGCTTACCATTTCTGTCATATATCGTCCCTCTTTTGGGAGTTATGACTCTTCCTCTTGTTTGTTGTTCATAGGCCATACTTTTTAATATCTGACCCTGTACTATCTGGATATATCCTACATGTCCCAATAGAATAACGAATATCAAAAAGAATCCTATCAAAACAATTAATAACCTTTTTTTTGCCTGTAAGCCTGGTCCTGCCACAGAATGTCCCCCCAAACCTGCTTAAAATTAAAGGCAGTGAAAACATATCACAGCCTGAAATTATAATGAGTTTCATATAATTGTATAAAATAGCAGACTTTTATTTTAGTTAAATAGCTTTTTAATTGCTACTCCCTTTCGAACTAATTCAACGAAAAGGTTTTCTTTTGCTGTAGTATTTTTATATGCATCAGAAATTACTGTATAACTGGTTTTTGGAACTCTTATATGTACTATCTGATACTTATCAGGTTTTTGCATTCCAAGCTCATTCTGTGCAATTTCAGAAATCCTTGAAAGGTTGGTTTCATTTTCTATTGCAACTTTAAGCCTGGAATTTTCATTCTTCAGCTTTTCATATTGTCTTTCCATATTGCTGATTTTGTAATTCATGTCAGCTATCAGAGCATACCTGTACATAACAGCAAATCCAATAAGGAAAGCTAATAAAATAGATGCTACCATTTTCAGTTTTATAGCATTATTTGCTTTGTATTGCTTCTTTTCTTTAAGGACCTTATTTTTCTCATATACATCATATTGAATTTTTTCAGCTGCTGTACCATACACATATTTATTATTCTTTTGTACCAATGTATTCACCTCTACGGCAATTTATTACATTCATTATTTGCTTATTATTAACTTATTCCAGGAAGATATAGCCGGATCTCATTCGAAATCCGGCCTCGTGTAATTTAGCATAACTCCTTATCTTTAGTATCTTTTCTATAGTCATATCTTTTCTACAGTCTTATCTTTCGTATTCCTTACTGGTATTTTATCTTCTGTATATTTGCTTATTTTTTGTATTAACATTCTTTGCTTATGTTTTTTCTTTTGTAATCTTTACTTGTATTTTTTCTTTTGCATTCTTTACGAACGTTTTATCTTTTGTATTTCATACTTATTTTTGTCTTTAGTTTCTATAATTTCTCTATTACTCTTAGTTTTGCACTTCTTGCTCTAGGATTGCTGCATATTTCCCTCTCTGAAGGTAAAATGGGTTTCTTCACAGTAAGTATAGCAACCGGCCTTTTACCACATACACATATGGGAAAGTCTACAGGGCAACTGCAAGGATTTACAAGTCTCTGGAACTCTGTCTTCACTATCCTGTCCTCAAGGGAATGGAAACTGATTATACATAATCTGCCCCCGGTCTTTAAAACTGAAACTGCATCATCAATTGTGTCTCTCAGAATTCCCAGCTCATTGTTAACTTCAATTCTGATTGCCTGGAAAGTCCTTTTAGCCGGATGCGGGCCTTCACGCCTTGCTGCTGCCGGTATTGCAGCTTTAATAATTTCTACAAGCTCCAGCGTTGTACTTACTCGTCTTTCAGCCCTTGCATTTATAATAAAGGAAGCTATCCTTGATGCCCATTTTTCTTCACCATAGTCCCTTATAATCCTGTATAAATCGCTTTCACTATATTCATTTACTACAACTTCTGCAGTTAAAGGTTGAGTCCTATCCATTCGCATATCAAGGGGTGCATCTTTCTGGTAGCTGAAACCTCTTTCAGCTTCATCGAACTGATGAGATGATACTCCAAGGTCTAGAAGTACGCCATCTGCCTCATCAATTCCATTTTCAGAACAAACTTTTTTGATATACATGAAATTGCTGTTAACCAGTATTACCTTTGCTTTAGTTTCAATTGTGTCCAACCTCTTACGGGAACTTTCCAAAGCATATTCATCCCTATCAAGTCCTAGTAGCGTACCATCTTTACCAAGCCTTTTCAGGATTTCCGATGAATGTCCTGCACCGCCTATTGTACCATCTAAATACGTTCCGTCAGGTTTTATACTTAACATTTTAATGCATTCATCCAGTAATACCGGTAAATGATAAAACTCCAATTCAACACCTCATAAACTAATAATAATGTCATATTCCAAGCATTGCCATTTTTTCAGCGATTTTATCCGGGCTGATGTTATCTTCACTGCAGTATTTCTCCCATTTGCCCTTATCCCAAATTTCCACTCTGGTAGAAACACCTATTACATAAAGATCTTTCTCAAGTTTTGCATACTCCCTCAGATTCTGCGGTACCAATATTCTACCCTGCTTGTCCAATTCGCATTCGGTAGCACCTGCAAAGAAAAACCTGACAAATGCTCTTACATCCTTATCAGTAAAGGGAAGGGCTTTCAGTTTTGATTCAAGGTTACTCCATTCTTGTGATGAATACACAAACAGACACTCATCCAGGCCTTTTGTAAGAATAAATTTGTCTCCCAGTTCTTCTCTAAATTTAGAAGGCATTATTATACGACCTTTTGAATCCAGTGAATGCTGATATTCACCATAAAACAATTAATTCACCTCATATCTATACCACTTTCAACCACTTCTCACCACTTCGCTCCACCTATAAGTTATTTTATTGCATATTGTTAAAATAATCAAGTGTTTTCTAAGAATTATTTCCAAAAAAAATAGACACTCCGTTGTTTTCATTTATCTTATTAACGGAATGTCCACTTTTTATCATCATTATTCAGGTTTTACATAATACTATTCCGGACACTTAATATTAAACTTTATAACATTATCTACAATAGCACATTTAGAGTCAAGCCTGCCACACAGTTCCAGCTCTCTTTTAAGCATTTCAAAAGGCTCTTCACCTTTCGGTATAATAACATGAGTTTTTTCAATGGTTCTTATAGGTATCAACTCAAGTGAACTTAATTTATCATCCGTAATTTCCATATTTACTATAAATGATTCCTGATTATTGGGATCATTTTGGTCAAAAATAAAGTTCCCAAGGCTGTATACAATAGGCTTATCATTATATATTTCTACACCTTGAAATCTGTGAGGATGATGTCCTAGAATAATATCAGCACCGTCATCGATTAACTTGCGTGCAAACTCTCTCTGCTCTTCCGTTGCATGGAAGCTATCTTCCACACCCCAATGAAGTGATACAATTAAAATATCAACATTTTCCCTTACAGATTCAATATCTTCCTTTATCAATTCATATTTTCTTGGGGCGACTCCACTTTTCTCTTTTTCTGCAGCAAAACTTATCATTGGATTACCTTTAAATATTAACTCTGCCATATCTGTATAGGATATTACTCCAATTTTAACTCCCTTTTTTTCAATAATTGCAGGTTTACGGGCTTCATCAATTGTTTTACCTGCACCTGAATAAGCAATCTCATGTTTGTCGAGTACGGAAATAGTATCAAGTAGACCTTTTTCGTAATAATCCATAATATGATTGTTGGCCAGATTTAAAATATTAAACCCTGCATACTTCAAACCTTCTGCTGCTTTCTCACTACTTTTAAGCACAATTTTACCACTTGGATCAAGGCCATGGTTGCTTTCTGTCAACGGAGCTTCCAGATCACCAAAAACCATATCACCTGAACGCAAAATGTCAACCGCATACTGGAAAGGATATGTATAGTCTTTGCCCAATCTATTCAAATGATATTCCACACCTCTTCCAAGCATAATATCACCCACAGCTACTATTCTTACGGGTTCCTTCAGGATCTTGTTGTTTTCGTGATTTTCGCGAAGCTGTCTACTAACTGGATTATTAGTTGAATCACTAATATTTTCAGTATGTTTTTGCAGTAAAGCACTACCTGTATTTGATGAGTTTTGCTGTTCACTTTCTTTACTTAACTGCACCTGAGCATTTAAAACCTCATTATCTGATTCTTGAGTTCTTAAGCTTTCGCTGGTCTCAGTATTTTTATCAGTAGATTTTAAAATATTTGTTAATTTTATACCTATTAACATTATGACTAATAATATAAGTGAAAATATAATCTGTTTGTTCCTCCACATTTAATTCACCCCGTTAAAATACTATCACAAATAAACAAATATTAAAAGCTAAAGATTATAGTTGATAGCAAAGGATATACATTAAATTCTAGAGCTTTTAATACTTATTTATGCATATTCTTCCTATATCGCTTTTGACTTTTATTTTTGTCGGAAATTCACCCATTTTAAATTCATTCATTTGAACAAAACCTGTGCTTTCAAAGCTTATATTAAAATTTGAGGATATTGATAAATCTATGTTCCCGGTATTAGTTTCGAATTCATAATACCCACCTTCTTCATATTCTGATTTAATGTCAATATTCCCAGTACCTACCTTTACAATAGAACCATTTTTAATCGTTCCACATGATATTTTAATATTACTCATCTCACCCTTGAAATTAAGTATGCCATTCATCTTTTTTATATCCATGCTTGCCATATTTAAATCTGCAAAAATATTACAGTTTAGATCATCATATATCTTGATTTTTCCTGAACTAAGTTTAAAATCTATTGACTTTATGTTTTTGGGGATATACATTCTAATATCTATACTCTGATTTTCAGGGTTTAATTTATTTGTATCATATTTAAATTTGAGCAAAATTTTATCAGCTTTATATTCAGTAGTAATATTAAATTTCTTAAAATCTGATTCCAATTCTTCTTGTGAAGTATATACTCTTTTTATCTTTTTGAGGATCTCAAACTTAACAGATTTTTCTTCATGATTAAATACCTCGATGTTACCTGCATCTCCTGATATTTCTATTTCCGGAGATCGTTCAAAAATAATTATTTTTTCATCATATGAAATACTTTCTTTTATATGGCCTGTAACCTTTTTGCAAGCCCCACATCCTGATAAAAAAATTGGTAAAAGATAAATAATAAAAGTCAATAAGATGCAAGACCGCTCTGAGATCAACTGCGGGTATCCAGTTTTTTTAAAATATGTGCATTTTAATTGCCTTTTCATTATTTATCCTCCCATTAAAATTGTTAAATTAAGGAACATAATATCTGGCTTCTATCTTCTATCTTCTATCTTCTATCTTCTAATTAAATAGTAACAATAAAGCTTTTACACTACAAATATTTCCCACTTATAAAATTTCTTGTTTAATTTTCATTTAGGTGTTTTATTATTTTTGAAAATCATATATAATTAATGTATAAATAAATATTTAATACTGCTACGCCAATTTGGAAAGCGATTTCCATTGGAAACTTGACAAAGCAGTATTAATTTCCCATATTTTTTACTATATTTATTTTTCTCTTATGAGGGGGTGATTTTTAATGTGGTTGTATGAATTGTTCGGTTTTGTTTATAGAATGACTTGGTTTCCTGCACTTTGCTTTATTTTTGGATTTGCATTTATAACTTTTGAGCTTTTTCATCCGGGTTTTGGTGCTCCGGGAATTTCAGGGATTATACTCCTTATTTTGGGTATAATGTTTACCGCTCGTAGCTTTTTAGATGCAATTGTGATGGTAATTCTTGTATTAGTTATCATTGGCATAATACTTTTACTGGTTATACGATCAGCATCAAAAGGACGTCTGGCTAAAAAGCTGATCCTGTCGGATTCGTCGAATGTAGAATCCGGTTTTGCAGGAAGAGAAAATCTAGAATCATTTATGGATAAGACAGGCACTGCAACTACTATCTTACGTCCTTCAGGAACAGGTGACTTCGACGGTATAAAACTTGATATTGTTACAGAAGGAGAATTTATACCTAAAGGTACAAAAATTAAGGTTGTAAAAGTTGAAGGCATACGAGTAGTTGTAAAAAGGACTGATGATATCAGTTAGGTTCTTTTAACTTTAAAATACGCCTATACTTTTAATGCAAAAGTCATTATGTATATGTGTATGGCAATAATATATAATTTTTGAAAGGGGTTTTTTAAATGCCTGATATATTAAGCTTTATTTTAATTGTTGGAGTTGTGATTTTCCTTATTTCATCATTTTTTTCCTTAGTGCCTGTAGGGCTCTGGATTTCCGCATATGCAGCAGGAGTGAAGGTAGGTATCTTTACCCTCGTAGGTATGCGTTTAAGAAGAGTAATACCTTCCAGGATAGTTAATCCTATGATTAAAGCAGTAAAGGCTGGTCTGCCTGCATCAATAAATAAGCTTGAAGCCCATTATCTTGCTGGTGGAAATGTTGATAAGGTTGTAAATGCTCTTATTGCTGCACAAAGAGCTAATATTCCCCTTGAGTTTGAAAGGGCTGCAGCTATTGATCTTGCAGGCCGTGATGTTCTGGAAGCTGTTCAGATGAGTGTAAATCCTAAGGTTATAGAGACACCCATAATTGCTGCAATTGCCAAGGATGGTATTGAACTTAAAGCCAAAGCAAGGGTTACTGTCCGCGCAAATATTGACCGTCTTGTTGGGGGTGCAGGTGAACAGACAATAATTGCCCGTGTTGGTGAAGGAATTGTTACAACTGTTGGCTCAGCAAACTCTCATAAGGAAGTACTGGAAAACCCTGACCTTATATCTAAAACAGTTCTTGAAAAAGGTCTTGACTCCGGAACGGCTTTTGAAATTCTTTCTATTGATATTGCCGATATAGATGTTGGCAGAAATATCGGGGCTCAATTGCAAACTGACCAGGCTGAGGCCGACAAGCGTATTGCCCAGGCTAAAGCCGAAGAAAGAAGAGCTATGGCTGTAGCTATGGAACAGGAAATGAAAGCTCAGGTTCAGGAAATGAGAGCAAAGGTTGTAGAAGCAGAGGCTGAGGTTCCCAAAGCTTTATCAGAAGCCCTGAGGCAGGGGAAATTAGGAGTTATGGACTATTATAATATGCAAAACATTATGTCTGATACTCAAATGAGATCCTCAATTTCTTCAGCGGCAAAGCCTGAATCAGGCTACCAGGATAAAAAATAAAGGAGTTGACATTAGGTGGCGGCTATTTATTCATACTATCCAAAGCAGGGAAAGCAACCATTAAAACCTGAAACTGATTCATTTACAGGTACAATTAATAGCAGTAAAAATAATGAAACACCATATCAGAATATTGATAATAGGAGTTTAAATAATTCAAGTGAGAATATTGAGAACCATAATACAGAATTAGAGTATAACACAGGAATGTTGAAGAAAATTATTGAATTTAAATCTGAAGATATTCTGCAAGGTATAATTTATTCTGAAATATTGGGCAAACCCAAAGCTCTAAGGCAAAAAAAACGCTAATCAAAACAGTTTAGAGGTTAGAGGTTAGAAATTAGATGTTTGAAGTTAAGGATAAGTTGTGAGTTGTGAGTTGTGAGTTGTGAGAATTAATAATAAAACAAGAAACTTGCTTTGTCTGCCCAATTTCTCACTCTCACCTCCACTTCTCACCTCTAAGTTTTTCCCTTCCCAGCCACACAATTAGCTATCTATAACCTTGTCTCCCGGGTTGAGGCCTTTGGTAATTTCCACATCCATATTCGTCTCTGTTCCTGTTTCCACAAATCGTTGCTTCTTTATACCGTTTTCTACTACATATACATATTTATTGCCCAAATGGTTATTAAGAACTCTTTTAGGTACAACTACCACATCATTTTTTTCCTCTAGAACGAGATTTATTCTAACATCTCCTTTTAGATTGGTAAGATGCTCCATTGTCAATCCCTTAATATTTATAATTACCGATTCCTTAATATTGCCAGGTACATTCTTTCCGTAATAAGCGGGAGAAGAAACAACCTCTCCATCAAGTTCTTCCTTATCAAGAATCACTTTAACTTTCATCCCCACTTCAAAACTATTAACATTTGACCCTGAGTATACTAAATGAAGATCTTCAATTTTTACTATTGAAGCAAGTGTCTGATATGCTCCTATATATTCACCTGCTGCTTTATTTGTCAAATTTGTAATCTTTCCATCTATAGGGGATACAAATATGGCATTTTCAAGTTCTTTGCGTACATTTTTAATTTGAAGCTCACTTTTTTTCATATCAATATCTAGACTGGCCTTAGTTGCTTCATACTTTTCGTTCAAGCCTTCAAGACTCATTTTTTGACGTATAATACTACCTTGGAGGTTTTCAATTTCTTCATCTATTTGTTTTAAATCACTCGCACTATTATTTTTAGATAGTTCCTGTCTCAATTGTTTTGATTTATTCAACTTTTCTTCCAAATTTTTAAGATCCAGCGTTGCTAAATCAATGTCCCGTTGAATATCTTCCATAAGGCGGTTACTGTTTAATACAGCCTTTTCAAGGGCTAATTCCTGTTGTTTGAGTTTAATTTCCAGGCTATCAGTATCAAACTTCACCAATATATCGCCTTTATGTATTATATCCCCTGATTTTACACAAATTTCGCTAAGCCATCCTCCAAAATGTGAGAATATGAGTGTTTCAGTAGAAGGTACAATTTTTGCTGCATCCTTAATTTCCTTTTTAATATCACCTTTTTGAACATCAAAAGTATAGAATTTTATTTCCGGAGGTTCTTGAAGGGAAGGTGCTGTTAACGAAGCTTTTCCCCTGGAAAATGAACACCCGGTAGTTATTAGCAGTAAAGTGCTATAAATAACCATCCATGTTAAAGTTTTCTTAAATCTTTTATTTTCCCTGTCTTCTCTGGCGGTTCCTGTTATTTTTGCAGGTTTAATACAATCCTTTAGCATCAGTTTACACCTCACCAAATAACTCATGTTTTACCTTAACACACTAATTTGCTCCTTGTAAAATCATTTTTGCGTTATATATAGTTTAAGACCATGGGTTTTCCTGTCTTGCCTGCTCCAGCATCATGTCTTTAACTTTCATTAATCTTGTTAAATTTCCTCTTTCATTTTCGTCTAATTTCATTGTTATATATTTTATTGTTTCTGTTAGTTGAGGTATTAATACATATTCCAAAGCATTAACTCGTCTTCTTGTTTTTTCAATTTCCTCCGCCAGTAGTTGGGCGGATTTCTCTACTTCCGCCAACTCCAGCAAATAAGGCATTACTTTTGAAAGCGCTGTTATAGCACTATCCAATTCTCCGGATGTAGTCGCAAAACCATAAGGGTAAATATCTCCCTGATCATTGCTTGAAGTGTGAAAACTCAAAACCGGTACATCAACACTCATTATGTTTTTAGATCCTGCTTCAAGAGACACAGTCTGTTTTGGAAACATTAAAGCTTCTTCAAGTACTTCTGATGGCATAACCGATCTTGCAATAAGGAAACTTGAATGCACATCCATTGTCATTTCTTCAACTTTTTCCCTAAGCTCCTTATTTTTTCTAACCAAATCAAGGAATTTCTTCATCAACTCGTCTCTCTTATCTTTAAGAAGCTTGTGTCCCCTTCTAGCAACAACTAATCTTTTCTTAAGTCTTGTTAACTCCATCCGGGTCGGGTTAACATTAATCAATGCCATGTTAGCACTCCCTTTTAAATACAATATTTAAAGTAATCGTCATTTTCCATCAATCTTATTCAGATATTTTTTAATATATTCATCTCTTATACGTTTCAATTCTCCTGCAGGAAGAATTGAAAGAACTTTCCATCCAATCTCAAGAGTTTGCTCAATAGGCCTTTCTTCATCGAATCCCTGTGAAACATATTCTTTTTCAAAGGTATCAGCAAATTTTGCATAAAGCTTATCAACATCTGTTAGGGCAGCTTCTCCAAGAATAATTGCAAGTTCCTTTGCTTCTTTACCTCTGGCATACGCTGCAAACAACTGATTCATTGTATCTGCATGGTCTTCCCTTGTTTTCCCTTTGCCAATTCCTTTATCTTTTAAACGAGATAATGAAGGTAGAACATCAATAGGAGGTTCAATACCCTTTCTATGCAATTCCCTTCCAAGTATAATCTGTCCCTCGGTTATATATCCGGTAAGATCTGGTATAGGATGAGTTTTATCATCCTCAGGCATTGAAAGTATTGGTATTAGAGTAATACTTCCTTTATTATCCCTCTTTCTCCCTGCTCTTTCATAAAGTGTAGCAAGGTCTGTATAAAGATAACCAGGGTAACCTCTTCTGCCAGGTACTTCTTTTCTTGCAGCGGATACTTCCCTTAGTGCTTCAGCATAATTTGTTATATCAGTAAGTATAACCAATACATGCATATCTTTCTGGAAAGCAAGATATTCAGCAGCTGTAAGAGCCATACGCGGTGTAGATATTCTTTCTATTGCCGGGTCATTTGCTAGGTTTATAAACATTACGGCACGGTCAATGGCTCCTGTCTTTCTAAAATCAGTAATAAAGAAGTTTGCTTCCTCAAAAGTAATACCCATGGCTCCAAACACAACAGCAAACTTGCTTTCTGTACCCAGAACTTTAGCCTGCCTTGCTATTTGTGCTGCCAGCTGGGCATGAGGAAGTCCAGAACCTGAAAATATTGGAAGCTTTTGACCTCTTACGAGAGTATTAAGTCCATCTATAGCAGATATCCCGGTTTGTATGAACTCTGAAGGGTAATCCCTTGCAGCAGGATTCATAGGAACACCATTAATATCAAGTCTCATATCTGGAATTATATTAGGTCCGTCATCTATAGGTTCACCCATCCCGCTGAATACTCTGCCCAACATATCAACGGAAACCGGCAACTCAAGGCCTTTCCCTAAAAACCTTACCTTACTTTCTGCAACATTTATTCCTGCAGGGCTTTCAAATAACTGTACTAGAGCTTTATCCTTATTTACTTCAAGAACTTTGCAACGGCGCACTTCTCCACTTGATAATTCAATTTCTCCCAGTTCGCCATATTTCACACCTTCAACGCTTTTAACAAGCATTAATGGCCCCGCCACTTCTGATATGGTTTTATATTCTTTAAGCACCAAAGCTCACCTCCTTTGATATTAACCCATCTATCTGCCGGTTAAGCTCAGTCTCAATATCAAAGAACACAGCATTAACTTCATCTTCATGAGTATACTTAGCCCTTCCAATTCTTTCTCTTACAGGAATGGCAAACAGATCTTTAATAGCTACTCCTGATTCCAGTGCTTTTTTGCCTTTATAGTAGAAGGTCATTATAAGTTTAAGCATTCCAAACTGCTTATTTAACGATGTATAAGTATCAATCTCATGGAATGCATTCTGATGCAAATAATCTTCACGTATAGATCTTGCAGCTTCAAGAGTAAGCCTGTCAGCAGATGAAAGTGCATCAATACCAACCAGTCTTACTATTTCCTCCAGCTCTGATTCTTCCTGCAATACTCTCATTACATCAGATCTGAGCACACTCCACTCTCTGGAAATATTCTGCTCCATCCATTTATCCAGTCTGTCAAGATACAATGAATAACTGTTAAGCCAGTTAATTGCAGGGAAATGCCTTCTATAAGCCAGACCTGAATCCAGCCCCCAGAAAACTTTTACTATTCTTAATGTTGCCTGGGTAACAGGCTCGGATAAGTCTCCTCCCGGAGGTGAAACTGCTCCTATTGCAGTAAGCGCTCCTTCCCTTCCATTCGTTCCAAGGCTTATTACTCTTCCTGATCTTTCATAAAACTGTGCCAATCTGGATCCCAGATAAGCTGGATAGCCTTCTTCACCTGGCATTTCTTCAAGTCTCCCCGACATTTCTCTCAGAGCTTCTGCCCACCGTGATGTTGAGTCTGCCATCAAAGCTACACTATAACCCATATCTCTGAAATACTCGGCTATAGTTATACCAGTGTAAATAGAAGCTTCTCTGGCTGCAACAGGCATGTCAGATGTATTTGCAATAAGTACTGTACGTTTCATAAGGGACTCTCCTGTTCTTGGGTCCTTTAATTCAGGAAATTCCAATAAAACGTCAGTCATTTCATTCCCACGTTCACCACAACCGATGTAAACTACTATGTCAGCATCAGCCCATTTTGCCAACTGATGCTGTACTACGGTTTTACCGCTTCCAAAAGGTCCAGGTACCGCTGCTGTTCCGCCTTTTGCCAACGGGAAAAGAGTATCTATTACTCTCTGACCTGTTATCAAGGGCGTATCAGGAGGCAGTTTTTCCTTGTAAGGCCTGCCTTTTCTTACAGGCCACTTTTGTATCATTTTAATATTTGCAATTTCACCATTATCTTTTTTAATTTTGGCAACAGTGTCTTCAATAGAGTATTCACCTTCATATATTTCTTCTATGATTCCTTCTATACCATAAGGAATCATAATTCTATGCTCAACAATAACAGTTTCCTGAACAACTCCAATTATATCTCCAGCTTCAACTCTTGCCCCTTTTCCAATTACAGGCTTAAAATGCCACTTCTCTTTTCTATCAAGAGCGCTTACTTCTATACCTCTTGTAATATTACTGCCGACCATTTCCCTGATTACTTCCAGAGGCCTTTGTATTCCATCGAATATTTTCCCAATAAGCCCGGGGCCTAACTCAACACTCAAAGGAAATCCTGTAGTCTCTACCGGTTCTCCTGGTCCAAGTCCCGCTGTTTCTTCATAAACCTGTATTGAAGCTTCTTCCCCATGCATTTCTATTATTTCACCTATTAAACGCTGTTCACTTACGCGGACAACATCAAATAGATTTGCATTTCTCATACCTTCAGCTATAACTAAAGGACCTGAAACTTTAACTATCCTACCCTGGCCCATATCCAATCACTTCCTTCGTCCATAAAATCAAAATTCTAATTTATCTTAATTTATCCAAACAATATATCTGCTCCTACAGCTTTCTCTAAAGACTTTTTTATTCCCCTCACACCTATTCCTAAAGAGCCTTGATTGCCGGGAATTGGTATAATTGCAGGAAGCTTGCTGCTCTTGTAACTATCAATACTTGCGGATATTTTTTCTGCAACCTGCTCAGTTATATAAATTACAGCATAATCCTCACCTGCTAAACGATGTAATACTTTTACAGCCTCTTCAGGAGATAAAACCGGAAATACAGAAAGACCTAATATTTTAAAACCAAGAACACTATCCTTATCACCTATTACTCCAATTTTATACATAAGTATCTCTCAGCCTTTCTCTTATAATATCACCGGAAATATTGTTTATTTTACCCACCATTATAATCCGTACATTTTTAATTTCGTTTTCCTTTGCCACAAGATATCCAATTAAAGGTTCTATACCAAGAGTCTTATACCTGGATTTTTTCACGAAATTAATAATATAATCATCAGCCAGTTTTTCAAGCCTTGAAAGGTTGCCTGTATTAACATAATTACTGATACCCTGGCTGCAAATATTGAAATAGGGACTGTTTTTTATTTTTTCAACGAAAACTTCCATATTCGTGTCCATATTTTCAGTGAAAAAGGAATCAGCAATTGTACCTCCAGGGATTAAACTCCTGCTAAGCAAATCGGCTGACATATTCAAATTCTTTATTCTTATAAATGTTTTTATATTTGTTAGGTCTATTATAATTTTTACCAATTCCTTAACATATTCATGGCCTGACTTTTCAGAAATCTCAACTATATGCCTAAAATATGCCTTATCCAGTATTAAATCAATCTGCCTTGGATCATTGGTTCTGCTAAATGTATCTAAGCATTCGTCTATGGCCTCTTTCATATATAATGGTAATCTATCCAATTCTCTTTCATTTATTGCTGTTTTAATATGCATTGGAGGCATAGTCCCAGAAACTAAAAGATTATCGTTTGCTTCTATTGCTAAAAATTCTGATTTTAATAACACTTTAATATTATGATAATCATTTTTTAATAAAAATATATTAAATAGTTCATCATCAGAGGTAACTTCTCTTAACAAACCGTAAAGGCGTTTTTCTTCTTCCCTTAAAAGATTTTCATATTCTCCGGCATTACCTGCTAGAGTTGATGATTCAACATATCCTGATTCAACAATAACCTTCAGTGCTTCATCCGGTGATTTTGAATCAATCATTCTGTCAAGTTTGCCTTTATCCAGCAATTTTTTTTCAATAACCCTGATCCTTCCGATTGCATAAGCATAAGCAAAACGTGTATCAACCGGCAAATGACTTACCTCCCTTTTTTAAGAAAATTCCCTTAGCCCGTTACTAAAGCAATCATGCGAATTTTCCTTTCGCAATGCATTAATTAAACAATATCCTGATAATTTCCGATTCAATGTCATTATATTTCATCCTGAAAATTGTATCAAAAGAATTGTTTGTTTCAATATTTCCAGATTTTAATATAAATCCGCCGCCGATATTTCTGCATTCTTCGGAGAATTTTATGTTACCTTGTTTTTTCATATTTTTTAATCTCTTATTGACCAAATTTATAAAATCATTACCTAATCTTTGCTTATCTTCTTTTGAGACAATTACTTCTTCATTACCCTCAGGAACCATATTAATAATCATATCTGCAAGCATTGATTTATATTGCTCCTGCGGTAATAAATTCAATTTCTCATGTGCCTTTAAAAATGCTTCGGCAATTACCTCCTGCTTTGCTTTAAGCTTGATTTTTCTACCTTCAAGCTCAGCAACTGCGATAAGCCTTTTCTTTTTTTCAGAAACTTCTTTTTCTGTTTTCTCAATTATGGAGCCCCTTTTTCTTAGAGCTTCCTCTTTTGCAGACTTTATAACACTGTCTGCTTCTTTTTCTGCCTGCTCAATATTTTGCATGGCTTGCATACGAGCATCTTCCATAATTTTTTCAATTAATTTTTCTGCTCCATCCATTCGGAACACACCCTTCTGCCCTTTATATATTAATACCGAAAACCATTAAGATTGAACCCAGCAGTGCCAATACCGCATATGTCTCAACCATTGCAGCAAATGTAACAGCTTTTGCCAGTTCCTGAGGTCTCTTGGCAATAATTCCTATACCGGCGGCAGCAGTCTTGCCCTGAGCAATTGCAGATTTATAACCAACTATAGCTATAGGCAATGCAGCTACAAGGAAAAGAACTCCTTGAACAGTAGTCAATTCTTTTACAGGACCACCTACGATACCAATTTTATTTAGAATAACGAAGGCTGTTAAAAGACCATATATACCCTGTG